>LFRM01323912.1_pt1 | contig 23124 bp, 23 predicted proteins | sample 618341 | NCBI WGS metagenome assembly LFRM01 (sample SAMN03654438, study PRJNA283298) | anaerobic digester metagenome | isolation source: pool of bioreactors CSTR01a, CSTR02a, and CSTR03a thermophilic anaerobic... | place: Denmark: Kgs. Lyngby | collected 2014-05-21 | reverse complement strand
ACGCTGAAAGCAAAAAAATTGTTCAACCCCATCCCCGGAGCTTGAGCGATGGGTACATTGGCAATGAGCGCCATAAAAAGGGTTCCGGCAATGGCTGCAAGGGCAGTTGTCGTGAATAACGCTCCCCTATCCATCCCTGTTTCACCCAGAATTTGCGGGTTCACAGCAAGAATATAGGACATGGTGAGGAAGGTGATGATACCCGCCACAATCTCGACACGTACAGTCGTTTTATGTTCTTTCAGTTTGAATATTTTCTCAAGCATAATTATCTGATCTTAAGCATTAAAAAATCCACTTTGTCGCCAGCGTAGGGATGGCGTAGAATTTGCTCTCGGAGAATTTGTTCACGAAGTTATAGCTGAGCTCAACCTCACTTCCGAGTGCGAACTGAGGAGTGATGTTATACCAGAACTGCGGTTCGCTCAGGAACACCATTTTTTTTCCTGTCGCATCAGCACCTTCCGTGAATGATTTATCTTCTGTCCAAAGATCCAGGAACCCACCCAATGAAAGCTTACCGCCGGCAATGGTTGCGTTCCATGTGACGGTCCACTGTGCATCGTGACTTACCTGCTGAAAAGCATTCAGCTTATAAGCGACATAGGTACTCATGAAGAAGTTACCCAACTGGAATGGGTAACCAAACCCGGCCAGGTAGGAGGAGGGGATAGAGAAACCAATATCAGTGCCTTTTACCAGACCAAGACCACCATTGTATTCCAGATGTGGCATCAGCGGAAAATCACCCACCTTGAACTCGCGTGCGATCTCGGTGTAGACAAGTCCTATATTTTTTTTGTTGAAGTTCAGGTCTACATCTGCAAACATAAAGGTGCTTCCCCACTTATCAGGTTTGAACATTTCGAAGGTGGCCGTCAGGTAGTTGGAGGTAGAGACCCCGTCACCATAGAGCGAGTTGCGTGGATCGAAATGCAGTTGTAGGTTCTGCGATTGAGATGCTCCTGTTGCACAAAGGATTGCAACGGCAAGAAGAATTTTTCGTAACATAAAGACAGTGTTTAAAAATTAATAAATTCAAAGAAACGACAAAAGTATTAAAAATAGACAAATGAGCCTATCATAGGGTGGACTTTTTTCTCTTTGTTACTACATTTTGCTGAAATTATCGGTTAAATTTGTAATTTTGTCTCTCTTTTAAAAATCAAAAGAACATATGAAGGAAGAAAGGGCTAAAAGTTTGCAAATCTACAACACGCTAAGCAGGAAGAAAGAGGATTTTAAGCCACTGCATCCGCCGCTGGTAGGGATGTATGTATGTGGCCCCACCGTCTACAGCGACATCCATCTGGGTAACTGCCGTACATTTATCTCGTTTGATCTGATTTACAGATACCTTCTTCATCTGGGATACAAAGTACGCTATGTACGCAATATCACTGATGCGGGACATCTGGAGGGAGACCGTGACGAAGGAGATGATAAGTTCGCAAAAAAAGCCAGGCTAGAGCAGCTTGAACCGATGGAGATTGTGCAGAAATACACCCTCGGGTTTCATGAGGTACTGTCACAGTTCAACACCCTCCCTCCAAGCATCGAACCCACCGCCACCGGTCATATTCTGGAGCAGATTGAGATGATAAAAAAGATCATGGGTGAGGGACTGGCATATGAAGTGAATGGTTCTGTCTATTTTGATGTGGAGAAATACAGCCGGGAGCGTGACTACGGTGAGCTGACAAACAGGAAGCTGGAGGATCTGCTGGAGGGTACACGCGCGCTGGATGGACAGGATGAGAAACGAAGCCGCCTCGATTTTGCATTGTGGATTAAGGCAAAGCCGGAGACACTGATGCAGTGGCCGTCGCCATGGGGCCGGGGATTCCCCGGGTGGCATATTGAGTGCTCTGCCATGAGCACCAAGTATCTGGGTACCACCTTCGATATTCACGGCGGAGGGATGGATTTGCAGGCAACACACCACACCAATGAGATCGCTCAATCACAGGCATGCAACCATACTAAACCGGTGAAATACTGGGTACATACCAATATGCTTACAGTCAACGGCGCGCGCATGTCGAAGAGTGCCGGCAACGGCTTCCTGCCGCGTGAGCTATTCACCGGCGACCACCCCCTGCTGGAGAGAGGCTACTCCCCCATGACTGTCCGTTTCTTTATGGCACAGTCGCACTACCGGAGCACGCTTGATTTCTCGAACGAGGCCTTACAGGCAGCGGAGAAAGGATACAACAAGCTGATGGAGAGCATCTCCACGTTGGATAAAATTGAACCGTCAGCAACTTCATCGGTCAATATAAGTGAGCTGGAGGAGAGGTGCTACGTCGCAATGAACGATGACTTTAACAGTCCTATGCTGATCGCTCATCTTTTCGATGCGGTACGTCTCATCAATTCCGCAAAAGACAAGACAGAGACGCTCACAGCCGAAGATTTGCAGGAGCTGAGGCAGCTGATGCATACTTTCGTTTTTGAGGTGCTGGGCCTCCTCGATGAGACCAAACTGAGCAGCGGCAGCGAGGTAATTGAAGGGCTAATGGCATTGATCCTGGATATCCGCAAAGAAGCACGGGACAACAAAGAGTGGTCCACTTCCGACAAGATACGCGATAGGCTGCAGGCAGCAGGGGTGGTGATTAAAGACACCAAAGAGGGTGTTGAGTGGCGAATCTGAAAAATAAACCAATGCAGATCATCCAGTCACCAGCCAAACTGATGAATTTTAAGGGTTTGAAGGAGGAGAGAGAGCCAACCGAACCATTATTCCCGGGCAGGACGAAAGCGCTTGTAACACGTTGTCAGCAGCTGTCGGTGAGGGAGATTGCCGTTATCATGAAGATCAACGCCAGAATGGCGCAGGATGTATATGAACAGTTTCAGACGTTCGCCTTCAGAGACACACCGCAACGTGCAGCGGCACTTGCATACAACGGTATTGCATACAATGGTCTGAATGCACATGATTTTTCGCAGGAGGAATACGATTTTGCTCAGCAACAGATGAACATCCTCTCTGCGCTCTACGGCCTCCTTCGGCCATTTGATGCGATCAAACCCTACCGCCTTGACTTACTGTTGGATATCGCACCAAAGGGATACAGTTCCCTCTACCATTTCTGGCAGGATTCAGTGAATGCCACTCTTTCTAAAAAACTAAGGAAAGAGAAGGAGAAGATAATCATCAACGTTGCTTCCAATGAGTTTGTAAAACTGGTGCAGATAAAGAGGCTTCCGGCAGGCACGAAAATAATCGATATCCGTTTTCTGCAGCAAGAGAACAGTGACTTTAAACAGATTGTTGTCCACACCAAAAAAGCGAGGGGTCTGATCACCCGTTTTATCATCAAGAACAGACTCACCGATGCGGAAGATGTGAAGGGGTTCGACGACGAAGGCTATTTTTTCTACCCCGCCCTCTCGAAAGAGAGTGAGTGGGTCTTTGTACGATAAAACAGGATAAACAACGAGTCAATGAGTGAGAAACGTGTCACATTTGCCTCAAAGATAGGCATTGTAGCCGCTGCGGCAGGATCGGCCGTCGGGTTGGGTAACATCTGGCGCTTTCCAAGCCAGACAGCTGATGGCGGTGGTGCCATATTCATACTTGTCTATCTCGGGTGTATCCTCTTCTTCGGCATACCACTGATGGTGAGTGAGTTTGTCGTGGGAAGAGCCTCAAGAGCTAATACAGCCGGAGCATTTCATAAGCTGGCACCCGGCACACAATGGAAATGGGTTGGCAGACTGGGGGTGCTCACTGGTTTTGTGATCATGGGGTTTTACATGGTTGTATGTGGCTGGACTCTGGACTATTTTTTTCAATCTCTCTCAGGCAACCTCCACGGGGTAAACGATTTCACGGCCAACTTCACCTCAATGCTGGGAAACCCGATGAGACAAATAGGATGGATGATCCTGTTCACACTGCTGACAGCGTTTTTCATTCTCTCAGGGGTGAAGAAAGGGATTGAATCATCTGCTAAAATATTGATGCCCATCCTCTTCGTACTTCTTTTCATCCTTGCCATCCGCTCTGTTCTACTCGAAGGCTCCTCCCAGGGATTGAATTTCCTGTTCAAACCGAGCATGGAGCATGTGAAACCAACCCTTTTCCTCGACGCGATGGGACAAGCATTCTTCTCCCTCTCCATCGGGATGGGATGCATGATCACCTACGGGTCCTACTTCAACAACGACATCAACTTCACCAAAACGGCTATACAGGTATCCCTGCTCGATTCGCTGGTGGCAATCCTTGCAGGTATTATCATCTTCCCCTCGGCTTTCGCATTAACTACCAACTCCGGAACCATTATAGATGAGTTGGTAGCCGGCGGCCCCGGCCTGCTGTTCATCACACTGCCAGAACTGTTCAATCAGATGCCACTGTCGATGGTCTGGGCAACACTGTTCTTCTGTCTGCTGTCTGTGGCAGCTCTCACCTCCACTATCTCACTGATGGAGGTGGTGACGGTCTATCTTCATGAGGAGTATGCTCTCTCACGAAGAAGAAGCACACTTCTGGTTGCCTTTGGGGTTATTATCCTGGGTATCATCTCATCCCTCTCTGCTCCTTTCTTCAACATGCTTGATATGGTTTCCGCCAAGTTCATGCTTCCCCTGGGAGGTTTATTCATCTCACTCTTTGTGGGGTGGTATCTCGAAAAGAGACTTGTCTTTGCGCAGTTCACAAATGAAGGATCGCTGAAACAGAGTCTCTGGTTCCTGAAAATTTACATTTTCCTTTTGCGCTACGTAGCACCCATCGCCATACTGGCTATTTTTATCTACGGACTGATCGGATGATTACCACAGCTGTAATCTACAACAGCCTGACAAAAGAACAGCACTGTAGATTACAGGAGGTGATGAGAAAATAATATAAATGAAGCAAAACAATCTAAAAGGTGAGATAAACTACCTTTCCTTCGGTTTAAAGTATTATTTTTGTATAACCATTTCTTAAGCAGTGGAAACATCAGCAGTAGAGAGCACAGAGCTTATCTGTCTGTTTTTCTGAAAGAAGGAAAAGGATGAGTAACTGAGACACGCTATAAGAAATGGTCAAATGCTTGCGAAAAAATTGACGCACAATAATGCAATTTCAATATAACATATTTCCGCCGGAATCAATCCGAACCTCAGTGCAACTACCTGCATCAAAGAGTATAAGCAACAGGGCCATTATTCTTAATGCACTTAGCCTCAACCTGCACCCGATAAGCAACCTGTCTGACTGCGAAGATACAACCGTGATCATCGATTCATTCAACTCAAACTCAAACGTGTTCGACGTGAAAGGTGCCGGTACGGCCATGCGGTTTCTGACCGCCTTTCTTGCAGGCATGGAGGGAGAATGGATTATCAGGGGATCAAAACGGATGCATGAACGTCCTATTCATCCTTTGGTGGAGACACTGAATGCACTGGGTGCCGACATTGATTACCTGGAAAAAGAGGGGTTCCCTCCACTCAGAATAAAAGGACGACCACTAAAGGGTGGAGATGTCTACCTGGCAGGTGATATCAGCTCGCAATTCATCTCTGCACTGCTGATGATCGCTCCGGTCATGGAGAACGGATTAACCATTCATATAGAGAAAAACATAATCTCCAGACCCTATATCGATCTGACCCTGGGTATGATGAAGCAATACGGTGTACATGCCAAATGGGAGCACAACGATGTCACGGTAAAACCTCAGGAATACAAGGCTGTTGAGCTGACAGTTGAAGCAGACTGGTCCGCAGCCTCTTACTGGTACGAGATCGTTTCTCTTCTGCCCGGTTCAGAGGTCAAGCTGGAGGGGCTGATGAAAAAAAGTCTTCAGGGTGATGCAAACGTAGCCAACCTGTTCAGCGATCTCGGCGTTACTACGGAATATGTTGCTGACGGCATCATCATCCGCCATGTAAAGAAAAAAACAAAAAAGTTCTTTCACGATTTCGTGAACGAGCCTGATCTGGCGCAAACATTTGCAGCCACCTGTTGTTTTAAAGGTATCCCTTTTCTTTTCTCAGGTGTACAAAGCCTTAATATCAAGGAGACCGACCGCGTGGCAGCATTGATCAGCGAATTGAAGAAGCTGGGCTTCCTGCTCAGAGAAGATGGCAAAGGGATGCTTGAATGGGATGGAGAACGGTGCTTTCCCGATAAAGAACCTGCTATCGACACCTATGACGACCATCGTATGGCCATGGCGTTTGCGCCGGGAGCCATCGTTTACAAATCACTAATTATTAACGATCCTGCTGTAGTCTCTAAATCGTACCCCAATTTTTGGAGCGACCTGAAGCAGGCAGGATTCAGAATCGAAGAAAAGTAACAGATTATGCAAAGTCTATATCTATTTATCGGCATCATTGCTTTTTTTATTTTAGCACTCGCCCTCTCCAATTATTTCCAGCGGAAAAGAGGTAACACAAAAGAGCGCGAGACAGCCGCTCCTGCCATCGATCTGAGTGGCGGAGGCTGTTGTGGTGCCCATGAGGTGTGTGAGAAAGACAGTCTTATCGCTGCTTTTGCTGAGAAGCCGGAGTATTTCGACGATGAGGAGCTGGATCATTACAGCAACCGCGAATCAGACAGATTCACTACGGAGGAGGTGGATGAGTTCAGGGAGGTATTCTACTCCGTTCTTGACCGGGAGAAACCACGCTGGGTAAGAAGCCTTCAGATGAGAGGGATTTCCCTTCCCGATGAGTTGAAGGATGAGGTGCTGATGATCATCAATGAGTTGAGAGAGCAGAAAATGCACGCCTGACAACCGCAAATGAATATCCCCGAACTATTTGAGTACGCATTCTTCCGGAACGCTCTTCTGGGCAGTCTTTTCGCAAGTATTGCATGCGGGATGATTGGCACCTATGTCGTGACCAAGAGGCTGGTGTTTATCAGCGGCGGCATCACACACGCCTCATTCGGGGGGTTGGGGATAGGTTTTTTCTTTAGTCTGCCACCAATTCTGTCGGCCATGACATTCTCGGTGTTATCGGCATTCGGAATTCAGTGGCTGTCACGCAGGCAGGGGGTACGTGAAGATTCCGCAATCGCCGTCTTCTGGTCACTGGGAATGGCGATAGGTATTGTGCTCACCTTTCTCACGCCGGGCTATGCACCCAACCTGTCGGAGTATCTTTTCGGCAATATCCTCACCATCACACAGACAGACATTGTGGCTCTGGCCCTCTTATCACTAATTCTTTTACTCTTTTTCACCCTCTTTTACCATGCTATTGTCTCTGTATCGTTCGATACCGAATTTGCGCGTACAAGACGTATCCCGACGCAGCTGATTGAGTATGCAATGATGCTCTTCATTGCCGTCACCATCGTACTGAGTATTCGTCTGGTCGGGATCGTACTACTGATGTCACTCATCACCGTACCACAGATGACAGCCAACCTGTTCACCGTGAACTACTCCAAAATCATCTTACTCTCTATCCTTTTCAGTTTTGTGGGATGTGTGACAGGACTGCTTCTCTCCTATTACCTGAACGTTCCCTCGGGGGCATTCATTATTTTTGTGCTGATAGTGATGTTCTTTCTTGCCAAAGCAATAAAAGCGATAGCTAAACTAGACCGTGCGTAATTGCTCCCTTATTGAAAGATCTGCATGTGAAATTACTTTTTCCATATCTTAAAGGTTTCTGATCTGTTTCAAAAGAAAATCCTTGCTTTTCACACCCGAGACACGGTTGACCTCCACACCGTTTTTTAGAATAATCATCGTCGGAATACTCCGGATATTGTATTTCCCGGCAAGAGACTGATGTTGTTCTATATCCACTTTGCCGATATATGCTTCACCTGCCAGCTCACCTGCCACCTCGTTGAGCACGGGTGCCATCATACGGCATGGTGCACACCAGCCTGCCCAGAAATCGACCAGGATGACCTTGTTTTTTGTCTGATGCTTAAAATTGGCGGCTGTGAGGGTGATGATATTTTCATGATCGGGCACCATGGGGCTGTTTTTTATTTTTCGTTGCATCACGTAGATATAAATAAAAAAAGCAGCTACGAGCAACCCGATAATAATCCAAAATGTTTGCATTTGTTCTGTACGTTAAATGTTTTAATCACGCTACAAAAGTACACATCGAAAGGCAATGGTCTTTACTTTTCCACCCTTAATCGGACAGTTTCCTGATTGAGATTGGACAGCTTTTTCATTGAAGATTATTAACTTCACGTATGATTATCTTCCCTTTTTGATATCTTTACAATTGAATAATATTGTTAACAAAGTGCCAACAGCACCATGCGTGGTGATTTTCAATCAACCGTTTACACAAAAATTAAATAAAATTATGTTGCAAGGATCTCTAAATAATATGAAACAGAAGCCCATTATCATCGGTGTCGGAGAGGTGCTCTGGGATATGCTCCCCTCAGGAAAGAAAGCAGGGGGTGCACCCGTGAACTTCGTTTATCACGCTTCCCGGATGGGTGCGGAGAGTTACGCCATCAGCGCAGTGGGTAATGACCCCTTGGGTGATGAGATGCTGGAGGAAGTGGAAAAAGCGGGGATAGGGCATCTGATCGAACGGGTAGATCATCCCACGGGAACAGTCCTTGTGGACCTGAACAGCGGTAACCCCAGCTACACCATTATTGAGGGGGTCGCATGGGATCATATCCCAATCACAACTGAGATGATCGCCCTGGTACAACGCGCCGATGCCATCTGCTTCGGCACGTTGGCTCAACGATCGGAGACATCACGCAGGACCATTCAGACGCTGCTGTCGCATGCCCCGGAGACATCCTGCCGTATCTTCGACATTAACATTCGTCAGCATTACTATTCAAAAGAACTCATCCTTACCTCCCTTGCTCATTGCAATATCTTCAAAATCAATAACGATGAGCTGGCACTTCTCAGAACATTATTCACGTTTGAATCAAGTAATGATGCCGATGCATGCATGTGGTTTGTAGAAACCTTCAAACTGAAATATATGATTCTTACCGCTGGTGCTGAAGAGAGTATCATCTTCACTCCCGGGCATGTTTCGCGGATAAGGACACCTGTTGTAGAGGTAGCTGACACAGTGGGTGCAGGTGATTCATTCACGGGGACATTCATCACATCAATCCTCAAAGGCAAAACGCTTTCTGAAGCACATCAGTCAGCGGTAGCACAGGCAGCTTTGGTTTGTACATGTGAAGGGGCTTGGGTTTCCGTTTAACACCCAAACATCAGAAATAATAGTGGGTTGGATCGAAAACAATAAATCTCCCTTTTTCGAGTTATGTAAGGGAGAGATTTCTCTCTCAATAAATGAGGTTGAATGTGTTGTTGAAAGACAAAATCGGTTTTCTGCTTGCAGGATGCATAAGTGTTGTTCTTTTTGTGGGGTGCTCTACCGGAAAGAACACCACCGTCACACGTGCGTACCATGAACTCACAACCAGATACAACATATACTACAACGCAGAGAAAGCCTATAACGATATCCTGCAGAATCAATACCTCCGTTTCAGCGATAACTACAGTGAGTTGCTCCCCTTCTATCCGCATACCCAACAGAATGAGAAAACGCTGCCCGGCGGCCCGTTCGACGTGGTGGTTGAGAAGACATCCAAAGCTATCCGGGAGCACTCCATCACTGCAAAGCCAAGACGTGATCCTGCGCAGCGGCAGACAGAAGCATTCCGACGGTGGTTGCAGCAGGAGGAGTTTAATCCCTTCATTCAAAAAGCATGGCTGCTGCTGGGAAAAGCACACCTGCAGAACAGGGATTATGAGCAGGCATTGGCAGTATTTACACATATGCAGCGTATCTATAAAAATGAGACCGGCCTGCTCCACGAAGTGCAGATATGGATGTTGCGGACCTACACAGAGACGGGGAGGATGTACGATGCGGAGAATATGCTTCATCTCCTGGGGAGCAGAACGGTTTCGGAATCACTGAACACGCTTTTCACAGAAACCTACACACATTATCTCTTCCAAAAAGGAGCATACAGTGAGGCGATCCCCTGGCTGAATAAAGTCATTAACCAGGAGGTCCATTCCGGACAGAAGAGACGTCTTCGGTATCTGCTGGGGCAGGCCTATGCTATTGTAGGTGAAAAGGAAAAAGCCTTTCACGCTTTTGAGGAGGTGAAAGGGCTCAGCACACCCCATCTGTTGACGCTGCACGCCACCATCAGCCAGCTTGCCGTGGCGCCGGAGGCAGCACAGCCGGCGATAAGAAGAGCACTGGCGAAAATGCGGAGTAAAACAGTAAGCGAAAGCGATCTGGTGAGAATGCAGTTTGCGCTTGATCCCAACCTTTCTGATAGTCTCTCCAGCCTGCAACAACTCGCGCAAGACAAAACAGCTGCCCTCACGGTATCGTTTGCCGGTGATTCAACCCTGTTGATCGCACAGAAGCATGACTCGCTCTACCAGAAAGCGTACCGTGCCTGGCAGGAGGGAGACACCACCACGGTACGATCGGCCTGGGAAGTATTTCACGAACTATATCCACGCTCAGGCTTGCTTCCTCAGTTCCTGTTACTGCATGCACTCTCTTATGCCCAATCGGGTGATGCGGCAGAGACGGAGAGAAACCTCAGCCAGTTGCTGGAGAGATTCCCTGAGTCCGAAGCCGCCCCCCTGGCTAGAAATATTATCGCCGGACTATCACAGGGAAGAAGGTTGACGAACAATACCTCTTTGCAGAGTCAGTGGGGCAGCTACCCCACCGCTCACGTTGATGCTCAGGGCCACCCGGGTGAGATCTCCCCATTCAGCACAGTGAGAGACGGTCCCCATCTGTTGCTGCTCACGTTCGAGGCAGACTCACCGTTTAAAAACAGGATTCTCTTCTCCACGGCCAACTTCAGCTTCTCACGGTTCAGACACCGCACCTTTGAATTCTCCTTCATCACTATCCCCGGGGGGGAGGCGCTCATCGTGCAGCCGTTTCAATCATACGATGAGGCATCCCGCTATATTTTGATGATGCAATCAGACTCGCTGTTCACAGCTCAGATACCCTATGAAGTGATCCCCTTCATCATCTCTGAAGAGAATCTCACCATCCTGCAGGGGCGTGGGACGATGGATGCATACAGGGTATTCAGCATTGAGAACTTCGGTGAGGCGACTGCGACAGTTCTGTCTGCCGTAAACGCTGTAGTGGATGATAGCGGAGAAAATATCCCGCAGAAAAGCGAGAATATGCTATCTTTGGAGGCGAAAAAGAGACCTGAGACCGGGAAGAGTGCAAATACTGCTCCACCCCTTGTGGTGGAAGAGAAGCACAACACTGCTGCAAAGTCTCATATAGCACCCCTTACAGAGGAGAGGCGCATCACCCCCGAAGAGCTGCAGCGGCAGCTTGAACAGAAAGCGGCAGCAGCACTGCAAGAAAAGAAGGAGCGCACATCCCTCCGTAGCAGGGAATCATTGCTGAAAGAGCGCGAGCGTGAGCGACAGGAGAAAATACGGCAGAGGGAGCGCGAGCTGAAGGAGAGAACACAAAGAAGGGAGACCGAACTGAAACAGCGGGAAAGAGAGAGAGCACTAAAGATCCGCGAACAGGAGAAGAGAAGGAAAGAAAAACAAAGGGAACAGGAAAGAACCCGCACACAATAAAAACAGCATGAGTAAAGTGAGAAAAATCGTTTTTGCCACAAACAACAAACATAAGCTGGAAGAGATCCGCAAGATAGCGGATAATCAACTGCAGATCCTCAGTCTTTCAGAAATCAACTGCAACGAGGAGATTGATGAAACAGGAGCAACGCTGGAGGAGAACGCACTGGTCAAAGCGCGGTACGTGAAGGAGAGGTATGGCTATGACTGCTTTGCCGATGACACAGGCCTGGAGGTGGAAGCCCTGGAGGGGGGGCCGGGTGTTTACTCGGCACGCTACGCAGGTGAGGGCTGTCACCCTGAAGATAATATGCAGAAGCTGCTGTCGGTATTGCAGGGTGTTGAAAGCCGCAATGCCCGCTTCCGCACAGTGATCGCGCTGCTGATCAATGGTGAGGAGCATCTGTTTGAAGGTGTTGTCAGCGGAAGGATTATTGAAGAGAAGAGGGGTGGCAGCGGCTTTGGGTATGATCCCATCTTCATGCCCGAAGGATATCAACAGACCTTTGCAGAGCTGGGCAACGATATCAAAAACAGGATCAGTCACCGGGCAATCGCAACAGAGAAGCTGATGGAATTCCTGATGAAAAGATAGATTGTTTCTCCCCGGTAAAAATAAACCCATTCACATAAATTGCCTATCTTTGAGAGCTAACCCTAAAAAAAAAGAGAACCTATGTCAACCAACATCCGCACAGGCATCATCGGTTACGGACTCTCCGGCCGCGTGTTCCATGCCCCCTTTATCGACGTGGTGGAGGGATACGATCTGACAAAGATCAGCACCTCCAGACCAGAAAGCATTGCCATGATTGAAGAGCGCTACCCGCTCACCGCTGTCATCCCTGACGGCAAAGGCATTATCGATGATCCGGAGATCGACCTGGTCATCGTCACCTCACCCAACACCGATCACTTTCGCTGGTCGCGTGAAGCCCTGCTGGCGGGCAAGCATGTGGTGGTGGAGAAACCCTTCACCGTTAACGTGAAGGAGGCCGATGAGCTGATTGAGATTGCCGCAAGACAACAAAAGATACTCACTGTTTATCACAATCGCCGTTTTACGAGCGATACCAGGACAGTAAAGAAACTGCTCGACAGCGGCCTGCTGGGTGTGATCGTGGACTACGAGTCGCATTTCGACCGTTACCGCACAAACCCCCGCCCCGGCGGCGCATGGCGTGAGCAGCCACTCCCGGGATCAGGGATCTTCTATGACCTGGGTTCTCATCTGATCGACCAGGCATTGTGGTTCTTCGGCATGCCGGAGGCGGTGACGGCTGAGATCAACCACCAGCGTGCGTGGGCGAAAGCAGATGATCATTTCGATGTGCGTCTGCACTACCCCACCTTTACCGCAACCCTGAAGTCGGGCATGATCTGCCGCATACCGGGACCCACCTTTATGCTGCACGGGACGAACGGATCGTTCGTAAAGTATGGACTCGATGTGCAGGAGGCGACAGTCGACGGTGGTGCCATCCCGCAGGGCAAAGAGTGGGGACGTGAACCGGAGAGCATCTGGGGAACGATCAATGCTGAGTACAAGGGGGTGAAGATGCAGGGAAAGGTGGAGAGTGAGCAGGGTGATTACCGTGATTACTTCATCAACCTCCGCGATGCCATTCTCGGTAAGACAGCCATCGCCGTGAAGCCGGTAGAGGCACGCAACGTGATGTATATCATTGAGCTGGCCTTCCTGAGCAGCAGGGAGAAGAAGACAATCGGGGTATAATACATCTTGTGCTGTCAAAACCTCACTAAAGAAAGAAGATGGTCGCTCCGGCGATGCTGATTACGGCGCCGATCACCTGCTGGGCGGTGACCTTCTCCTTGAACATAATCGCCGTGGGAAGGATGATAAAGATAGGCGTCAGCGCCATCAGCGAAGAGGCAATACCTGTCTCTGTATGCTGCACGGCATATAGCGAGAGCGCCACACCGATAAATGGGCCAAAAACGGTGCCAACGGTGATCGCTTTCATCACCGTTCTGTCACTACTTGTCCGCAGCACACGCCTCCAGCGCTTGAGAAAGGTTACCAGCAGCGCGAAGGAGACAAACCCAAAGATGGCACGTATCTGTGTGGCTGCCACCGGATCATAATCGCCCATGCCCTTCTTGCTCAATATCAGCCCTACTGCCTGACCCAGCATTCCTCCCATGGCGTAAAGGAAACCACGCAGCGGCACATTCAGCCTCAGCCTCTTCCCCGCGACGGCAAGCATGATTCCCGAGACGCTGACCAGGATACCCAGGATACTCTTCAGATCAAGGATCTCATTCAGAAAGAACCACCCTATCACCGCAGTGACCATGGGAGCGAGGCTCATCACAAGCTGTGAGGTACGCGATCCGATGATGATATAAGATTTGAAAAGGAAGAGATCGCCCAGAAAGAACCCGATCACACCCGAGAGTCCCAGCCAGAGCCAGTTATATGTCGTCGCATCTGTCGGGAAGAACATCCCGCGCGTGAAGAGCGTGGTGACTCCCAGGAAGAGTATCCCCAGGAAGAGACGGATGATATTCACAGAGAGTGACCCGACACGACGCCCCGCCTTCTCGAAGAAGATGGCACTCAGCATCCAGCAGACAGCTGTGAGGAGTGAGGCTATCTCACCTGTGTGTGATTGAAAAAACATCGATTAAGCTATCTTTTAAGCAGTTTCAGAAAACAAACTGCAAATGTAAGGTAAAAATCTTAAATGAATCACCTCAGCCTATCGCTTCTCTCAATTTTTTCGCTGCCGCCTCAATTGTCTCTTCGCTCTCCAGCAGTGAGATAAACTTACTCCCGATGATCGCTCCCGATGCTTCGCGGCATGCAGCATCGAAGGTCTCCCTGTTGGAGATCCCGAAGCCTATCAGTCGTGGGATCTTCAGCTGCATCGCATTCACACGTCTGAAATAATCGATGTTTGCATCACTGAACACTCTCTTCGCACCCGTCACCGAGGCGGATGAGACCATATAGGTAAATCCGGAAGTATGCTCATCGATCAGGCGGATGCGCTCTTCCGACGTCTCGGGGGTGATCAGCATGATCACATGCAGGCCATGCCTCTCCGCNNCCGCACCGGGCCGCTTCTTCACAATAGTGCTCAAAACCGAACTGCATAATGGGGTTCAGGTAACCCATCAACACCAGCGGTATGGAGACCGATTGTCGCACCCCGTCCAGCTGTTCAAATAACTTTTTCACACTCATGCCGTTCTGCAGGGCTTTCGCCCCCGATGCCTGAATGACCGGTCCGTCGGCCATCGGGTCGCTGAAGGGCACCCCAATCTCGATCAGGTCCACCCCCTCTTTTTCCAGTGCTTTTATCACTCTGACCGTATCATTGAGCGCAGGGTATCCGGCGGTAAAATAGACCGATAAGATTTGCTCTTTTTTTTGTTGAAATAGTTGATCAATCCTGTTCATAAATATATTTTTCAAATGTTTTGACTATGGTCCGCTATGGTATCTTTTGAGTTCGCTCACCACTACCACTCAGCTTAACGTATTAGTTGTTCTATAAATGTCTGTAATAACGATACATCTTTGATCGCGGGAGATGTCTCAAATCCGCTGTTCAGATCGACACCCATCAGCTGTGGGTGAGAGAACGCTTTTATAAGCTCAGCATCACCGGGCGATATGCCACCGCTGATCAGAAAAGGGATCGTGCCGCGATAATCGTTGAGCAGCTCCCAGTTGAACTTCTTCCCGGAGCCGCCATACATCGGTGTCTTCGTGTCGAATAGGAGGTAGTCGCAACAGCCTTCATAGCGTTGCACCTCCTCCGACGGAAAAGGTTGATCGGCTTTGACGCCGAACGCCTTTATCACCTTAAAACCCTCCTCTTTTAATTTCCGGCAGTAGGCCGGCGATTCATCACCGTGCAGCTGCAGGATATCCAGCCTGTTCTGTAGTGCTCGTTCACGAATAATCCCCGGCTGCTCATTCACAAAGACGCCCACCCTTTTCACCTTCTCCGGGATAAGACTCAGCTTTTCTCCTACGTAACGCGACGAGCCGGGGTAGAAGATAAATCCCATCCAGTCGACAGGCAACAGTTCCACGGCCCGGATGTTGGGCTCTTCACGCATGCCACATATTTTAATTATCATACTATTGTCAGTGGTCAGTGGTCAGTTATCAGAGGTCAGTGGTAAGCGGTAAGCCTGTTAATCTGTGAACCTACTCACTTTCCAACTTGCTAATCCACTAAACTATTAACGCAAAAACTTACTATACTATAAACGTACTAACGTAAAAACGTATAAACTTACAATCGTTGAACAAAGCTTCTGAGACTCTCACCCGGATCGGCTGTCTTCATGAAATGCTCACCGATCAAGAAACCCCTGTAGCCCGCATCACGCAGCTCCCGAACAATCACCGGATCGGAGATACCGCTTTCGGATACCAGCACCGCCTCCTCCGGGAGCAGGCCAATCATCCGGAACGACTTATCCAGATCGGTCACGAAACTGCCCAGGTTACGGTTGTTGATGCCGATAAGGTTGTTGAGCGGCGTGATATAATCCGTCTCCCGCTCATCGTGCAGCTCCAGCAGGACATCCAGCTGCAGCTGATGTGCCAGCTCCGTGAACCGCTCCGACTCCTCCTTCGTGATGGCGGCGGCGATCAGCAGGATGGCACTGGCACCTGCCAGCTTCGCCTCGAACAGCTGGTACTCATCCACGATAAACTCTTTCCGCATCACCGGGATCTGCACGCTCGCCACCGCCATCCGCAGGTCGGCAATCGTACCGCCGAAATAATGCTCATCGGTCAGCACCGAGAGTGCTGCAGCGCCTGCAGTCTCATAGGCTTTTGTCACTTCCGCAGCATCGGCCGGCCGGTTGATCCATCCCTTGCTGGGAGAACGGCGTTTGAACTCGGCGATGATCCCTGTGGATGATTGCTCCAGTACCTCTTTCAGTGAGTGAAAGGGAATCGTTCTCCCTGTGAGTTGTTTCTCCAGCATCGCAAAAGGTATTTCTGCCTTCCGGACGGCAACTTCGTTTTTTTTATGTGCGATAATCTCGCTTAAAATATCTTTCATTCTTTCTTTCTTTGTTTTCTCATTCATCGCTTTAATCTTCTGAACAAAACCTTATGAAATGAGCGATTGACATCTTTTATTGATTGTTTTACGATTTACCAAAGTGTATACCGTCAATCATCGAATCATTGAATCAGCACATCAGCTGTTAATCTCCACAAATGTCTCCAGCGTACGCAGTGCTTTCTTACCGTAAAGTGCATCTTTGGTAATCTCCAGGCACTCATCAATCGTTTTCTCCTGTTCGATGATCTGAACAGCGAACGCCGCATTGGCCAGCACTGCATTCATCTGCGCCTCGGTTCCCTCAGCGCTCAGCACCCGGCGGAAGATCAGCGAGGCATCTTCAACCGTATCACCCCCGGACAGCTCCTGCTGTGTCAGGGTGCTGAAACCGAGATCAGCCGGCATAAAGAGCTGCTCCCCCCTGTTCGACACCACCTTGAACTGGCTCGTCAGTGAGATCTCATCGTAGCCATCCATACTGTGGACGATACAGAATCTCTTGTTCTCCTCCTGATAGATATAGCTGTACAGTCTCGCCATGGCCAGGTTATAGACCCCCAGCAACTGGTATTTGGGCTGCACCGGGTTGACCAGCGGTCCCAGCACGTTGAAGAAGCTGCGCACCCCCAGGCTCTTGCGCACCGGCGCTACCGCCTTCAGCGCGGGACTGAACAAGGGAGCATGCAGGTAGGCAAGATGACAGGCATCGAGGCTTCTGCGCAGCCGGTCGCTGTCGGTGGTGAACCGCACCCCCTGCTGCTCAATCACGTTGCTCGCCCCGCTGATGGAGGTGGCGCCGTAGTTGCCATGCTTCACCACGTTGTATCCCGCACCGGCGACCACGAAACAGGCCGTGGTGGAGATATTGAAAGTGTTCTTCCCATCGCCGCCTGTACCCACGATATCAAGTGGGGCATAATCGGAGAGATCCACCTGCACACGCATATCAAGCAGTGCATCGCGGAAGCCGAGGATCTCATCCACTGAGATGTTGCGCATTAGAAAGGAGGTGATCAGTGATGCGATCTGTGTCTCGGGTACATCCCCTTTCACGATGGTAAAGAGCACCTCTCTGGCTTCCTCGCGGGAGAGATATTGATAATCGAACAGTTTATAAAGTATTTCTTTCATTGTGATGCTATGATGTAATATCAGCAGCGGCAGATTACCGGAACTACGGTCGCAGGGGACTTCATTCGGGTTGCTTAATGCCAGACATTCGTTTTTCGTTTTATTTTTTTAAATATTGGTCAATAATGGTGATTCCTTCAGGAGTGAGGATCGATTCGGGGTGAAACTGCACCCCGTGCAGATCGAGCCTGCAGTGCTTCATCGCCATGATATCGCCTGCCTTGTCCACCGCGGTGATCTCCAGGTCAGCCGGAAAGTTCTCTCTCGATACAATCCAGGAGTGATAACGTCCCACCAGGATCTCTTCCGGCAGTCCGGTAAAGAGATAGTCCTCAGCAATGATCTGTGCTGGGGTCTGTACGCCGTGAAAGACAAAGGGTATGTTCACCAGCTTCGCACCGAACACCTCTCCGATGGCCTGGTGACCGAGACAGACACCCAGGATGCTTTTGGTGGCGGCATACCGCCTGATAAGGGGGAGCAGCAACCCCGCCTCTTCAGGGAGACCGGGACCGGGTGAGAGGATAATCTTGTCGTATTGCTCCACCGACGCCAAGTCGATCTTGTCGTTCCTCACAACATCCACCTCGGTGTATCCCAGCGACTTCACCGCGTGAAGCAGGTTATAGGTGAAGGAGTCGTAGTTGTCGAATATCAATATTTTCTTCATTTCAGCGTTCCTTTTAAGCATTATACAATGTGGCAGCCTTGTCTATGGCTCTCTTCAGTGCTCCCAGCTTGCTGTTCACCTCCCGCAGCTCATACTCGTCGCTGCTCTGTGAGACGACACCCGCGCCGGCCTGATACCAGAGCTCGTTGTTGCGGCTGACGAAGGTGCGGATGGTGATGGCCTGGTTCAGATCACCGTTCAGGCCGATGAAGCCGATGCATCCGCCATAGGCACCGCGGTTGTGCGCCTCGATCTCCGAGATGAGCTGCATGGCCCGCACCTTGGGTGCTCCCGAGAGAGTGCCGGCAGGGAAGGTATCGAAGAAGGCACGGATGGGATCAGCACCCTCGTTGAGCGTGCCGCTCACGCGTGATACCAGGTGGATCACGTGCGAATAGAACTGCGGCTCCTTGTAGAAATCCACCTTCACATCGTGCGCGTTCCTGCTCAGGTCGTTGCGTGCCAGGTCGACCAGCATCACATGCTCCGCGTTCTCCTTGGGGTCGTTCAGCAGAAACTCGACCGCTTTCATATCCTCCTGGTGACTGCCGGTACGTTTTGTCGTTCCGGCTATCGGATCTATGCTGATACGCTGATCAGAGATACGGCAGTGCGTCTCGGGTGATGAGCCGAAGATGCGGTAACCCCCAAAATCGAAATAGAAGAGGTAGGGCGAGGGATTGATGGAGCGCAACGCACGGTAGACCTTGAAGTCGTCACCCGAGAAGGGTTGTACAAACCTGCGCGAAAGCACGATCTGGAACACATCACCACGGAGGCAGTGCTGCACACCTTCGCGCACGTACTGTTTATACTCATCATCACTGATGGTGCTGTACTCCTCCCCCTCGGTGAAGAAGTTATAGGTGGCGAAGTTACGCTGGTTAATCAGCGACTCCACCTTCTGAAGGTTGCTGACCTCGTTCTCTCCCTGCAGCTCAATAAGTGTGATCTCGTCGGTGAAGTGATTGAACACCAGCACATACTTGTAGAGGATATATAGCAGGTCGGGGGCATCGTTACGCTCCTCTCTGCTTTCACGCACAGGGATGTTCTCGGTGTACTTCACGCAGTTGAAGGTGGTGTACCCGAAGAGACCGCACTCTTTCTGCTCCTCACCGGTGACATCAAAACGGGAGATAAATCGGTTCAGTGCGTCGGAGACGGTGAAATTGTCCGACAGCGTCTCTTGCTCCTCCTCCCCGTCGGGGAAGAGCGATGTGCAGACACCTCTGTTCACCTCTATGCGTGCGATAGGTTTCAGTGCCAGGTAGGAGATGCTGTTCTCGTTGGCATGGAAGTCAGAGCTCTCCAGCAGGGCGGACTGTGGAAAAGTATCCCTCACTTTCAGGTAGACACTCACGGGTGTATGGAGGTCGCCCATGATCTTTTTGCTGTTTGTTTTAAATTTGTGTTGCATAGGTATTTGTTTTAGCTGTAAGCGATAAGCTTTATTAAACTTAATTTTTTGTCCTGGTTTTTATTTATAATCATCTTCATACTTGAAATAGGTCTCCAGATCCTTGTCTCCTCTTCCCGAGAGGGTGAGGACCACCACATCACCGGGAGCGAAAGTCATCTTTTCCAGTGCGGCCAGTGCATGTGCCGACTCCAGCGCGGGGATAATGCCTTCATTCCGGGTGAGCTCGAACGCTGCACGGAGTGCCTCATCGTCGGTGATGGCCAGCACCCGGGCACGTTTAACCTGAGCCAGGTAGGCGTGAATAGGTCCGATACCTGGATAGTCGAGCCCGGCAGAGATGGAGTAAGGCTCGGTGATCTGCCCGTCCTCTGTCTGCATCAGCATTGTTTTGCAGCCATGGAGCACTCCCGGTTTACCCAGGTGGATGGTTGCAGCCGACTCACCGCTATCCACCCCTTTACCCCCTGCCTCTGCCAGGAGGATCTGCACCTTGTCATTATTCAGATACTCGTAGATGGTTCCCGCGGCGTTACTGCCACCACCCACGCAGGCCACCAGCCAGTCGGGATAGTCACGCCCCTCCTTCTCTGTCAACTGTAGTTTAATCTCCTTGCTGATCACCGACTGCAGCCGCGCCACCAGGTCGGGATAAGGATGGGGTCCGATGGTTGATCCGATGATGTAATGGGTGTCGGCAGGGTGACTGCACCAGTCGCGGATCGCCTCATTGGTAGCATCCTTCAGCGTCATGTTGCCCGAGGTGACTGGCACCACCGTAGCGCCCAGCAGCTCCATCTTCTTCACGTTCACATGCTGCCGCTCCACATCGGTCCTGCCCATGTAGACGGTGCAGGGCATCTGCATCAGCGCGCAGACGGTGGCGGTGGCCACCCCGTGCTGACCGGCACCCGTCTCGGCAATGATCCGAGTCTTGCCCATCTCACGTGCGATCAGTATCTGCCCGATGGTGTTGTTGATCTTATGTGCGCCCGTATGGTTGAGATCCTCTCTTTTCAGATAGATCCTTGCCCCGTAACGCTCCGACAGTTGGCGGGAGAGATAGAGTGGCGAGGGACGGCCCACATAATCACGCAACAGTAAATCGAAATCAGCCTTGAAACGCTCACTTCCGATGATACGGAGATATGCCTCTTCGAGATCTGTCACACACTTGTGCAGAATCTCGGGGATGTAAGCTCCTCCAAACTCTCCGTAATATCCTTTCTCATTAATTGAAAATTGCTGCATATACTGTTCAGTTAAATTTGTATGCTGAGTCGGTTTTCTAAACCTGTTTTTAATCACTTAAATTCGTTTGCCGGTCTGTCGGTCGTTGCTGCTAAAAATCAAAAAACCCGTCGCAGGATTTGCGACAGGCTCTTTATATATTTTTCAATGAACTATAAATGCATGATTCTTCTCCTTACGACTTTGTGAGTTGTAAGCAGCGCCACCAATATCCGTTCATTAATAAATTAGTCATAATTCTTTCAATTGTCTGCAAAGAAATAGCATTCAAAATGAATTTGCAACTCTTTCTCTGTTTTTAACATATTTATTTTCGAAATACCAATTTTCAGTAAGTCATTCATCTGATCTCTTCTGCCTCAAACCCGGTACGTTTGATGGTTTTGACAATATCTTCCGCATCCAGCAGATCCGTCTCCACTGTCAATATTTTATCTGGGTTGTCTATATCCACCTTCCACGACTGAATCCCCTCTTTTCTGTCGAGGAAAGGAGTCACCCTGGCAAGACAATTGGTACAATTGATATTTGTTTTAAACTGGATGGTTTTCATACTTCTTCTCATTAAATGATGTGCTGTTTTCTCTCTGTCAGATGCCGAAGCCAACCGACCTTTCATTAAAGACAAATTTCAGCCTGTTTTGTTCATTTTGAGAATTACCGGAAATGAACATTGCATGAGCAGTACTGAATCAACCATGATAATAGTATGAAGATATCTTCCTGACGATCAATTAATTTTTTAACTTTACCGGTGAATATAAATGCCATTCAATTGTATCATATGCTTGGAGCAATTCTCGGCGATATCGTGGGAAGCACCTACGAATTTGCCAACACCAAAGATTACAATTTTGACCTTTTTCCTGCCGGAAGTAATTATACAGATGACAGCGTGCTGACTGTTGCTGTGGCAGATGCTATTTTGCAAAAAGTTGATTACGGAGCAATGATCCGCGAATGGGCGCTTCGTTATCCGCATCCCAAAGGTGCTTACGGCAATTCGTTCAAACGATGGATGCACGCTGATGAGATCAAACCCTATGGCAGCTACGGCAATGGCTCAGCCATGCGTGTGAGTCCCGTGGGGTGGTTATTTGATAAGGAGCAGACGGTGCTCAACGAGGCACGCAAGAGCGCTTCATGCGCCCACAATCATCCCGAAGGTATCAAGGGAGCCCAGGCCACGGCTATCGCCCTCTATTTTGCACGGAAAGGGAAAGAGAAGCTGTTTATCAGGCAGTACATCACCGCTAAGTTCGGTTACGATTTGCATAAAACAGTGGACGAAATTCGTAAGACATACCTCTATAATGAATCATGCCAGGGCACTGTACCTGAAGCGCTGATATGCTTTTTCGAAAGTAATTCATTTGAAGATGCCATACGCAAAGCTATCTCCATAGGTGGTGACAGCGATACCATCGGGGCAATCACAGGTGGTATTGCAGAAGCATTCTACGATATCCCTGTTGAGCTGGCGAATAAAGCCAGGAGTTATTTGCCGAATGATATGCTGGAGATCCTGAAATTATCTGGTGAAAAGACGCATCCGCTTGCCATCGATCTGGATGCCGACACCAAACGCTTGCGTGAACGCTTCAGGAAACTGAAAAAATAGTTGTCTGCGCTTTTGGCAAAACTGGAACATCGGCTATCGGCATCTATATCAACGAGATTCGCATCGGATGGGTTCCGCAGGAGTTCAACGAAGTCATTTCCCGCCTGATGGACGCAGGAAAAGCGTTCTTTTGCCGTATAGAAAATTTCGGACGAATAAACAAATGGCTGAAAATAGATGTTAAACTTTATATGGTTGAATAAAAAACAGGGAAAAATAAATCAATCGAATCGCATGAAAAAGTTATTTTTTTTATTCGCTGTTGTATCATTCCTGGCAGCCTGCTCGGGTCCAAAGGGGATGGTCAAAATTGAACCGAACGGAAGTGAAGTGGCAGAGGAAGATTCTGTCGAATATGAACTGATTGTCTTCGATACAGGATTTGA
>LFRM01088154.1_pt2 | contig 23125 bp, 19 predicted proteins | sample 618341 | NCBI WGS metagenome assembly LFRM01 (sample SAMN03654438, study PRJNA283298) | anaerobic digester metagenome | isolation source: pool of bioreactors CSTR01a, CSTR02a, and CSTR03a thermophilic anaerobic... | place: Denmark: Kgs. Lyngby | collected 2014-05-21 | reverse complement strand
TTTTCTTTTTGCCTCTCCACAAGCTGACGAACAGTCGTCAGATTAAATTCCCTGCTGGAATTTTCCAAGCCATCTGTGGTTATAACAAACATAACACGCTCCGCCTGTTCTTCTACTGCGGTGTGCTTTTGTGCATTTCCTATCTTGTTTATGGTTTTTCCAACAGCATCCAAAAGGGCCGTAGTCCCTCTCACAAAGTAATCCCTATCTGTGATTGGCTTGACGCCTTTCAAAGAAATTCGATCATGTAATAGCTCATACTTGTCATCAAATAATACGGTAGTTATGATGGCTTCACCAGGTTCCTTTTTCTGTTTCTCTATCATGGCATTGTAGCCACCAATGGTATCACTTTCCAAACCACTCATAGAACCACTTCTATCCAAAATAAAAACCAACTCAGTTAATCCTTTTTTCATTCTTTTATCCTCCATTCAATATTATGTTTCGTTGAACTTAGGATAACATTTACAGAAAAAAGAAAGGTCGCTTTCTATGCGACAAATGAATATAGAACTATACAATTAATAGCTTTTCGTCAAAAGCGAATAAAGCTTCATTTATCTCAAAAATATTATAATTTCCTTCCTCGATAAAGTACTCAATAATGATGTCGAACTTACTGCTGTGAGTCAGGGCGAATCCTGCTCTATGTAATAGGTCTTTAGTTTCGTCTAGATTTAACTCTAAGGCAACAGCAAAAGCAATGGCTGTAACTTTGCTGGGCTTGTAATTAATATCATTACGTATTTTTGAAAAATGTCTTCTGTCAATATTGGCTCTTTTATAAGCTTGGGCGTCAGTCAAACCTTGTTCATCGATTAGGCGAAGCAACATCTGGGAAAAGCCTTCATCGGTTTTTACAAGCAAGTCCTCGAGCTTTCTTTCAAGCTTCTTAGAGGATAAAGGTTCCATATAGGAATATGTAGCATCTTTTAATTCGGTTACAATGAAGGCTTCATTAAATCTACTCCTTCTACTTGATGGATCTGTCTTAATATATTTATCATCAATATATTGTTTGATTGAAGAATATAATTTCTGAGACAAATGAAAGGAAGTCTTATCATATACGACTAGGTATACAGTCATATCATGTTGTAGTAAAAAATCTCCAATGCAGGAAATCGCAGTCTTTAATGCCTGATCTTTTGGATAATCAAATGCTCCTGATGATATTAACGGGAAGGCTATGCTATCCAACTTATACTCCAATGCTAGAGCAAAAGAATTTCTATAACAGTCTTCTAGTTGCTTTTTCTCATTAGATTTTCCACCTTGCCAAATTGGACCAACGGTATGTATAACATATTTTGCAGGTAAACGATAAGCTTTTGTCAGCTTCGCCTGCCCTGTTTTACAACCTCCCAAAGTTCGACACTCTTCCAGCAATTCTGGTCCGGCAGCTAGGTGAATTGCACCATCTACCCCGCCGCCGCCTAATAAGGAATTATTGGCTGCATTAACAATGGCGTCTGCTTGAACTTTTGTAATGTCGTTTCGAATTATCTCCAAGGGCATTATAATTCCTCCGCTTCTCACCGTAACTGCTATCAATTATCAGCTTTAAATCATTCTCTAGCCGGCTTCTGATGGCTATTTGTTTGTTCTTTACTTACACGCTTTTTCTTTAACACCATTTCCAGTATGGCACCTATCACGCAAAAAATCAAGAAGGTAACTATAGCAATGAACCATCCCTGATGAACTGGCATAGGAGGAAGATTCTTATCCACAATTCTTTCAGTAGGGCCAAACAACTCCCCAAGAATTACACCTATTACATACCCACTTAAGGATATATAAGGTGAATAACGGAACTTTCGCAAAGCAAAAATTATAGAAACAATAGCTGCAATGGGTAAGAACTGTCTGGAAGTCCACTCAGGTGTATAAATATTATATAAATATTTCTGTGAAACAAAATAGATAAGAGCATACGATAGTGCAACAATAATTACAGTTAATAAATGTCTTCTTTTCGTTGATATAGTATTATCCTCTTTTTTGGCAACCTGATTGAAGAAGTTTGCCTCACCAGATTTAACAATATTATAAAATGCTAAACCAGTCCATATCAATGAAAAGATAAGTGCAACTGGAAAAAAATCACCAAAAACACTCAACCCATATAAAGGTGTCAGAAATGAGACAGGAAGAAGAAAAGTAAAAAGCGACTGTAACGCTTCTGTACCAAAAGAAAGTACGAGAATGCTAACTAGTACAGTTATCAAGGTTAATGCTCCGACAACTATGGACAGCTTTTGTAGACTCTTGTAATTTCTACTTACATAAGTGAATATTAACCAAAATAGAGCATAAAGAATGGAAACCATCGCATGAGGAGCTAATGTACGATCACCATATCGCATAGCAGCAAAGTTCAATCCAATCCCCATCCCCATCACTAGAATAACAATGATGAAAGCGATGATTTTTCTTCTCAGCTTAACAAAGCCAGCGCCTTCGCTGGAAACATTATTCTTCTTCTCAGTATTCCCTATAGGAGCTTTCATTTCCTCATATATCTTGTTACACTTATCGCAATCATGTAAGTGCAACTGTACCTCTTCCTTGGTTTTCTGACTGCATGCTCCATCTATACATAATGGAATCAAGTCTTGAATTAAATCACATTCTATTCTAGCCATAAGGATTCTCCTTTCATCTTCTCAATGATCATTTGCTTAGCACGATAATAGGTCACCCGCGCCCAGCTATCACTTTTCTCATATAACTGACTAATTTGATAAAGGGGTACTTCACCAAGGGTATGTAATGTGAAAACTTCCTTATAAGGTTCAGGTAGCTTATTGAGGAATTCTAAAATACTTTGAGCAGATTCTTTATTAATCAAATCTTGTTCTAAAGTGTTTTCACTAGGCTCCGGATATTCAAATTCTGTGAAGTAAACAATCTTGTTGTTTTTGTTGTACCATTCAAAATATAGGTTTTTCGCTATCTGAATCAACCAAACAGAAAGCTTACAATTACCCTTAAAGGTTTTAATATTTAGAATTGCACGAAGCATAGTCTCCTGAGTAAGGTCTTCTGAAACATGTACATTTCGAGATAATGAAAGTAAAAAGTAATATACTTTCGATGCATTTTCTTTATAGAGCTTATGCATATCTTCCATTATCTCACCCCTCTTACAACTATGATGAAGGAAAAGCCAAAACGTTACAAGCTTTTTGTATATAGGATGTGAAAGATTTTTCGGTTTTGAAATTTGCTACCTTCTAAATTCTTGAAATCACGTCGTAACAGACTGGGTTTCAATAGTGTCCCGCTTACGGATTTGTTTCCGTGCATAGAAGAAAATAGCTACCTGACCTATACCTGCCAAAGCCCAGGTAACGGGATAGCAGACGAATAGAGTAAAAGGTGTAGGGTTCCAGGCAAATACGGTATATATCCAAATTATTCTTGCAATGCAAGCACCAACTAATGTGCTTAACATGGGCAGGATAGAATAACCCATTGCTCGGGTTAAACCTGGAAATACATTCATAATGCCGCAAGTGAAATAGGCCACCATCATAATTCTCATGCGCATCATACCTAGTTCTATGACCTCAAGTTCAGAAGTATAGAAGCTCAGCAGTTGTTTTCCAAAAATCAGAAGAGCACCACCTATAACAATCCAGGTTAAAAATACTAGTGCAGTGGAAATTTTGGCGATAGTATCTATCCTATCATATTTTTTTGCTCCCATATTTTGCCCTGTAAAGGTGATAGCAGCGTTATAATAAGCATTCATTGTCATACCTGCGAAGCCTTCTATATTACCTGAGGCGGAACTAGCTGCTACCATTGTAGAACCAAATGAATTGACAGCAGATTGGACCAATACATTAGATATAGAAAATAACAAACCTTGTAAGCCTGCAGGTATACCTATTTTAGTTATGGCCTTCAACTGTTGCTTATGGATTCGCATTTGCTTAGGTATAAACCGTATTGCACCATTGCTCCTATAAAGGCATATGAGAATAAGTGCCGCAGAAAGGTATTGAGAAATAGTTGTAGACCAGGCTACACCGGCAACACTCATGTGAAATTTAACTACAAATATAAGGTTAAGTATTACATTAACAGTTCCAGCTATAACAAGATAGTACATTGGACGACGGCTATCACCCACTGCACGAAGGATAGCAGCACCAAAATTATATACCATAGTGGCAGGGAGGCCTAAAAAGTAAATTTTCATATACAGAATAGAAAGTTTGATAATATCATCAGGTGTCCCCATCAGTTCCAGCAAAGGTTTACAAAAGGCTATGCCGATTACTGCGACAATCAATCCACCAATTATGCTGATAGCTATGGATGTGTGAACGGAACGATTCACTTCAGCTTGTCTATTTGCACCATAGTCCTGTGCTATTACGACGCTGGTCCCTACTGACAAACCCATAAGGAAAGTGATGGTAAGATTAATAAGGGAACCGGTAGCACCCACTGCAGCCAACGCTTCTTTACCAGAAAAACGCCCTACAACAACCATATCAGCAGCATTAAATAGCAGCTGTAGAATATTCATAGCCATAATAGGCAAGGCAAACATAATCATATTTCCAAACAGCGGTCCGCTGGTCATATCTCTATTTCTATTTTTATTGAACATTTAGCTACTCGCTTTCTTTACAATCAATCATTTCATCAAACTAACTATCTGGTAACACACAAAAAGACTCAGGCATTGTCAAACAGCCGAGTCCTTCCTATTTTCAAGGATTTGTCTATTTCAATTGTACAATAACAAAGTTTATTTGTAAAGTATACGGCTGTCACGACAACCGTTAAAAGCCAATACTGCAATCGCTATTGCGATCATAAATATCCATCTTTCTTGGCTTGAACTAAAAGTGCATCAGGTAGTTCCCTGCCTTTATATTTTAATATTTCCTCTTCCACTTCTACCAGTTCTTTCATTTGCTCGATGAAATAAGGTTTTATTAAGGTTAAGTGCTGTTTGTCCACCTAAGTTAGGTAACACTGCATCAGGTTTTTCTTTTTCAATAATCTCTGACAAGCTTCTAACATCTAAGACAATGCATCATTTTTGTTTGAAGGAGGAAAAAAACTTTTTCTATCGAATATATATAGGTCATGTATAACATAATATTTGCACTTATTTATATTTCATTTTTTAAAAAGGAGCTTGTGAATGAATATTACAAAACGATTTCGCATGAAGGAATTGTATGACTACTATGAAAATCATATGGATCGTTGTCCTTTCATGCAGGTAGTTGAGGGTGGTAGTGATGCAACCGTAATGATCCAAGGTCAGGAAAAAATAATGATCGGATCAAACAATTATCTGGGCCTAACCAGCAATCCGCAAGTCAAGGAAGCCGCAATAAAAGCAGTTGAAAAGTATGGAACAGGTTGCACTGGTTCCAGACTCCTAAACGGGAATCTGGATCTACACGAGCAACTTGAACATGAATTAGCAGAGTTCCTTGGCAAGGAAGCTGTTATTGTTTTCAGCACTGGGTTCTTCTCTAATTCTGGTACTATTCCCACCTTAGTTGCCTCAGATGATGTTTTGATATGCGACCGGGACAATCATGCAAGTATCGTTCAAGGCTGCCTTATGTCAAGAGCACCTATGAAAAGATACCAGCACAACGATATGGAAGGCCTTGAAAGGTTTCTAGCTGCTTCCGATCCGGAAAAAGAAAGATTCATAATAACAGATGGGGTTTTCAGTATGTTTGGAGACATATGTAATCTGCCTGAAATCCATGGACTAGCTAAGAAATACGGTGCCTCTGTCATCGTAGATGATGCCCACAGTATAGGTGTTTTAGGTGATAACGGCCGAGGTACCGAAGAATACTATGGACTGGAGAACAGCGTGGATGTGTTAACTGGAACCTTTAGCAAGTCTTTTGCCTGTGTTGGCGGTTTTGCTGCATCATCTAAAGAGGTAGTTCGCTTCTTAAAAGCTACCTGCCCATCATTTATTTTTACAGCTAGCCTGCCACCAGCATCAGTAGCTACTGTTTTAGCATCACTACAAATTATGAAAACAGAGAAAGACAGAATAAAGAATTTGCACAAAATTGCAGACAGAGTACGCAGTGAACTGAACTCCATGGGATATAATACTGGTGGAAGCCAGACCCCAATAATACCTATATTGGTTGGCAATAGAGAAAAAGCTATAGCCTCTTGGGAATACTTATTTGATCGTGGAATATTCTGTAATGTTTCCATCAGCCCTGCAGTACCAGTAGGCAGTGACCTCCTGAGAACAAGCTATATTGCTACTCATACAGATTCACAGATAGATCGTGTATTGGAAGTGTTCAGAGGATTGAAGAAAGATGTGTTGTTTGATATTTGATACGGTATACTGTTAGTACGAAATACTAATATAACGAAAGAGCTGAAATATCAGCTCTTTTCTTGTATCATAGGCTAAAAAGTTCTTCTTGGCTTACCAACTTATAGCCTTGTTCAGCTAGAACAGCGGAGGTAGCCTCATTGTCCTCTACTCGCAAAATCATATATGCACATTCCACTTCTCTTGTGATAAAGGCATAGGTGTATTCAAGATTTATATCATTATCTGCTAGTATATGCAGGATATTGGAAAGGCTACCTGGTTCATCAGGAATGGCCACCGCCAGTACCGAAGCTACGGTAAAAATGCATTCTGCTTCTCGTAATTTCTCAGCTGTTTTGTCAGGGTCGTCTACAATAAGACGGAGAATGCCAAAATCCTTGGTATCTGCAAGGGACAGGGCACGAATGTTTATTTTATGCTGGGATAAAATATCGGTTAACTCTGCCAAGCGTCCGGGCTTGTTTTCTAGAAAGACAGAAATCTGTTTTACAGCCATGATATTGCTCCTTTCCTTATGACGAATTTAGAATAACTTTCGGTTATCAATGACACGAATAGCCTTCCCTTCACTACGTACAATCGTTCTAGGTGCTACAAGATGCACTCTAGCAGTAATACCCAACAAAGACCTTAATGCCTCAGTAAGCTCCTGTTCTTTTCCTTCAAGAGCTCGCACTGTATCAGAAAATTGTCCGGTAGACATCTCTACATTTACCTTCATGGTATCGGTGTTGTTGATTCGATCAACAATAATCTGGTAATGCGATGGATAACCTTGTTCCATTAATACAGCCTCTATTTGTGATGGGAATACATTGACACCACGGATTATTATCATATCATCTGTTCTGCCTCTAGGCTTAGATATTTTGATAAAGGTGCGACCACATGAGCAATGTTCACGAAAGACTACACCGATATCTCTAGTGCGATAGCGCAAAAGTGGAAATGCGCGCTTTGTAATACATGAAAACACCAGTTCACCTTCTGAGCCTTCAGGAAGCACCTCTCCAGTGTCCGGGTCAATAGTTTCAACTATAAAATGATCTTCATTAACATGCATACCAGATTGGGCTGAGCACTCATAAGCTACACCAGGTCCCATAATTTCAGTGAGACCATAAATATCATAAGCTTTAATACCTAGAGATTCTTCGATGTCTCGTCGCATTTGATCTGTCCATGCCTCAGCACCAAAGATTCCCGCCTTAAGGTGGATATCATCTTTTGTAAGCCCCATAGAATAAAGGGTTTCACTTAAAAAGGCGGCATAAGAAGGAGTACAACAAAGCACAGTAGATCCGAAATCTTGTAAAATGGTAATTTGGCGCTTTGTATTTCCAGACGAAACAGGGATTGTAGAAGCTCCTAAGCGCTGAGCTCCTCCATGTAAACCTAGACCCCCGGTAAAAAGTCCATAACCATAAGCTATATGGATGATATCGTCTTCATCAGCACCTACTGCAACTAGTTGACGAGCCACGATTTCATCCCATATATCAAGGTCTTCCTTTGTATAGCCCACTACAATTTGTTTTCCCGTAGTACCAGAAGAAGCATGTAGGCGTATTACATCACGCATGGGAACTGCAAACAAGCCATAAGGATAGGTTTCCCGCAGATCCTTCTTATAGGTAAATGGGAGCTTATGCAAATCCCCCACGCCTTTTATATCACTTGGCTTTAGGCTAATTTCATCCATCAGGTTCTTGTAATAAGGAACATTACTATAGACATGGGCTACCTGTTTCTTCAAACGTTCACTTTGTAGTTCTTTAATATCTGCAACCGGCATGGTTTCCATTTCCGGTTCATAATAGCGATAATCCATATAAGATATTTCCCTCTCTTTTAAATTATGCTCTACCTAGGGCAAAGGCCTTCAAATTGATGTCCCTGGCTTTTGCTGGTACACAGGCGATAAGAGACTCTTCCCATGCTTCCTGAGAAAAATCAAAATAACGTGATAGACGCCCTATCAATACTATGTTTACTGCTTTTGAAAAACCAGCTTCTTCTGCTAGAGGTAGTGCATCTACCCCATCAATTTTAACTCCCATGGCATCCATCTTCTTAATTAACTGCTCTGGATATTCAGCGACACCAATTATAACTGGCATGGGATCAATCTGTTGGGTGTTTACAATTATACGTCCCCCTGGCTTTAGATATTCAAGCCATCGGGCTGCTTCCAACACTTCAAAAGATACAATTACATCAGCTTCGCCTTTATCAATAACAGGGGAATAGACCTTATCACCAAAACGTACATAGGTTACTACGCTACCACCTCTTTGGCTCATTCCGTGGACTTCAGATACCTTCACATCATAGCCCTGATTAACTAGCAAATGCCCTAATAACTTACTGGCCAGAAGAGAACCTTGGCCACCTACACCTACAATCATAATATTCTTTGTCATCATTACATCCTCCTTAAGCTTGGAACGCATTACATGCGCATAATTGCTCGCAGACACTGCATCCAACACATAAAGTTGCATCTACAGTCGCCTTATTATCCTTCATGCTGATTGCTGGACAGCCAAGCTTCATACATAATTTACAGCCCTTACACTTATCTTCGTCTATGGTCAGTGGAGGATTATTCTTCACATGTTTTAATAATACGCAGGGTCGTCGACTAATAATAACAGATGGCTCATTAGCAGCCAACTCTTCTTTTACAGCAGTATTACAAGCATCTAATTCATATGGATCAACTACTCTGACACGCTTAATTCCTAGGGCTATGCAAAGTTTTTCTAAATCTACTTTCCCAGCAGGATCACCTTTAATGTTGTAACCAGTTGTAGGATTCTGTTGATGACCTGTCATGCCAGTGATAGAGTTATCAAGGATTATTACTGTAGAATTGCTTTGGTTATAAGCAATATTGGCCAGACCAGTCATACCTGAATGCATAAATGTGGAGTCACCTATAACAGCTACAGTCTTTCCCTCACTGCTCTTGCCAAGGACTTTATTAAAGCCGTGAACTGAGCTAACAGATGCACCCATACACAGTGCAAGATCAATAGAACTTAAAGGAGCAACAGCACCTAAGGTATAACAACCTATATCCCCCATTACAGTTACTTTGTTTTTTGATAAAGCATAAAACATACTACGATGAGGACAGCCTGCACACATAACCGGTGGTCTTGGAGGAATATTATCCTCTAATTCAATCCCTGTGGTTACAGGCATATCCAATTTTTCTGCAACAAGGCTCTGTGAAAACTCACCCTCTAATGGGAAAAGGTCTTTACCAGTAACTTCAATGCCGAGTTGTCGACAATGGTCTTCGATAATGCTATCCAATTCTTCAACTACTACTAGCTTATCAACTTTGTCAGCAAAATCCTTAATAAGCTTAACTGGAAGCGGATTAACCAAACCTAGTTTCAGGATGGATACTTTTTCTCCAAAAACCTCTCGCGTATATTGATAGGATGTAGATGAGGTAATAACTCCCAGCTTGGTATCTCCTAGCTCAACACGGTTTAAAGGTGTTGTTTCTGCATAGGCAATTAAATCCCGTGTACGCTGTTCTACAAATGGGTGTCTACGCTTGGCATTGCCAGGCATCATAACATATTTAGGAATATTTTTTTCATATGGCTTTAATGGCATTTCTTGCCTCTCGCCTGTTTCTACTACACTCTGAGAGTGGGCTATGCGGGTACACATCTTAAACAAAACAGGTGTATCAAATTGCTCAGAAATATCATAAGCGATTTTCACAAATTCAAGAGCTTCTCTGCTATCTGAGGGTTCTAACATTGGTACTTTGGCAGCTATAGCATAATGACGAGAGTCTTGTTCGTTTTGTGAAGAATGCATTCCTGCATCATCAGCTACAGCAATGATCAAGCCAGCATTTACTCCTGTATATGAGGCGGTGTATAAAGGATCAGCCGCTACATTTAGCCCAACATGCTTCATAACACTGCAGCTACGCATTCCTGCCAGAGATGCACCAAAAGCAACTTCAACAGCTACCTTTTCATTAGGTGCCCATTCACTGTATATTTCATCATATTTAGCAGCCTCCTCAGTAATTTCCGTACTGGGGGTTCCTGGATAACTGGAAATCAAGCCACAGCCTGCTTCATAGAGGCCTCTAGCGACAGCGGCGTTTCCCAGCATTAGTTTTTTCATAATATATTTTCAATCCTTCCTGGTTTGTTGTATCCTCAATTTGATATTATCCTTTGTTCTGTGCGGCGACCAGGTTGGAACCTCCATATCGCTCTCTTAGAACTGGCTTCTCAATTTTTCCAGTGGGGTTTCGTGGTACAGAAGCAAAGATAAATTTGCGTGGACGTTTATAACGTGGTAATTCATTACAGAATTCTATCATTTCATCTTCGGTGCAGCTATGTTCTGGTTTCAATTCTATAATTGCTGCGGAGATTTCTCCGAGACGTCTATCTGGCAAACCAATGACTGCTACATCCTTAATGGAGTCATGAGTCATCAAGAAATTTTCTATTTGAACAGGATAAATATTTTCACCACCACTGATAATAACATCCTTTTTCCTATCTACAAGATAAATAAAGCCATCTTCGTCTTGCTTGGCCATATCTCCAGTATAAAGCCATCCATCATGAAGGACAGCATCTGTAGCCTCTTGATTGTTGTAATAACATACCATTAGCCCGGGGCCCTTTACAGCCAATTCCCCTACATCACCATTGACAATTGGGCTTCCATCCTCTTGTATAATCTTGGTTTCCCATCCATAACCGGGGATACCTATAGCACCAACCTTGTGGATATTTTCTACACCTAGATGCACACATCCAGGCCCAATAGATTCAGATAGTCCATAGTTGGTGTCATAAAGATGCTCCGGAAAATAGGCTTTCCATCGTTTTATAAGACTGGGTGGTACAGGCTGAGCACCAATATGCATAAGCCTCCAATTCGAGGTATCATAATCAGATAAATGAAATTCTCCTCTGTCAAGTGCATCTAGGATATCCTGTGCCCAAGGAACAAGCAACCAGACAATGGTGCATTTTTCTTCAGAGGCTGCATCAAGTATCCACTTAGGAGAAACACCCTTTAGTATGACCGCTTTGCTTCCTGAAAGTAGGCTACCAAACCAATGCATCTTAGCACCGGTGTGATATAACGGAGGTATACACAAGAAAATATCATCCTGGGTTTGCATGTGATGATTTTGTTCTACCTTGCATGAGTGAGTGAGACTCTTGTGCTTGTGTAATATTGCTTTCGGAAAGCCTGTTGTGCCAGAAGAAAAGTAAATGGCTGCATCATCTTCATCTGTAATTGAAATAGATGGGGCAGTACTGGAATAGTTAGCTGTAAATCGGTCATAACTTTCTGCATACGAAGGACAAGCTTCACCAACATAAAGGAGCATTCCCACCTTTGGTGCTTGCCCACAGATTTCTTCTACACGGCTGACAAACTCTGGTCCGAAGACAAGGGCATCTACCTCAGCTAAATTTAGACAATATTTTATTTCTTCAGAGGTATAACGAAAATTCATAGGTACTGCTAAAGCACCAGTCTTCAAAATACCAAAATATATGGGAAGCCATTCCAGACAATTCATCAACAGAATTGCCACCTTATGTCCTTCTCTTATTCCACGTGAAAGCAGAAAGTTAGCAAAACGGTTTGCTTTCTCATCGAATACACGCCAGCTGATCTCTCGTCGATAAATTGTTGAGGTAGTGGGCTGAATAAGCTCATATTCCTTCCAGGTTACAGGGCTTCGTTCCTGAATCGCAGGATTCAGCTCAACAAGACTGATATTGTCTCCATATAATTTTGCATTCCGAGCAAGTAAATCTGTTATAGGCATCCCAGTTGAGTCCTTTCTTTTCTTCTTTGTTGCTGTACATTACTAAAGTTAAATATACATTATCGTTTATTATAACATAAGTAATTGTCATTTTGTTATACATTTGATAAAGCCATATGATTATCTATTATAATTTTAGTTATTCGCTAAATATTAAAAATCCGTATTGCATTTTCTCGTGCCACCTTAAGGAAGACAGCTTCACTAATCCTACCTTCATCTCTCCAACGAAGAAGCAACTCAGGTAATGGAACAGGCATGCCTACAAAACACATATCAGTTCCAAAACAAAGTCTATCTTGGAATTCTTCCAAGAATCGAGGACCATATTCATCATCGCGGGCCAAGGCACTATATGCGGTAAAGTCTGATAAATCACCATGTAAATTCGGATACCTACGCATAAGCTTTGGTACTACACCTTCTTCTTTAACTTTCCCTGTAGGAACCCTGCCTACCTGACCGCCTCTTAAATCAAAAATGTACCCTCTTTCACCTGGTGTTTCTAGCCTAGCGATTTCAGACCAAAATACAGGGCCGTGACCAAATATTTTTAAATTTGGAAAGCGCTGCAAGGTATGTTCCAATTGTGGTAAACCTACATCATCATAAAGCCCAAAATCCCCTGTTAATTGATCAGAACCATCAAATGTTACAGGAAGACCTACCTCCTCCGCATGGAACAATAAATTCTGTACCATGGGGTCCATGAGTGGCATATTCGGCATAACTTCACCAAGTCCCCGACAGCCTCGGTCTTTATAGTATTGCAGAACCTTACCAAGTGGAGCATTTGGTGAGTTTGTCATACAACGTGGATCGATATTGCAGAAGGGAATAATTCTATCAGGATATTGCTCTGCCATATCAAGTATATCCTCGTTTGTCTGCGGAAAATAAATCTCCGGACTCACAATGGGTAGAACACAGCCTTTTTCGATGCCGAGTCGATCATATTCTGAAAGCAGTTCCTCGGCAGTACAGAATTGTACAACAAAAGGTACTGGTTTTCGGTATGCATGGGCATGGATATCAATGAACATTGAGAACCCCTCCAAACTATATATTTATTTAAAAAATTCCTCACCTAAAACATCCAATATTTCATCTGCTAGATTTTCTCCAAGCCATTTGGAATCAGAAGCATTGGGATGAGTTTCCCCTGTATAGTTCCAGCTGGCTGTGTCTACTAGGAGTACGTTTGACATTTCTTCCACAGCACTCTTAATTTCCTTAGCTCTTGCCTGATTAAAGGGAACGACAGCAAAAACAGGCACACCATTATATTTATCTGCTAATTTATCTAAGAATGAAGGATAGCCAATAACAAATTCTTCTGTTTGATCATCCGAAGCATCATTTGTACCGTAATTAACCACTATTAAATCTGGAAACTCACCTGTTTCCTCCTTGGTTTCAGTCATGTAATCAAGGTAGCCAAAAGCATTCGGAATACTATTTGGACCAACGTGAACTATACCAGTACAGCCAAAAGCTACTCTTATATCTACTGCGTTCAGTTTCTGTGTGCATACAGCAGCATAATTAACACTTCCACCGTGAGACATTGGTTGAACCTCTTCTGGCCTATAAACAGATAAACCAGCTGTGATACTGTCACCAAAGAATAATATCCGCTTATTAATCGGCTTTATACCGCTAATTACTCCACCATTATCCACAACTGCCCCAGAAAAAATTAAGCCTTCTTCATCTATCCAAACACTATCTCCCTCTTTTATCCCCTCTACCTTAATCCTGATAAAGTGTTCTTCAGAGGTATCAAGGTTTGAAGCAATAGTCATAGGGTCTGTTGTAACTTGAACCTTCACCTTTGGTTCCTCATCAATCCAATATACAATTGCTGGCATAACTTGACTGTTAATCTGCTTAAAATTCAGTATCAAGCTTGAAGTACCTGTTACTTTAAAATACAGTTCTGATCCAATATTAATGCTGGCTAGGCATTCAATCCCATCTAACGTTTTTCGAAACCATCTACCTGTGGTTCCGTATTCACTTGGTATATCAATATATTTTAAATCCCCAATATCTGTAACCTTTAAGGGAATGCCATTACCTTTATATGGTTTTTTAGTACTCTCTTTCTTCATATGTCTTCACCTTTCCATGCGCTATTGGCACTATTAGCTAATCGTCTTTTCTTGCATAAACCCTCATAGCTAACCCTAACCTTTATCCAAATAGTAGTGCAAATTCAAAGAGTATGATACCACTTTTGCTTTATAGTAGCAATGCTAGCTAAGTATAATTATATATTTTGGTATCGTTTTATATCTGTCACCACTATAATACTCGAAGAGGTGTAGCTGGATCCAATACTGAGTTTATCTTAATTGCAAAGGAATTACCATCCTGAATATCCTTGTCCGACACTATATGCACATCCAGCAATTTATCCATAACATAACCTGTGTATAGATAGTTAATTTTGGCTAGAGCGCGACTCCATCCATCTACCCAACTTTCCAATATTATTCGCTGTTTATCATTCTGTTTATCGACATGAATAAGCAAATCAACATCGCTTCCCATACCTGCATGCCCAGTATTGGTGCTGCCAAATAGATAGACACCCTTAACACTAAGAGCTTTCATGTCCAATGTTTCAGCTATTTGCTGTGCCATATAATTTCGCCATTGCGAATTACCTTGATCTTCCTGATCCTCAAATATCCCCATATACATTTTATTTGTATCCTTATGGTCAGCAGATGTAAAAGGCTCAGGATTAGTTAGAAACGCAACAGCCTGTTCTTGGTCAGAGTTTAAGTGGATAGAAAGAGTCTGTCCAAAGTAGGATTCCGATACATCTATAACTTTGATTACATCGGACAGATGTGCAAACTCAGGCAAAATGCTACTCAGTAGGTTTTTGCTGCTTATGAAGAAGCCCTCCTTAAAAATAATACCTTTTTGGTCAGGATAAAGAGGAATATATACAATTCCTGCCTCTACCAGATCTTGAAAGAAATGAGTTCCAAAAGAAAGCTCTGGCGCATAGGATTGTTTTTCTCTTGCTACTTCTACTAGAGCTGCCGTTCCGGAAATATCAGAGAAAGTAACTCTAACACCAAGGCGAATGTCTCCCCTGCTACCCCATCTACCGGGACCTATTAAAATGTATTTACGTTTATGGAGTACACCATTTAACTGCCCCACTGCTTCTCCAACAGAGTAAAGTTCAGACAATGTCGATAATGCGCTATATGCATTACCATCTACATAGACCACATGGGTGATATCTCGTAACAAACCATTTGTAACATAACGATTAGCAGTAAAAACAATATCTTGATGCTTCAGGTTTTGAGGGATAGGAGCTGGCGCACTGTTTAAACCTGAGCCTTGAGGACGACATTGGAGTAAGTATAAGTCCCGCCCATCATAGGCAAACTCTATGTCTACTGGTGTATCCATCTTTTTTGATAGTACCTCTAGTATCTGTTTCAGCTTTTTAGGAATATCAGTCGCAGTTAATATATGATGGAAGGTTGTCACCATCTCATCCTTTTTTACATCAAGAGAAAAAGCATTTTTATTTTCTACAAAATCATCAATTACTACTGATACATATTTGTGCAAATCAGGAAACTGGGTTCCTACTTCCTTGTAAAACCTAGAAGCTTCTACAGTCTCAAATCGGTTTTCTTCCAGGTTAATAAGGTCAATAAACTTGGGAGAATAACGACGAATATCATCTGGTGTTTGGTTAATTCGCAGATCTGGTTGACCTGGAGAAACAAGGATGGGATAGTCGTCCTTCACTCGATCTACCGCTCGTGTGCCCAATCCCATTACCATCCGCAAAAGGCCATCTTCTCGTTTTACACGAGGTGACCATCTCAATAGATTGTGAGAAAAAGCCACACCAGATAAGGCAGGCAGAAAGTACTTGCCTACTTTGCGTCCAATAACCTTCTGGACTAGGATTCCCATCTGTTCAACGGAATTTAACAATCCTCTTTCCAGACGATACTGAATGGCATCGGGATTGTACATGGAGGAGTAAACTTCCAAAATTGCATCAATCAATGCCTCTAAACGCTCTGCTCGAGTACCTTGATTGGCAAGAAAAAGGCTCTTGTATTTTCCACTGAAAGCGTCTCCGCGTTGATCTTCTAATAAAGATGAAGAGCGGATAATCAGTGGCTCATCCCCCATATCCTCAATAACAACATGAAGCATTTGAACAGTGTGGGGAGGTAATGTAGCATTTTTAATTCTGGCAACCACATTGTCATAGGAATTTCGAATGTCAATTAGAGAGTTATACTTGTAGGAATTCAACTCTTCTAGGTTATTATAATGGAGAAAATCGATCATTTTGTCCGTTGCTAAATACCATGTTCGAGGTGTTTTGATATCGCTAAGTAAAGGATTTGTCTCTGCCCCATGCTGAAGAATCTGATCTGCTATAAAAAGGCCAGCTCCCTTACCACCTATATTTCCTCTGCTGGTATCAGAACCTATAATCCTCTTTAATACGGATTCAAAATCGCTGATCTTCATGTTATCCAGAACAAGGTTGATCATTTTGTCATCGCTGGCAAGAAAACGATGGGTAAGCTCCGCTACCAGCCAAGTCTCCGTAGTGGAATTTGGGGACGGTTCTCTTACCGCATCGGTGTATTTTCGTACAGCATCTAAAATATTTCGAATACTGGCATCCTTGTTATCGACAGTTCTTACAAGCGTTAAGATGCGTTGCTCCTGTATCCAGGTGCTTATCAGCTGATATATATCACCTTGTGGCAGAAAGGTAGTAGCTGCAGCTATTAGTTTTTTTCTTAATGCAACTGCATCTATTACTGCAGGTTTGGTCATAGGTGTATTAAGCTCTCCATAGCTTTCCTGTTTGTCCCAATTAAAATCATCAAATAATCGGTCTGCCTTAGCACCAACTGTCTTTTTAAGGTATATGCGCATTTTCTCTCCTATGCGCAAAAGCATATCTGGATCTATACTCTTAAGCATATCTAGCATGAGGAACAGTTCCCGTTGCCTATCCAGAGTCATCTGGGCAATACGTTGAGCGATGGAATCGACCAGCTTGATCTCATTATTTAGCAACTTGCATTCTCCATCTAGCAGCTCACAGATACAACCGACAGCTACTTCACCTGCTTGTTCATCTGCTACCCTAAGAGGTGCTTTATAGAGGTTCTGAACGCGAGAAAAGTCTTCGCCTGAATAGACCTCATCCCATAATGTGATTTGTGCACGACAGGCCGAGGGTTGGGTAAATCCGACTGGGATTATTCTCACCAGCTCCTTCATGGTGGCTGGTAATGTTAACTTTTTATTCTGTAGTACCTCATCAACCATATACAGGCACTCTAGTTCCTTAGCTCTTTCAGATAGTTGAAAATTGTAATCGTCCATGGAATAGCCCACCTTTTCTCGTTTGATGCCTCACGAGTCTAATTGCTATTATTATATATACTCAGGCTATGAAAATCTATAAAAATATAATAACCAACAAAAAAAGCCGGAGAAGCAATTCTTTCTCCGACTCTCTCCTTTATTTAAGACTCTAATATACTGCGACCAATTTCTTTACACGATACCCTGAGCCAACATGGCTTCCGCTACCTTTTTGAATCCAGAAATATTTGCTCCTGCAACCAAGTTATTTTCGTATCCGTATTCTTTAGCAGCTTCGCTGGCATTATTGTAGATATTTACCATAATATCTTTTAACTTTTCATCCACTTCTTCAAATGACCAGGAAGTCCGGATGCCGTTTTGAGACATCTCTAAAGCAGATGTAGCTACACCGCCAGCATTTGAGGCTTTTCCAGGGGCAAATAAAATACCTTCCTTCAGGAATATATCAACGCCTTCTGGAGTTGTCGGCATGTTTGCTCCTTCTGCTACAGCGTAGCAACCATTAGCAACTAATAGCCTTGCATCTTCCCCATTTAACTCATTTTGTGTTGCACAAGGAAGGGCAATGTCACAGGGAATACTCCAAATACGTTCTGTGTTATTGTGATATTCTGCTTCAGGATGAATCACCTTATATTCAAAAATTCGCTTTCTCTCCACTTCCTTGAGCTGCTTGACAGTCTCCAGACGGATCCCATTGGGGTCATAAATGTATCCATCGGAATCGCTCATAGAAACAACCTTTGCCCCTAATTGCTGTGCTTTTTCCGTAGCATAGATTGCTACATTTCCAGAACCAGAAATCACGACAGTACTGTCCTTTAAGGATTTTCCCTTAGCCTTAATCATTTCATCTAGAAAGTAAACCAGGCCATATCCAGTTGCTTCCTTCCTAGCTAAACTTCCACCATAGCTCAAACCTTTACCCGTAAGAACACTTTCATAGGCATTTCGAATTCTCTTGTATTGCCCGTACAAGTATCCAATTTCTCTAGCCCCTACGCCTATATCTCCTGCAGGAACATCAGTGTCAGCTCCTATATGACGATACAATTCTGTCATAAAGCTCTGACAAAAGCGCATAATTTCTCCATCGGATTTTCCCCTTGGATCGAAATCGCTGCCTCCTTTACCACCGCCTATAGGAAGGCCTGTCAATGAATTCTTGAAAACCTGCTCAAAGGCAAGAAATTTAATAATACCTAGGTTTACAGAGGGATGAAATCGAAGGCCACCTTTATAAGGGCCAATTGCGCTGTTAAATTGAACACGAAACCCCCTGTTTACTTGTACTCTATTTTGATCATCAACCCAGGACACACGGAACATCAGTTGGCGTTCAGGTTCTGTCATTCTTTCTAATAAGCCTGCACGAGCATATTCTGGATGTTTTTCTATAACTGGCTCCAGTGTTTCTAAAACCTCTTTCACCGCTTGATGAAACTCTTGCTCACCAGGGTTCATCCTTATTGCTTTCTCTAATACATCATTGATATAGGACATGTGATGAAGCTCCTTTCTATTTGCTATCTCCACTTTATTTTCTAATCTATTAAAAACAATTTTTCTGCAACTATCAATTTTCAATGTTTCACTTTATTGCAAAAATACGTTCTAAAATGATTATAACATAGTACATATGAAAGAATCAATTATAATTAAATCATTTTCCTTAAAAACTTCTTTTTAATTGTTATAGAAATACATTAATAATAAAACTATTTGTGACAAGCCATACACTTTCTGCTAAACTATTCATAAAATACATTTCAATATTAGGAGTGGTTAAATGATACTGATTAAAAACGGTAAAATCTATACCATGGCAGGCGAAGTAATTGATGGTGGCTCTATTTTAATCGATAATGGAAAAATTATTGAAGTGGGAGAAAACATTAATGAGCCTTCTGACTGTGAGCTTATAGATGCTGGTGGTAGAATGGTAACTCCAGGATTCGTAGAAGCTCATTGTCATCTTGGGTTAGCTGAAAGCTCAATTGGTTTTGAGGGTGCAGATTACAACGAAGCAGTAGACCCCGTTACTCCACAAATGAGAGCAATAGATGGTCTAAATCCTATGGATATTACTTTACGAGAAGCCTATCAATCTGGCGTGACTACTGCTGTTACCGGGCCAGGAAGTGCTAATGTTATCGGTGGTACAGCCACAGCCATAAAAACCTTTGGGCATAGAGTGGATGATATGATCCTTAAGGACCCTGTAGCTATGAAGGTTGCCTTTGGCGAAAATCCAAAGAGAGTTTATAATTCTCAAAAGAAGACTCCCATAACAAGAATGGGAACTGCTGCCTTACTAAGAGAAACTTTATTTAGAACCAGGGTATATATAGCTAAGAAGGATAAAGCTATAACAGAAGGACAGATACCTGATTATGATATCAAACTGGAAGCTATGATTCCTGTATTAAAAAAGGAAATCCCTATTAAAGCACATGCTCATAGGGCTGATGATATTTTTACCGCAATAAGAATAGCTAAAGAATTTGATATTGACATTACCCTTGATCATTGTACCGAAGGACACCTTATTGCAGACGACCTAGCAAAGGAAGGTAAAGCTGCAATAGTAGGACCTACTTTTGGTCATAGATCGAAATTCGAGTTACAAAACAAGGTTTGGGAGACACCAAAGGTTCTTGCTGAAGCTGGAGTTAAAATTGCAATCACTACCGATTCTCCTGTAACTCCTCTTAATTATCTGCCTTTATGTGCTGGTTTGGCTCATAAAGCAGGGCTTATCGAAATAGATGCCTTAAAAGCAATAACCATAAATGCTGCAGAGATTACTGGTATATCTGATCGAGTAGGAAGCATTGAGCCAGGGAAAGATGCTGATATTGTAATTTTTGATGGAAATCCAATTAAGAATGTTGATTACCATACCTACATTACAATCATAGACGGAAAAGTAGTTTATAAAAGAGCCTGAGTCTGAAGGGGCGAGCGAGTCACGCGAGTCACGGGGACGGTTCTTTCGACTCAATCAACGAGTCAAAGGAACCGTCCCCTTCCCTTGAATCTTTTTGCCTTTGATTTTTTAGTAAGATAATACCGTTTTCCCAGAGGATCATGTTTTGTTCTTTTGTTGTTAGGCCCAAACCCATAAATCGCTCTACCTCCTCCGCTGGTGACCACATGGGGTAATCGCTTCCAAAAAGCACTTTATGAACTCCATGTTTACGAATTAATTCAACAACCTTTTTTCTATCTAGAATAGACAAAGTACTGGAAGTATCAAAATACACATTCCTGCCAACTAGATATTTCATGGATTCTTCCCATCTGCAATATCCTCCCAAGTGTGCTGCTATTACAGTTAAAGCTGGAAATCTGTCCAATATCTTAGCAAGCCTGTAAGGACTGGAAGCATCACTGTTCTCATCTCCCATATGCATAAGAATTGGTAATTTATCCTCTAATGCTGTGTATATCGGTATCATAGACTCGTCATCAATATTGAATTTCTGAAACTCAGGATGTAATTTAATGCCATGAAGCCTCATATCCAATATTCTATTAACTTCATCCTCTACATCATCAAGGCCTGGAAATAAGGTTCCAAAACCTACACAGCTGTCATTCTTGGCCTGAACTTCTGCAATGTAATCATTTATTGAAGAAACCTGTTCTATTTTCGTTGCTGTAGAATGAATTAGAAACTTGCTAATTCCAGCCTTTTCCCCTTGTAAGCGTAAATCCTTTACTGTTCCTTTTCCATACATGGGTATATGGTAATAGTCACCTATGGAATCAACCGCTTTACCTGATATCTTTTCAGGGAATATATGACAATGCATATCTATAATTTTCATAAAAAATTCACTCTTCTTTTTGATTTTCTCTTTGTTCTATATATCTTATTAAATCAACTATTAAAGTAATTCATTACTTTCACACGCTATCTAGGCTCCTTACATATAATTTATTATTTTTTAGCGTGTGAACTGTAACAGTAATTCACATTTAAAAAAGCAAAGGCATTTGGCTCACTTGTAATTTACATAATACATTATTATAATAGCTTATGTAACAAAATCCAAGTTAATATGACAATTTGTATTATATGGATTTATAACACTAATTAGTGAGATAAACTAAGAAACTTAGGAGGCAATTAAATGTCTGAAATATATGATCGAAATACAGTTGCTAAAGCGACAGAGCAAGCGGTAACAGAGCTCCTAGACGTTGCAAGGCTGGAAGCGGGAGATGTTCTCATAGTAGGCTGTTCAACCAGTGAAGTTCAAAAACTAAAAATCGGTAGTTCACCTGATGAATCCATAGGAAGCAGTATATTTAACAGCCTGCAAAAAGTTCTAAAGCCAAGAGGTATCTATTTGGCAGCACAATGCTGCGAGCATTTGAATCGGGCTTTGGTTTTGGAAGCTGAAGCAGCAAAACAATATGCTTACCCCCGTGTTAATGCAGTTCCACATAAAAAGGCAGGTGGTAGCTTTGCAACCGCTGCATATCAGGGATTTGAAAATCCTTGTGTTGTTGAAACTATACAAGCATCAGCCGGCATTGATATTGGAGACACCTTAATTGGCATGCATCTAAAGCCAGTAGCTGTGCCAGTGCGTATAAGCATTGACCATATAGGTGCTGCTCACATAGTGCTTGCAAGAACTAGGCCGAAGTCCATCGGTGGAGAACGTGCTGTTTATGATCCTGAATTAAAGTGAGTCAAGTGAGCCAAGGGGACGGTTCCCGATTTTACTGAGTTTCCGCGCTGTTCTTGGCATGTTATTCCTCCTAGATCTTAGTATAAATTTACCGCAAACATCTTTGTTATACATAAACTCAGAAGCCTTGAGTCAAGAGAGCCGTCCCTCCGACTCTTTTGGTATACTCAAAAATACAATAAGCCCACCTACAAAAAGCGGAATTATGGAGAAGATACTATATTTTGCATTGCCTGTTAAAGTTGTGGTTAGAGACATAACAGCAGGACCTATAATCGCTGCAAACTTCCCAAAGATATTATAGAAGCCAAAGAATTCATTTGATTTTTCTTTAGGAATGATCTTTGCGTAGTAAGACCTGCTTAGGGCTTGAATACCACCTTGCGCTGAACCAATCATTGCACCAAGTATGAATATATGCCAAACAGTCGATATGAAGTAGGCTGCTATACAAGCAATTATATAAGTTACTATACCTACTACAATCATAGCTCTAGTAGAATATTTCTTTGCCAAATTACCATATATAATTGCACATGGAAAAGCGATTATCTGAATCACAAGTAAAATTCCTAGTAAGGTAAAAGTATCAAGAGATGAGCCGCCTAATGCAGTAGTAGCGTATGGAACAACCATTTTTATAATAGTATCTACACCATCAATGTATAGAAAATATGAAATCAAAAATACAAATACTACTTTATAATGCCTGATGTTTTTGAAGGTAGACCAAAGTCTCTTGAAACTATTTGCTATAGGATTTGGCTCTGGTTCAATATAGTGCCTCTGTTTAAC
>LFRM01022152.1_pt1 | contig 23136 bp, 21 predicted proteins | sample 618341 | NCBI WGS metagenome assembly LFRM01 (sample SAMN03654438, study PRJNA283298) | anaerobic digester metagenome | isolation source: pool of bioreactors CSTR01a, CSTR02a, and CSTR03a thermophilic anaerobic... | place: Denmark: Kgs. Lyngby | collected 2014-05-21 | reverse complement strand
TTGGCTACTTATTCCTGTAAACCTAGTGCTTGAGTTAATTGGTTTGTTCACTAAACCTGTTAGTTTGGCGTTACGTTTGTTTGGTAACATGTATGCCGGTGAAGTTGTATTTATTTTGATTGCGCTTATGTATGGCGCAGGCATTATGTTGGGCACTTTGGGTGTAAGTTTGCAGTGGTTGTGGGCTGTGTTCCACGTTTTAGTTATTCCATTGCAAGCGTTTATCTTTATGGTATTAACCGTGGTTTACCTAAGTTCTGCACACGAAGAGCATTAAACAGTAACCAGCCAGCTTGCTGTGAAGCAAGTTGGCGAGTTTTAGTAGTAAAAACCCTTAACTCACCTTTAATCAACCTTAGTAACCTTAGGAGTAACTTATGGAACTCGTATACATTGCAGCCGCAATCATGATTGGTATGGGTGCGCTAGGCACAGGTATTGGCTTCGCCCTTTTGGGTGGTAAGCTGCTTGAGTCTACTGCACGTCAGCCTGAACTTGGTGGTCAACTACAAGTAAAAACCTTCTTAATGGCTGGTCTACTTGATGCTATCCCAATGATTGGTGTTGGTATGGCAATGTACCTGATCTTTGTTGTTGCAGGTTAAGTTGGGTTCAGGGAGTCACTAGATTAGCTCCCTTAACTTAAAAAAAACCTAACACTCAAGTAAAAGGTACTGCGCCATGAATATGAATTTGACTCTATTGGGTCAATCTATTTCCTTTGCGCTCTTTGTCTGGTTCTGCATGAAGTTTATATGGCCGTTTATTACAACTGCCATGCGTGAACGCCAGAAAAAGATTGCTGAGGGTTTAGATTCAGCAAGTCGTGCTCAGCGTGATTTAGAGCTAGCACAAGAAAAGGCGACACAACTTTTGCGTGAAGCAAAAGAACAATCGGCCCAGATTCTAGAGCAAACTAACAAGCGTGCTAGTTTGTTAATTGAAGAAGCCAAAGAACAAGCTCGTGCTGAAGGTGTACGATTAGTTGAAGCTGCTAAGGCTGAGATTACTCAAGAAATTAACCGTGCTAAGGATGATTTACGTTCACAAATGTCTGAATTAATTATTCAGGGTGCTGAACAAATCCTAGAAAGTTCTGTTGATGCAAACGCACACAGCAAGCTGGTCGGCAAACTCGCCGAACAACTTTAAGCGAGGTGTCTGATGGCAGATTACAACACACTCGCCAGGCCTTATGCGAAGGCCGCCTTTGAGTATGCGTTAAGTGAAGGAAAATTAGCCGATTGGTCTGCAATGTTAGGACTAGTTGCTGAAGCGGCTTCCAATAAAGAAGTTGCTGTATTTTTACTTAACCCTTCATTAAGCAGTGATGTGAAAGCTGAGCTTCTACTCGAAATTTGCCAAGCAAAAATCGATGATCAGAGCAGTAATTTTATCAAACTGTTAAGTGAAAAAAGCCGTTTACCATTAATTCCGGTTATTGCTGGAATGTATGAAGCCTTTAGGGCTGAGCAGGAAAAATCTGTTGAAGCAATTGTTACTTCGGCCTTTGCGCTTGAAGCTGACCAACAGCAACTGCTAGTAAACGCACTACGCAAGCGTTTGAACCGTGAGGTAACCCTCAAGGTTGAAATCGACAAGCGTCTCATTGGCGGTGTAATTATTCGCACCGGTGATCTGGTGATAGATGGCTCGATTCGCGGTAAAATCGCGAAACTAGCCGAGTCATTGAAATCCTGATTTTGAGGGACAAGGCATGCAGCAACTGAATCCATCCGAGATCAGTGACATTATCAAGAAGCGCATCGGTAACTTGGATGTCACTTCAAAAGCCCAAAACGAGGGCACCATCGTAAGCGTAGCCGACGGTATCGTGAAAATTCACGGTCTTGGCGATGTTATGTATGGCGAGATGATTGAATTTGAACAGGGCGCCTTTGGTATGGCCCTGAACTTGGAGCGCGACTCCGTAGGTGTGGTTGTACTGGGTGATTACCTCGGCTTAGCTGAAGGTCAAACCGCCCGTTGTACTGGTCGCATCTTGGAAGTACCTGTCGGTAATGAACTCCTAGGCCGCGTTGTAGACGCACTAGGTAATCCTATCGATGGTAAAGGCCCTATTGATGCAAAAGAAACAGATGCAGTGGAAAAAGTTGCACCTGGTGTAATTTGGCGCAAAAGCGTAGATGAGCCACTGCAAACCGGTTATAAAGCAATTGATGCGATGGTACCTGTAGGTCGTGGTCAGCGTGAGTTGATTATCGGTGACCGTCAAATTGGTAAAACTGCCATTGCAGTTGATGCGATTATTAACCAGAAAAATACGGGTGTTAAGTGTGTTTACGTTGCCATTGGTCAGAAGCAATCGACCATTGCAAACGTGGTACGCAAACTAGAAGAGCACGGTGCTTTAGCCCACACAATTATTGTTGTAGCCTCTGCTTCTGAAGCAGCAGCTCTACAGTTTATTGCACCCTATGCTGGTTGCACCATGGGCGAATATTTCCGCGACCGCGGTCAAGATGCCCTAATTGTTTATGATGATTTAACCAAGCAAGCTTGGGCTTATCGTCAAATTTCATTACTACTAAAGCGCCCACCTGGACGTGAAGCTTATCCTGGTGACGTTTTCTACCTTCACTCACGTTTACTTGAGCGTGCTTCACGCGTAAGCGTTGAATATGTAGAGAAGTTCACTAATGGCGAAGTTAAGGGTAAGACAGGTTCTTTAACTGCTCTGCCTATTATCGAAACCCAAGGTGGTGACGTATCTGCTTTCGTACCAACTAACGTAATCTCCATCACCGATGGTCAGATTTTCGTAGAAACTAACTTGTTTAACTCAGGTATTCGTCCTGCGATGAATGCCGGTGTTTCAGTTTCTCGTGTTGGTGGTGCGGCGCAAACTAAAATCATTAAGAAACTGGGCGGTGGTATTCGTCTAGCTTTGGCTCAGTACCGTGAGCTAGAAGCTTTCTCTCAGTTTGCCTCTGATTTAGATGAAGCAACTCGTAAACAGCTAGAACATGGTCAGCGTGTTACTGAATTAATGAAGCAAGATCAGTACAGCCCCATGACCATTGCTCAAATGGGTGTTTCTTTGTTTGCAGCAGAAAACAATTTCTTAGATGATGTCGAAGTTCGTAAGGTGCTGCCTTTTGAAAAGGCTTTACACGCTTATATGGCGAGTGAACATGCAGACCTGATCGCACAGATCAACGAAAATGGTGACTACTCTAAAGATATTGAAGCGGCCCTCAAATCTGCTGTAGAGCAGTTTAAGGCCACCCAGTCCTGGTAAGTTGCTTAGAATCAGTTGGTGTTAATCAATTGATTCAAGCACTTGTTGGCTAAGAAGGCGAAAGCGTATGGCAGCAGGTAAAGAGATCCGCTCCCAAATAGGGAGCATAAAGAATACGCAGAAAATCACCAGCGCTATGCAAATGGTAGCTGCGTCGAAGATGCGTAAAGCTCAGGATCGTATGGCAGCCAGCCACCCTTACGCCACGCAGATCAGAAACGTAGTCAGTCACCTTGCTGAAGCTACCCCTGAGTACCGTCATGTTTATATGCAAGAACGTGATGTAAAAAGGGTTGGTTTTATTGTTATTTCTACCGACCGCGGTCTTTGCGGTGGTTTGAACATTAACTTGTTTAAAGCCGCTGTCAATGAAGTGATGGAATGGAAAAACAAGGGCGCAGAAGTAGATATTTGTGCTATCGGCAGTAAGGCTGGCAGTTTCTTCCGTCGTTATGGCGGAAGTCTGGTGGCTGCCAAGAGCGGGCTGGGCGACACTCCTAATGTGAATGAGTTAGTTGGTAGTGTTAAGGTCATGCTGGATGCCTATGAAGAAGGCAAAATTGATAGGCTTTACGTGGTATATAACGAATTTATTAATACCATGTCACAAAAGCCATTAGTCCGGCAGCTGTTACCCCTGGAAGCTGAAGTAGAACAGGAAAGTGACAAGAGCAAGGTAGCCGGTTGGGATTACCTTTACGAGCCAGATCCAAGAATTTTGTTGGATAGATTGTTAATTAGGTACATAGAATCTCAGGTTTACCAAGCTGTAGTCGAAAATATTGCCTGTGAGCAATCTGCGCGTATGGTTGCAATGAAAAGTGCAACAGATAACGCTGGTGACTTTATTGATGAGTTACAGCTTATTTACAACAAGGCGCGTCAGGCAGCTATTACACAAGAAATCGCTGAAATTGTTGGCGGTGCTGCAGCGATCTGATAAGTGCTTCTGCTAAATTTGGCGGAAGTTAAAAGGGTAGCAGATTTTATTTGCAGGTTTGAGAGGAACCAAGATGAGTAGCGGACGTATCGTACAGATCATCGGTGCCGTTATCGACGTAGAGTTTGATCGGGCAGGCGTACCCAAGGTGTACGACGCTTTGACAGTCGACGGCAGCGAAATGATTCTCGAAGTTCAGCAACAGCTCGGTGATGGTATCGTGCGTTGCATTGCAATGGGTTCCACCGAAGGTCTAAAGCGTGGCCTGGTGGCAAATAACACTAATGAAGCCATTCAAGTTCCTGTGGGCGTTAAAACCCTAGGACGCATCATGGATGTTCTAGGCCGTCCTATCGACGAAGCCGGTCCTATTGGTGAAGAAGAGCGTTGGGGTATTCACCGCAAAGCACCTTCCTATGATGAACAATCTAGCTCGGTTGAATTGCTAGAAACTGGCATCAAGGTAATTGACCTAGTTTGCCCCTTTGCTAAGGGTGGTAAAGTTGGTTTGTTTGGTGGTGCGGGTGTAGGTAAAACAGTAAACATGATGGAGCTTATTCGTAACATTGCGATAGAGCACTCAGGTTTCTCTGTATTTGCCGGTGTTGGTGAGCGTACTCGTGAAGGTAATGACTTCTATCACGAGATGAAAGACTCCAACGTACTCGACAAAGTATCTTTGGTTTATGGTCAGATGAACGAACCCCCAGGCAACCGTCTGCGTGTAGCGTTAACTGGCTTAACCATGGCTGAGAAATTCCGTGACGAAGGCCGTGATGTATTGTTCTTTGTGGACAACATCTACCGTTACACCCTAGCTGGTACTGAAGTATCTGCACTACTAGGTCGTATGCCTTCTGCGGTTGGTTATCAGCCTACACTTGCTGAAGAAATGGGTGTTTTGCAGGAGCGTATTACTTCTACAAAAACTGGTTCTATCACATCGGTACAGGCCGTTTACGTTCCTGCCGATGACTTGACTGACCCTTCGCCAGCTACCACCTTCTCTCACTTGGACGCTACGGTTGTTTTGTCTCGTGATATCGCCTCGCTAGGTATTTACCCAGCAGTTGATCCACTCGATTCTACTTCACGTCAGCTAGACCCTCTAGTGGTTGGTGTAGAGCACTATACAGCTGCTCGTGGTGTGCAAACCGTTCTACAGCGTTACAAAGAACTAAAAGACATCATCGCCATTCTTGGTATGGATGAGCTTTCTGAAGAAGACAAGTTGTCAGTATCACGCGCACGTAAGATTCAGCGTTTTCTGTCACAGCCCTTCTTCGTAGCGGAAGTGTTTACTGGTTCACCTGGTAAATACGTTTCACTGAAAGATACTATCCGTGGCTTCCAGGGTATTTTGGACGGTGATTACGATCATCTGCCCGAGCAGGCTTTCTATATGGTTGGCTCTATCGAAGAAGCAGTCGAAAAAGCTAAGGGTATGAAATAAGTCTGTCGGGATAACCCAAGGGGGATACCCATGGCGATGACAATGCATTGCAATGTTGTTAGTGCTGAAAAGAAATTGTTTGATGGCCGAATTGAGTTCTTGGTGGCCTCAGGTGTAATGGGTGAGTTAGGTATTTTACCTGGCCACGCTCCATTATTATCTGAGTTAAAGCCAGGCACTATTAAGCTAACCAAACAAGGCGGCGCACAAGAGCTGATTTATGTTTCAAGTGGTTTTTTAGAAGTGCAATCAACAACGGTTACAGTGTTAGCAGATTCTGCTGAACGCGCTGTTAACCTTGATGAAGCTGCGGCTAAAGAAGCATTAGAAGCTGCTAAGCGTGCTGTTAGTAATGAAAGTACGGAATTGAGTTATGACCAAGCTGTCGCTCAACTTCGCACTATTCAGCTACTGAAAGGTATACGTAATAAGTAATCGTTTTGCTTATTATTAGCGTAGTATGCAGTTTACTGCATAATCAGAGAAGGCGGCTTTGGTCGCCTTTTTTGCTTTTTACTGTTTAACTTTTACAGCAGGAGAAGCCAGCTGATGACTGAAGAACATCAAACCAAACCTTTAGAGTTAGATTTAGCTGTGGAAATGCCTGCTCCTGGTGAAGTTGGTTGGCGTTATGCTCAAGCTAATTTACAACCGGTGGATGTGGCAGATCAGCTTACTGCTTTACTGACTGCTGAAGAAATAGCTACCTGCTTAGATTTACTTCCTTTGGCACGTCGCACTGAAATTTTTGATTACTTATCTGAAAGGACGCAAGAGGAAGTTGCCGCAGTTTCTAGCCTAGATTCTTTAATGGAGCTTTTAGAAGAGCTGCCGGCTGATAGTGCTGCCGACCTTTTTAATTTACTCAGTTCAGAACAGCAAGCAGACCTCTTAAGAGATTTACCTGCCCGTAATCGAGCCACCCTAGAACACCTTTCTCGTTACCCTATGGCAACGGCTGGTGCATTAATGACTTCTGAAATTTCATTGCTGCCTACGGGTATTAATGTGCAGAGGGCTTTAGAAATTCTTCGCCGCACCGCCGCCGGTTCAGAAACCATTTACCATACTTATATTGTTGACCCACGCCACAGGTTGGTGGGTGTGGTTTCTTTGCGTGAACTTATTCTTGCGCCACCCAAAGCTAGTTTAGATAAGTTAATGACTGAAGAGCTGGTGACTATTTTACCTGATCAGCACCAACAAGAAGCTGCAAGGTTAATTAGTCGTTATGATTTACTGGCTTTGCCTGTGGTGGATGAGAACCAACGCCTGTTAGGAATAGTTACCTACGACGACGCTATGGACGTGGCTGAAGAAGAAGACACAGAAGACATTCATCGTGGCGCTAGTATTATGCCTTTAGAAGAAGGCTTACTAAAAACCAGCTTGTTTAACCTTTACCGCAGTCGGGTTATTTGGTTAATTTTGCTTATTTTTGCCAACTTAATTTCAGGCGTCGGCATCGCTTTTTTTGAAGACACCATTTCTGCCAAGGTTGCTTTGGTGTTTTTCTTGCCCTTATTAATTGGCAGTGGTGGTAATGCTGGTGCTCAGGCTTCCACCCTAATGGTGCGTGGTTTAGCCGTGGGTGACGTGGGCTTAGGCGATTGGACGCGGCTTTTAGGTAGGGAATTATTGGTAGCCGGTGCTTTAGGTTTAACCATGGCAATTGCTGTATCACCCATAGGTATGTTTCGTGGTGGGCTAGATATTGCATTTGTGGTAGGCATTAGCATGATAGTTATAGTCTTGTTTGGCAGTTTGCTGGGTATGAGCCTGCCTTTTTTATTACACCGTTTAAACTGGGACCCAGCCACGGCTTCAACGCCTTTAGTGACCACCCTAGCCGATGCGGGTGGTGTAGTAACTTACTTTGCTTTAGCCACTTGGATGCTGGGTTTAAATTAANNTCGATTTATTTTTAAAGTTTAGTTTACTGCTGGTTTTATTTACTTTAGCTGCCTGCACCGAACAGCAAGACAAGCAGCCAGTGCGTTTACAGGGGCAAATTTTTGGTAGCTTTTGGCTAGCAACCCTACCCGGTGATTGGACTGCTGTGCAGGTAAAACAATTGCAAGCAGGTATTCAGGGTGAGTTAGATAAAGTTGATGCTTCCATGTCAACTTATAAACCTAATTCAGAGCTTAACCGTTTTAATGCTGCACCTTTGGGGGAATGGGTGGGCTTGTCGGCAGAGCTTTTTGAGGTATTTCACCTAAGCCAAACGGTTTCAAGCTTAAGCCAAGGCGCATTTGATATTACTTTAGGTGGCCTAGTGAACTTATGGAGTTTTGGCCCTGAAGCAAGGCCAGAAGCCATTCCAGAGGCAGGTTTACTTAAAGAGCGTTTAACTGCTTCTGGCTATCAATATTTAGAATTAGACAAGGGGCAGCAGGCTGCTCGCCGTTACCGTAATAGCTTCATTGATTTATCGGGCGTGGCTAAGGGTTATGCTGTAGATAAAGTAGCTCAGTGGTTGCGGCAACAGGGTGTGGATAACTTTCTTGTTAATGTGGGTGGAGAAATTATTGTGGGTGGGCAACGGGCCGAAGAGCAGCCTTGGCGTATAGGCATTGAAGTGCCAGATGATAAACTGCAAGCTGCCCACCACATTTTACCGCTAGTGAACGAATCGGTTGCTACTTCGGGTGATTACCGTAATTTTTACGAATTAAATGGCAAGCGTCTGTCGCATACCATCAATCCTAAAACAGGCTGGCCAGTAGACCACCAACTAACTTCAGTGACTGTTATTCACCCAAGTAATGCGGCTGCTGATGCTTGGGCAACTGCTTTTATGGTGTTGGGAACAGAGGCAAGCTTAAGTTTGGCTAACCGTGAAAACCTTAAAGTGCTATTAATTAGCAAGGAAGAGGGTAGCTGGAAAACCCAAATTTCTAATCATTTACAGCAAGCCTTGGGTGCTGAATTAACGAATAAAATACTTCGCTAAACACTTTTTGGTGTTTGTTGTTGGGGGGAAAGCATGATTAATGATGAGCAGCTGGCGAGTTTAAATAAAGCCATAGTTGAAGATGATACGCTTGCTTTAGAATATTTAGTCTTAGACATTAAGCCGGTTGATTTGGCTGGGTTTATACGTTATCAAACAACACAAGCGGGCCTTAAGCTTTTAACCTACCTTCCCCTAGAAGAACGTGCCGATGTTTTTGGTCACTTAAACGTTGTTACCCAGTGTGAACTAGCGGAAAAAATGACTGAAGAAGGTTTGTCTCAGTTATTTGTTCATATGAATTCAGATGAACGTGCTGATTTATTTAATGAATTAGCAGAAGAAAAACGGCAGAGCATTTTAAGGCGTTTGGCTAAAGAAGAACGCGAAGATATACGCCGTTTAGCCAGTTTTGAAGAAGGCACCACGGGTTCGATTATGTCGAGTGATTATGTAACCGTGGTTGCTGAAACCAATGGTGTTAAAACCAACATTGCACAGGCACTTGAACGGGTTCGTCACACAGCACCCAATGCAGAAACTATTTATCAGGTTTATATTTTAAATGCCGACCAGCAACTGGCCGGTGTGCTTTCTTTACGCCAATTAATTTTAGCTAAGCCTGAAGCGACTGTTGATCAAATAATGACTACTGAACTGGTCAGTATTAATGCCGCTGAGCCTCAGGAAGAAGCTTCACGCTTAATCAGCCGTTACGATTTACTCGCCCTGCCGGTAATAGACGATAATCAGCGCCTAATAGGCATAGTTACCTACGATGACGCTATGGACGTAGCCGAAGCCGAAGCCACTGAAGACATGCACAAGGGCGCATCTATCGGCCCTTCCGATGAAGGCTTTGGACAGGCCACCATCCGTAACCTTTACAGCCGCCGTGTTAATTGGTTGGTGCTTTTGGTATTTGCCAATATTCTTTCTGGTGCGGGTATAGCTTTCTATGAAGAAATGATTGAAGCCTATGTGGTTTTGGTGTTTTTCTTGCCCTTATTGGTTGCCAGTGGTGGTAATGCTGGTTCTCAAGCTTCAACCTTAATGATTCGTGGCTTAGCAACGGGTGATGTGGGCATAAAAGACTGGGGTAAATTATTGGTACGTGAACTTATTGTGGCTTCTTTTTTAGGCTTAACTATGGCCTTGGCAATTGTGGGTATAGGCTTTTGGCGAGGTGGCATAGAAATAGCGCAGGTGGTGGCTTACAGTATGTTTATTATTGTAATAGTGGGCAGTTTAATTGGTTTAAGCCTGCCTTTTGTACTAGTAAAACTGGGCTGGGACCCAGCTACCGCCAGCGGCCCTTTAGTTACCTCAATTGCTGATATCATAGGTGTATTAATTTACTTTGCTATTGCCACTTCTATTCTAGCTTTTTAATGCGGCTAGCTAGTCTAAGAAGCTAACAGTAGAATGCGTTTTATAAGCCAGTAAAGTTCTATTATTAACTTTTGTGGAGCTGTTATGTCCCTTGAAGTGGTTATCCTTGCAGCAGGTCAGGGAACAAGAATGCGTTCATCCCTACCGAAAGTGCTGCACACCCTTGCTGGAAAATCGATGGCAGGGCATGTAATTGACACAGTACGCAGCTTAAATTCAGCCAATATTTACCTAGTTATTGGGCATGGTGCAGAAAAAGTACGCACCGCCCTAGTTGCCGACGATGTGGCTTTTGTTGAACAGCTAGAACAGCTAGGCACAGGCCATGCAGTCACTCAAGCCTTGCCCAAGCTAAGCGAACACAGCCAAGTGCTGATTCTTTATGGCGATGTGCCGCTAATTAAAGCCGCTACCCTAGAAAAACTCTTAGTTCATGCCACGGCAACTAGCCTAGGTTTATTAACCGTTAAGCTAGACAACCCAAGCGGTTATGGCCGGATTATTCGTGATGAACAACAAAAAGTTGCGGCAATTGTTGAACAAAAAGATGCCAGTGTAGAACAGCTAGCCGTGCAAGAAATAAACACTGGCATTCTAGCGGTTACCAGTAAGCAGCTTAACCGCTGGTTGCCCAAGCTTTCTAATAACAATAGCCAAGGCGAATATTATTTAACCGATATTATTGCTATGGCTTACCAAGAAGGCACGCTAATAGAAACCGTGCAGCCTGCATCTACTGCTGAAGTGGAAGGTGTTAATAACCGCTTGCAACTGGCAGAACTTGAAAGGGTTTATCAGTTAGAACAGGCCGAAGCCTTAATGACCGCTGGGGTTAGCCTAGCCGACCCAGCGCGTATTGATGTGCGTGGTGAATTAAATACCGCCCGCGATGTTTTTATAGACGTAGGTTGCGTTTTTGAAGGCCAAGTTGAACTCGCCGAAGGGGTAGAAATTGGCCCTTATTGTGTTCTGAAAAATGCCCGTTTAGGGCCAGGCGTTAAGTTAGCGGCTTTTACCCATTTAGAAGGCGTTGAATTAGATGGCGATAACCAAGTCGGGCCTTTTGCGCGCCTACGCCCCGGAACCCACCTTGAAACGGGCGCTAAAATTGGTAATTTTGTTGAAACTAAAAAAACGCAGGTTAGAAGTGGTGCCAAAATAAACCACCTAAGCTATATAGGCGATGCTGAAGTGGGCGCTAACGCTAACATAGGTGCAGGTACGATTACTTGTAATTACGATGGTGTGAATAAACACTTCACTAAAATTGGTGCTAATGCCTTTATTGGCTCTAACAGCTGCCTAGTTGCGCCTGTTGAAATTGGTGCCGGTGCTACCATTGGTGCAGGTTCCACCATTACCCGTAAGGTTGAAGACCAAGCACTAGCAGTAACCCGTGCCAAGCAATTACAAAAAGCTAACTGGCCTAAACCGGCTAAAATATAGGAAGATTACTATGTGCGGTATTGTTGGTGCAGTGGCTGAACGCAATGTCAGCGCCATTTTATTAGAAGGTTTAAAGCGCCTAGAATATCGGGGTTATGATTCAGCCGGTTTGGCTGTTATTAATGCCGATACAGGGCTAAAGCGTTGCCGCGCACAGGGTAAGGTTACAGAAGTTGAACGCAAGCTTTTAGATAATCCTTTATTGGGCCATTTAGGTGTAGCGCACACTCGCTGGGCAACGCATGGTAAACCCAGCGAAAACAATGCTCACCCTCACCTTTCAAGCGATGAAATTGCTTTGGTTCACAATGGCATTATTGAAAACCACGAACCGCTAAGAAAGCAGTTACAAGCCGCTGGTTATGTGTTTACTTCAGAAACCGATACTGAAGTGGTGGCGCATTTAGTCCACCAAATTTATCAACAAACCCAAGACCTGACCGAAGCGGTTAGGCAGGCTATTTTACAGCTAGAAGGCGCTTATGCGCTGGCGGTTATTCACCAACAACAGCCGAATGAACTGGTTTGCGCCCGAAAAGGCAGTCCGCTGGTTATTGGTGTCGGCATAGGCGAAACCTTCTGCGCTTCAGATCCTCTAGCCTTGTTGCAAGTAACCGACCGCTTTATTTACTTAGAAGAAGGCGACCTTGCCACCCTGACTTTAACCGAACAGCGCATTATTAATCAGCAAGGCGAAAAACTTGAGCGCCCAACCCTGCAATGGGAACACGGCAACCAAGCGGCAGAAAAAGGCGAATACCGCCACTTTATGCTGAAAGAAATTTATGAACAGCCCGCCGTTATTGCTGCCACGCTAGAAGGCCGTATCTCCGACAGCCGTGTATTGCCTCAGGCTTTGGGCGCAGTGGCTATGGAATTATTGCCCAAGGTTAAACAGGTGCAAATCATTGCCTGCGGTACAAGTTACCATGCTGGCATGGTGGCGCGTTATTGGATAGAACGCTTGGCTGGTTTGCCCTGCCAAGTGGAAGTGGCTAGCGAATACCGTTACCGCGATGTGGTGGTTGCCGAAAACTGCTTGTTTGTAACCATTTCCCAATCGGGCGAAACCGCCGATACCCTTGCTGCGTTACGCTTTGCTAAAAACGCTGGCTATTTAGGCTCGCTGGCTATTTGTAATGCGCCAGGTTCTTCGTTGGTTCGTGAGTCTGATCTAAGCCTTATGACCCAAGCCGGCCCAGAAATTGGCGTGGCTTCAACCAAAGCTTTTACTACTCAGCTAACCGCCTTGTTGTTGTTAACCTTGTCTTTGCGCCGTGCTCATTCGCCCGATCCGCAAGCAAAAGATGCTGTGGAAGCCGAGCTGGTTCAAGCCTTGCGTTCTTTGCCCAGAATTGCTGAAACCACTTTGCAGCTAGACACGCAAATAGAAGCCATGGCGCAAGATTTTGCCGAGAAAAAACATGCCTTGTTCCTAGGCCGTGGTAGCCATTACCCCATTGCGCTTGAAGGTGCATTAAAGCTGAAAGAGATTTCTTACATTCATGCCGAAGCCTACCCAGCCGGTGAGTTAAAGCATGGGCCTTTGGCTTTGGTAGACAGCGATATGCCAGTGATTGCAGTTGCGCCTAAAGACGATTTAATTGAAAAGTTAAAGTCTAACCTGCAAGAAGTGCGGGCGCGGGGTGGCGAACTGTTTGTGTTTGCCGACCCAGACAGTTTTTTAGAGCCAGAAGAAGGCATGAAAGTTATCCACCTGCCTAGAGTGCATGATGTGCTAGCGCCCATTGTTTACACTCTGCCTTTGCAGTTGTTGGCCTACCATGTTGCTGTGCTTAAAGGCACCGACGTAGACCAGCCACGTAACTTGGCTAAGTCGGTTACTGTTGAATGATTTGTAGATTAGATAAACCGTTTAAAATTTTGGAGTTCTTGTGTCTCAGTTAAAAATTGCCACGCGTCGTAGCCCTTTAGCCTTGTGGCAGGCCGAACACGTTAAAGCCCGTTTAGAAGCGTTGCACCCTAATTTAGAAGTAATTTTAGTGCCGATTAAAACGCAGGGCGATATTATTTTAAACACGCCCTTGTCAAAAATTGGCGGCAAAGGCTTGTTTGTTAAAGAGCTAGAAGCCTGCATGTTAAATGGTGAGGCTGATATAGCTGTGCATTCCATGAAAGATGTACCTATGGAATTTCCAGAAGGCTTAATGCTAGGGCCCATTCTTGAACGCCATGCGCCTACCGATGCTTTTGTGTCGAATAAGTACGATTCCTTTGATGCTATGCCAGCTGGCAGTATTGTGGGTACTTCTAGCCTGCGCCGCAGTTGCCAAATTTTAGCTAACCGCCCCGATTTAAAAGTGGACTGGCTGCGCGGCAATATTCAAACCCGTATGGGCAAGCTAGATGCCGGTGATTACGATGCGATTCTATTAGCCACCTCTGGCCTGCAACGCATGGGCTTGGGCGAGCGAGTACGCTTAGACATTCCAGCCGAAATTTCTTTACCGGCTTGTGGTCAGGGTGCTTTAGGAATAGAGCTGCGCGAAGGCGATGAACGCTGCGCTGCGTTGGTTGCGGCTTTAAACGACAAAGATTCAGAAACCTGCGTACTGGCTGAAAGAGCCATGAACACTCGCTTGCAAGGCGGTTGTCAGGTGCCGATTGGTGGCTATGCTATTTTAGAAGGCGATCAGCTTTGGTTGCGTGCGCTAGTGGGCGAGCCTGAAGGTACGCTTATTTTACGTGCCGAAGCCAGAGGCCCAGCCAGCGATCCTGTTGCTTTAGGAATTAAAGTAGCCGAAGACCTTTTATCGCAGGGTGCAGGTGAAATTTTGTCTAAAGTTTATGGTTTTAAGGTAGATTAAACTTGTCCCTTAGCTTGCCTGTGAATCAGGTTCTTAAAATATTAACCACCCGCCCCGAAGCCATGGCAGAGCGTTTAGTTCTGCCACTAGAGGCGGCAGGTTACCAAGTGAGCAATGTGCCTTTATTGGCGATTGAACCGCTGGCTTTGCAAGCGCAACAAAAACAGTGGTTAATGGATTTAGACCTGTTTCAGCGAGTGGTGGTTATTAGCCCTAGCGCTGCCGATGTTTTGTTAGAAACACTAGAAGACTTCTGGCCGCAGTGGCCTATAGGTGTGAACTGGTACACAGTAGGTCAGGGGACTAAACTTAGGTTAGCGCAAGCAGGCATTGAAGCCGTTTGCCCCGAACAGGGCGACAAGAGCGAAGACCTGTTATTGCACCCAGAATTACAACAGCTAGCTGGCGAAAAAGTTTTGTTAGCTAAAGGGCTAGGTGGCCGAGACTTGTTGTATGACAGCCTAACCGCCCGAGGTGCTAGAGTTAGTGTGTTGCCGCTTTATGAGCGAGTAAAGCCTAGGTTAAACCCGCAACAAGTCGATCAGCTATTAGCCGGAAGCCACCAAGTTTTAGTTGTGACCAGTGGTTATGCTTTAGCCCAATATTTAGCTTTTGTAAAAACTAGGTTCACCGATTCACCAAGGCTAGAAGAACAACTGAATCGCTGCTGGCTATTAGTGCCTAGTTACCGAATTGAACAGCAAGCACGGCAACTAGGTTTTAATCTAGTTATTAACACTGAAGGTGCAGGAGCCGATGCCATTTTGGCTGCAATCAAGGCTTTAGCCTTATAGTTCACTGCCTAGCATTAAAGAGGAAAGGACATGTCCGCAAAGCAATCCGCTAACAAGCAGCAAAAACGGGCAGCAGAGTCAGCCACTGAATCAGCGGCTAGCGAAAAAGAACAAGCTGCTGCTGAACCCAATTCAAAACCAAGCGAGGCATCTAAAGCGCCTTCTTTAAGCTTAGATAAAAACCCTGTGGGTTCTAAGCCGCAGCCAAAGCAACAACCAACAGCTAAACCAACAGCTACAACAACTAAACCAACCACTTCTGCAGCTAGCCCACCTAAAAATAAGGGCAGCAAATTACTTGGCTTATTATTCCTGCTTATTTTACTTGTGTTAGCTGGTGCTGCTGCCTTGGGTTGGTTGGGTTACCAACAGTTAATTAGCCTACAAACCAACTTACAGGGACAGCTTGCCCAACGCCCAACACACCAAGAACTACAAGCGCCTCTAAGCCATTTAGCTGCTATTGGCGGCTTACAAGAACGTCAGCAATATTTACAGCAAGCCATTAACCATCATCAGCTAGAACTGGTGAATATGCAGCAAGCACTGGTTAAGTCGAACGACCCTAAACCACGCGATTGGCAGTTGGCTGAAGTTGAATATTTACTACGCCTTGCTAATCAGCGATTACAAATTGAAGCAGATGTTAATGGCGCATTAACACTAATGAAAACGGCAGAACAACGCCTAAAACAAGCCAATGTATCGGGTACTTTAGGGGTTCGCAGTTATTTATTAGAAGACATAGAAGAACTAAAAGCCTTACCTAAAATTGATAGGGTTTCTATGGCGCTTAGCTTGCAAGAGTTGGCCGACCAAGCTTTAAATTTAAAAACAGAAAGACTAGCCACAGGCCCTTCTTTAAACCTAGATACCCTAACGCAATTAAACGACGAACTTAGCTGGTATCAGCATTTATGGCAGGAAGTTCGTAACCTAGTGGTTGTTCGTAAGCGTGAATTACCTATTGAAGCCTTGCCTTTTACTGCAGATGAATTAGCTTTGCGCCACCAATTAAGCGCCTTATTACTGCAAGCTTCTTGGGCTGCTTTGCGTAGTGAACAACCGCTTTATGATGCAAGCCTAGCTGCTGCAACTAAGCGTTTAGCAGGTTTTGATGCAAGCCAAGCTGAAGTGGCAAACTTTGCTAAACAGCTAGCTGAACTACTGAATAAACCGGTGCATCAAACCCTGCCTGAAACAGAAACCAGCTTAGATAGCCTGCAAGCTTTTATTGCCCAGCGTTACAGCCTACAGCTTCCTTTAGATGCAGAACAAGCAAAGCCTGAAGCAGGCCAGCAAGAGGCACAGCCATGATTAAACGGGTGTTTTTATGGTTAGTTTTTTTAGCCTTGGTTGTGCTGTTAGGGCAACAACTATTAAAAGGCACGGGCTACCTTTTAATCGTTTTACCTGATGGGCAAACCAGTATTGAAATGTCTTTTTGGACAGGTTTAGCCCTAATAGCGATAAGCTGGTTTGTTGCGGCTTGGGTGTTAAACCTAGTGGGCTGGTTGGCTAACCCTTTACGTGGTTTAAGAAATTATCGGGCGCGTTTTAAAAGCCAGCGCGCACTTAAAACAACAGTGAAAGGCTTGGTTGAACTCTCTCAGGGGCGTTGGTCTAAAGCGCGTAAACTACTTATTCGCGTGGCTAAAAACAGTGGAATGCCTTTAATTAACTACCTAGCCGCCGCACAAGCTGCCCATTATGAAGGCCGCGATAAAGACGTTGAACTATTCTTACAAGCCGCAGAAAAAACCACCCCCAATGCTGGTGTGGCCGTTGATTTTATTCAAGTACGTATTCAGCTAGATAAAGGCCATTATGAACAAGCCTTGGCAACCTTGGTTCGCTTACATCAAAAAATACCTAGCCACCCAGTAGTATTACACCAGTTAAGAGATGTTCATTTGGCTTTGTTAGATTGGAAGCCACTTATTCAACTTATGCCAGAATTGCGCCGCTATCAAATTGGCACACCAGAAGCACTCAACCAGTTAGAAAGAAAAATTTACCTGCACCGTTTCGATGAGCTGCTACAAGATGTGCATAGGTCTGACAACTTAGAAGCCATAAAAGAACTCTGGGAAGGCTTGCCTTCACGCATGAAGCTTGAAGAAGCCTTAATTTTAGCTTGGCTGCGAGTGTTGGTTAAACAAGGCGAACTGGCTTCAGCAGAACAATTGTTAAAGCGTAGCTTGAAGGCTTCTTGGTCGGTAAAGCTAATTGAACAATATGGCTTATTACCCAAGGAAGCTGAACCTAAACGCCGCTTACTAGAAGCCGAACAGTGGCTAAAAGAACGCCCCAATGACCCTGCACTTTTGCATGCCCTAGCCAGAATTAGCCAACAACAAGGCTTGTGGCGGAAGGCTTTGGAATATTATCAGGCAAGTTACCAGCTACAGGCAAAAGACCAGCTGTGTGCAGAAATGGCAAAACTTTACATTGCCTTAGGAGACGAACGCCAAGGGCAGTTCTTCCAAAGGCTGGCTTTACAGGGCTTACAACGCCAGCTACCTGAACTACCGCTGCCTCAAAGCAGGTAATACGAATTATTCTTAAATAAGACTTGTTAAAGGTAATGAGATTGATTATCATTGTTTAACGGTTCGAGAGAACCCTTTGCCTGAACAGAATTTAAGCTTTTAGCTGTGCGGTCGGTTCCCGTTCTTTTATTCAGGTTCTCCTCATCATCAAGCGAGTCTTTAGCCACCCCTCCCCCGGGGTGGCTTTTTTTCTAAGTTTTTTTAGTTTAGTAAACCACAGTGTTTATTACTTCATTAGACAACTTCTGGCTAGCTAACCAAGTATCATTTAATCTTGAAATAAGTTCTGGCGATCTACTATCAACTTTTGCTTCTTCAAAAGCTATTACTAAGTTAAGCAGCTCGCCTAAGTTTCCTTTGCCTAAGGTTAGAGCCTCTTTTATTTCTAAGGTTAAGGGTAGCTCTTCTATTAACTCAACTAGATCAATATTCATTAATAAATCCATCATAGATACTAGTCCTAAAATGAACCCAGACCGTGAATCTAGGTCTCTTGTTTTTTCAGCTAAGTTTTGACACATATATGCACGAGTTAGTGCTTTAGGTAAAAGTATACGACTGGCTGGGCTATTATTTGCTAATATAATAGTAGTTACAATGTTGCAAGTTTTATCTAAATCTAGTGTTTTTAACGCTTGATAAATAGTGTTTATTTCATTTTTACTATCTAGTATTAATGAGTTTACATAATTAAGAAGCATAAAAGAAAGTTGAGAGTCTTGAGTAATTAATTTTTCTAATAATTCAAAGCTAGGTTCTTCTAGTTGTAATTCAGAAATAATTCGTATATGTATGTTATTGTTTTTATGGTAAGTTGAATTTTCTGTATAAATTTCTGGGTGTGTATAAAAGCAACCTTTAAACATATCAAACCCTATGGATTTAAAGTGATTAAAGGTTGCTAAGTTATCTACTTTTTTGGCTAATAAGCGTATGCCGTGCTGTTTATATTCAGCAATATTTTCTTCTACTATTGGCTCAAACACATCAATTTTAATAATGCTTGCAATATTTAATAAAGGTCGCGTTGCATCATTTAGAATAAAACCATCAAATGCTATATTATAGCCTAAATTATGTATTTCTTTTAAGGCAGTAATAACTTCTGGCTCACTAATTAAGTTTTTTAATACTTTTATAACTATTTGGTTAGGGTAGGGTGGCAAGAGTTCAGGTTTAAGAATCCACTCTTTTGGTGCATTAAAAAATAACTTCCGGTTACCGACTAGTTTTTTTAAGCTGTTTTCTAAAAAAGCAGTATTCACTACCCTTGTAGTAGCGATTAAATGGTTATCTATTTTAGAAAAAACTAATGTTTTACTGGGGCGATATAAAACCTCATCAGCAATATGGCGCATTCCACTATCACAAATAGGCTGAAGTGTAATATAGTAGTTATCTTCTATTGTTAATTCATTTCTCATTTTACAACAAACCTAAACTATTTTTTAATTAAAAAATTTTAGCATAGGTAAATATAAAAACATTTGATAGCAGGAATAAACCTTTGCTCTTAAGAAGTATACTTAATCTTCTTGTAAAGTGAATTTGCTAGCGGCTTTATCAAAAGCACTAGAGTCTCCTGCGCCTGCACTGTCGTTCCCTAGCTTAATCATTAAGCGTAAATCATTGGGTGAGTCTGCATGTAATAAGGCTTCTTGTTCATTAACTAAACCCTGTGTGAATAAATCAAATAAAGCCTGATCGAAGGTTTGCATACCTAAATCACGGGATTTTTTCATTAAATTTTTAAGCTGATAAATATCGCCCTTACGAATAATGTCGGAAGCTAGGGGGGTGTTAAGCAGCACTTCAATGGCAGCACGTCGGCCTTTACCGTCTTTAATTGGCACTAGCTGCTGGGCAATAATGCCACGCAGGTTAAGTGATAAATCCATATAAATTTGTGGGTGGCGTTCAGCAGGAAAAAAGTTAATAACCCTTTCTAAAGCTTGGTCGGCATTGTTGGCGTGTAAAGTAGCCAAACACAGGTGGCCAGTTTCAGCAAAAGTTAACGCATATTCCATGGTTTCTCTGCTACGCACTTCACCAATCATAATAACGTCTGGGGCTTGGCGTAGGGTGTTTTTTAAAGCCACTTCAAAGCTTTCAGTGTCTATTCCCACTTCACGCTGGGTAACAATGCATTGCTTGTGTTGGTGAATAAACTCTATTGGGTCTTCAATGCTAATAATGTGGCCGCGTGAATTTTCATTGCGGTGTTGAATCATGGAAGCTAAGGAGGTGGATTTACCCGTCCCCGTTGCCCCTACAAAAAGAATGAGGCCACGTTTTGTCATGGCTAGGTCTTTAATAATTTCAGGTAGGTTAAGAACGTCTAGCTGAGGAATGTTAAATTCTATACGCCGTAAAACCATGCCTACTTGGTTGCGCTGATAAAAAGCACTTACCCTGAAGCGGCCAATACCGGCGGCACTAATGGCAAAATTACATTCTTTTTTACTTTGAAATTCATCCCGCTGCTCTTGGTTCATTATTCCTAAAACCAGTTCACGGGTTAGTTCTGATGATAACTTTTGTTCTATAAGGGGTTCTAGTTGGCCGTCAACCTTCATTGAAGGTGCCATGCCGGTAGTAATAAATAAATCAGAGCCTTTACGCTCTGCCATAGTTTTTAAAAAGTCAGTAAATTTCATAGATTAAAAATTTTCTGGTTGTTTAGCTTTTTCACGGGCAGTTTCTTTGGTAATTAAGCCTTTAGTAATAAGCTGTTTAAGGGATTGATCCATAGTTTGCATTCCATGCACTGCGCCGGTTTGTATGGCTGAATACATCTGGGCAATTTTATCTTCTCGAATTAGATTACGAATGGCTGGCGTAGCAATCATAATTTCGTGGGCCGCTACTCGGCCACCGCCTTCTTTCTTTAACAGCATTTGTGAAATAACGCCTTGTAAAGATTCAGATAGCATAGAACGTACCATTGATTTTTCTTCAGCCGGAAAAACATCCACGATACGGTCAATGGTTTTAGCTGCGCCGGTGGTGTGTAGCGTGCCAAAAACGGTGTGGCCTGTTTCGGCAGCGGTTAAGGCTAGGCGAATGGTTTCTAAGTCTCTTAGTTCGCCAACTAAAATAATGTCTGGGTCTTCACGCAGGGCAGAACGCAAGGCTTCAGAAAAACCTAGGGTATCGCGGTGAACTTCACGCTGGTTAACTAGGCATTTTTTAGATTCATGAACAAATTCTATGGGGTCTTCAATAGTCAGTATGTGGGCATTTTTGCGTTCATTTACATAATCTATCATGGCGGCAAGGGTGGTTGATTTACCTGAACCTGTTGGGCCAGTTACTAATATTAGGCCGCGCTGTATCATGGCAAGGTTACGAAAGACGTCACCTAAACTCAGTTCGTCTAGGGTTAGAACGATGGAAGGAATTAAACGAAAAACAGCACCAGCACCCCGATTATGATTAAAAGCATTTACCCTAAAGCGAGCTAAACCTGGCAGTTCAAAAGAAAAATCTACCTCTAAAAACTCTTCGTAATCGCGCCGTTGCTTGTCGTTCATGATGTCGTAAACTAGCGCATGAACTTCTTTATGGCTCATGGCAGGTACATTCACTCGACGAATATCGCCATCAACTCGAATCATGGGGGGTAGGTCTGCCGAAAGGTGTAGATCGGAAGCCTTCTGCTTTGCACAGAAGGCCAGTAGTTCTGTAATATCCATTCATAACCTCTGATGCGTAACACTGGCCAGAGCCCAAACTGAACTCAATAAAGAATAACTTAATGTTTCCTTCTCTAGTTACTGAGCATATCGCAAAGGTTCGTCAACAGGTAGAGCAAGCCTGCCTTAAATTTGGCCGTAATCCGCTGGATGTTCAAGTGTTGGCGGTAAGTAAAACTCAGCCAGCAGAGGCCATAAGAGCTGCTGCTGCCACAGGCCAGCAAGCCTTTGGTGAAAATTATTTACAAGAAGCCTTACAAAAGCAGCAACAGCTAGCGGATTTTCCTGAACTAGAGTGGCACTTTATTGGCGCTATCCAGTCCAATAAAACGCGTGAACTGGCCGAGAACTTCGCTTGGTTACACACCCTAGATAGGCTAAAAATAGCCCAGCGTTTAAACGATCAACGCCCAGCTCACCTGCCTCCGTTAAAAGTGCTTATTCAAGTGAACATAAGTGATGAGGCCAGTAAAGCTGGGGTAGCGCCTGCCGAAGCTTTGGCGTTAGCTAAACAGGTTATGCAGCTGCCACGTTTAGCTTTATGCGGTTTAATGTGCATTCCAAAAGCAACGGAAGACTTTACTGAACAACGCCAAGCCTTTGCCCAGCTTGCTGCTTTGCAGGCAGACTTAAAGCAAGCCTTGCCCACTGCTAATTTAAACACCCTTTCGATGGGCATGAGCAGCGATTTAGAAGCTGCCGTTGCTGAGGGCAGCACTTGCGTAAGAATAGGTACGGCTATTTTTGGTCTACGAGAAGCAAAACATTAAGAACAAAAAATTTAAAAGTATAGGAAATAACTAAGATGAATCAGCCAAATGAATCAACCCAGCCCAAAGTCGCCTTTATTGGTGCGGGTAATATGGGCGGTGCCATTTTGCGTGGCCTAGTGAAGCAGGGTTATCCGCTGCAAACATTAATGGCAACAGGCCGTAATGAAGCTAAGTTACAAGCATTAGCACAAGAAACAGGTGTTCAAGTAACCACCAATAATCAGCAGGCTGCTGCTTGGGCTGATATTTTGGTGCTAGGCGTTAAACCCCAAGCAATGCAGAAAGTGTGCGTGGCTTTGGCTACAACAGTGCAGCAACACCAACCTTTATTGCTAAGTATTGCTGCCGGTTTAACCAGCGAATGCTTGCTAGGTTGGTTAGGTGGTGAATTGCCTTTAGTGCGCTCTATGCCCAACACGCCTTCGCTGTTAGGTGTTGGTGTGGCAGGGCTTTATGCAACCGCAAGTGTTAGCCCCCAACAACACGCTTGGGTAGAGCAAATTTCACAAGCGGTAGGTCAGGCTTACTGGGTAGAAGAAGAGCAGCAATTAGATGCGGTTACCGCCATTTCAGGCTCTGGCCCTGCTTATTATTTCTTGTTTACTGAAGCCTTGGCCGTTGCCGGTGAAAAGCTAGGTTTGTCGCCTGAACTGGCCTTGCAGCTGGCTAAAAGTACGGCGGCAGGTGCTGGAAAAATGTTGGCAGAATTAGCAGATTCACCGGCAGAATTAAGGCGTAAAGTGACTTCCCCCGGTGGCACCACTGAACAGGCGATTCAAACTTTTGTAAATAAAGGTTTGCCTGAACTGGTGGAAGCAGCAACGCAGGCGGCAGCAAAGCGTGCCGTTGAACTAGCAACTGCATTAAAAAGCAGCTAGCTAGGCGGCGCTAACGTAGACTAGCAAAGATTAATATTCACTAGATAAAGTGGCGGAGTAATTCAGTATGGGAATGGGTGCAGGTTTGGTTTCTTTTGTTCAGTTGTTATTTAATATGGCGACTTTCGTGGTTGTTTTAAGGTTTTTGCTGCATTTAAGCAAAGCAG
>LFRM01138647.1_pt1 | contig 23187 bp, 23 predicted proteins | sample 618341 | NCBI WGS metagenome assembly LFRM01 (sample SAMN03654438, study PRJNA283298) | anaerobic digester metagenome | isolation source: pool of bioreactors CSTR01a, CSTR02a, and CSTR03a thermophilic anaerobic... | place: Denmark: Kgs. Lyngby | collected 2014-05-21 | reverse complement strand
CTACCAAGCCCGTAAGGGAGGGAAGCCAGATGAAACGTATATCGGGAATCATTACTTGGACATTGCTTACCATAGCAAAGCTTCCCAGTCTGCATCTGGCTCCGATACTCAAGGCAAACACCTCCTCCCAGTACTTGCATACGGGAGTCGGTTTGTTCCTGCGCTACAACCTTCCGATAAGATCCTTGGCTGTAAAGGGCCCTGGCTGGGCAAGCAAGTCAGTTGCAGCGGGGACAGTGTCCCACACGTTCCACAACAGGACTCCACGCACCCGTTTGTCCTCCAGGTAGTAGATCACACCTTTCTTGTACGCTTCCTTCCAGTCAGCTACGGTTTCCATCTTACTGCTTAGCTCTCCCACCGCCTCATACCCTAAATCAAAGAGGTCGGAATAGAACATAGGCACATCGGTGTAGGATTCATTCGCACCTGCCATGTTGCGACCAGCCAGCTTGCCCATTCGGACAGCATTGTCCTCATGTTCCAAGCGCACATGTTTTTTAAGGGTTGCATGATAGAAGTTGGCGACATCACCGGAGGCATAGATACCCGCTTCTGAAGTCTCTAAATGTTCATCGACAACAATGCCGTTATCCACCTTCAATCCGGCTTGCTGTGCCAGAGCGATATTCGGACGAATCCCGATCCCTGCGACAACACCGTCCACCTCAAACATCCTGCCAGCCTTCGTATGGACAGAGAACCGATCCCTGTTTTGTCCCAGACTGGCTACGGTATCATTGGATACGACATCCACACCCTGTTGCCGATAGTACTCGCTGATGTGATGGGAGAGGTCCTCAGGGTAAACTTTTGCCCCAATGTCAGCTTCAGGAAAAACCATGGTGACTTTCTTGCCGTCCATCGTCAAAGCCGCAGCGATCTCAGAGCCGATGAAGCCTCCGCCAATGACAAGAAACGACTCTCCTCTCTCACTCATCGCCTTCAGACGTTTATAATCCTGCAGATTGCGGTAATATATGATCCTATCGTTGCCAAAAGGCAGATTGATAGGAGATCCTCCTGTCGCAAGTAGCAAGGAGTCATACGTATATCCATTTCCTTTTTCATCATGGACTGTCTTGTTTCGGGCATTGAGACTGACAACATTGCATCCCAGGATCAACTCTGCGCCAAGGTCCTCCGTATTGCACCAGACCTTCTCCATTGATTTTCCTTTCCACAAGCCCTTGGAAAGATTCGGCCTGACATAAGGAGGGTCCGTCTCCAAACTTATCATGCCAACAGACCCTGTCTTGTCCAGCTCACGAATACCACGGACGGCTGCATCCCCAGCCATGCCTCCACCTATTATCAAATACTTATAGTGTTTCATTGCCAGCTCCTTTTTATTGGTTTAGCCTAATACCACAACGTGCTGATCATTACCCTCTCTAGTAAAACCAACTCCTATTGCCAGAATTGCGGCTCACCCTTTGGTGACCGGGTGGTCGGGCAGATAAGAGCCGGGAGGGGTATGAAAACTGATAGCCAGGCGATTCCATGAGTTGATGGCGATTACGGCCAAGGTCAGGTCCACCAGCTCCCTCTTTGAAAAACACTCCATGTCCCCTTCCAAAACCCAGTGCTCACCGATCCTGGTCACAGATTCGGTCCATGCGAGCGCCGCCCGTTCACGCTCACTGTAGAAAGGGGTCTCTCTCCAGGCGCTCAAGCCATAGAGGCGCTGTTCGCTCTCCCCCTGACTCCGGGCATCCTTTGTGTGCATATCAATACAGAATGCACAACCATTTATCTGGGAAGCCCGTAATTTGACCAGTTCCAGAAGTTTCGGTTCCAAGCCTGAACCCTTGATGTACTTCTCCAGGTCGCCCAGGATTGCAATCCCTTCCGGGGCAATCTCGCCATACTTGATACGGTTTGTACTATTATGCATGTCTTTCATCATTCATCTCCTTATTGCATTACGGTAGCAAAGGGATAGTCTGAAATATCTTCCCTTATCCAGATGGCAGCAGTAGAGAGCAAGGTCGGGACCATATCCTTGAGAGACTCTCCTGAACCCGAGCTGTAGTCGGATAGGAGTTCCGACACGGGAACGGCGAGATGGGCGAATTGCCACAATTGGGAATCCAATACCTCTCCATCAAAAAGTATGAGGTCAATATCTATAGTGCGGGGGGCATTCTTGTCCTCTGTACGCACCCTTCCCATACGAGCCTCCAAGGGTCGGATCAGATTCTCCTTGAGGCCCTCAGCATCCAAAGGGCTCAGAGCCAACAGAGCGGCATTAAGAAAGTTGGGTCCGTCAGATCCTATGGCCCGGGATTCCCAGACTGAGGATGTTTGCAGAACGGTCAACTCTTCTTGCAGCAGGTTGACGGCTCGAGGGAGGTTGCTCTCCGCTTCAATGTTCGAGCCTAGGAGCAAGCAGATGAGGTATGGAGGCCGGCTCATGTCAAATCCTCCCTAAAGCGCTCGATCTCAACACCCACGGAACTTGAAAATCGTACAGCCCCCGGCTTTTCAAGCTTGATGCGGACCTTATCTACCCCCAGATCCTCAAGGCAGATCCTTGCAAGGTCCGTAGCCAAGGCTTCCACCGTATAACGCTTGGCTGTCTCGACATGGTGCAACAGCCTTTTAGCAATTGTCCGGTAATTCACGCTGTCATGGATATCATCACTCAGGCCGGCAGCATGCAGGTCGGCAAACAGGGTGACATCGATAGATATCTCTTGCAGGGTGTTCCGCTCCCAATCATTGATACCAATAATTCCACGACCAAGTAGGTTCTTAATGAAGATCTGATCCATTTTCCCTCCCTTCTAGAGCAGGTGCCGGCCGCCATCGATATAGAGGATTTCACCAGTTATATAGGCCGGTCCCGTTAGCAGGAACAGTACCGTCTGGTCGACTTCGTCCAAACTTGCCCAGCGTCCCGCGGGCACCTTATCCAAGATATGCCCATCCACCGTTCCATCGGTCGGCGGAAGGACTGCTCCAAGCGCCAAACCGTTCACGGTGATCTGCGGAGCTAACGCCGCCGCCAGGGCACCTGTCAATGATGCCAGTGCAGACTTGCTGATGCTGTATGGCAGATGCCCTGCATCAGCCCGTGATATCCGCCAGTCCAGCAAGTTTATTATCCGTCCCTCCTCACCAGGAGGCAGTGCCTGGGCAAAGGCCTGGCTGAGCAGGAACGGAGCGGTAAGATTTATCATCAGGTGTCGGTTCCAATCCTCCAGACCAGTGCTTTTCCAGTCCAGCTTTTCAAAAACCGAGGCGTTGTTGATGAGGCCCACCAGCATGCCCCGTTTTAGGATACGGGGAACCAGTGACTTGAGCTCCTCAGCTTGAGTGAGATCAGCTTGCAAGAGAAGGGTTTTCCTTCCAAGCGCTCGAATCTCTCGACAGAGTGTCTCCGACTCTGTTTCGGACTTCCAGTAATGGAGTGCGACATCGAATCCCGCACGAGCAACAGCGAGAGCAATCGAGCGACCTATCCGCAGAGCCCCGCCGGTGATCAGGACGTATCTGTCCCTAGTCATGGCGCTGTAACCCGCAGGAAGCAAAGAACTCCGATCGCAGTGTCGGATCTTCGCTGTATTTGCCCCTCCAAACAGTGGTCCTTGTCATCGGTGTTATCTCTCGAACGCCCCGCATCTCCATACAGAGATGATGCGCTTCAATATAGATGGCAATTCCATCAGGGTGGATCATCGCATCCAACAGGTCTGCAATCTCCTGACCGATTCTCTCCTGCACAGCGAACCGTCTGGAGAACAGCCGCACTAGTCGGGTAAGTTTGGAGATCCCAATAATATTCTTGTCGGCGATGTACCCTATATACACTCTGCCGTAAAATGGAAGGACATGGTGTTCGCACAGGGCATGAAAAGGGATAGGTCCTTGAATTATCTGACTCAGCGCGCACCCCGCCTCGTCATGGCACTCCGTATCAAAAGCTTTCACCAGCTTGGGATCGCCATCATAGCCGTCTGTACTATCAAATAGCGCCCTGATGAACCGTTTGGGGGTATCCTCTGTACCGGAGGTATTCAAATCCAGGCCGAAGGCAGTGAATATCTCTGCAGCATACCCCTCAAATTTAGCAAACTGTTGCTCTGAAATATTTCGATCTTTGAGTTTCATCTCCCTGTTGTATGAGAAGACATCCGGATCGTCATCGTCACTTCGGATCTCTTTCGAAGAGGCTCCCCTGGCAAGGGAAGAGGCTTGAATTGAACCGCTGCCCTTTGTCTGTCCAATCCCTTGGCTGATGAGCTCTACTGTGTTCGTGGTATCTTTTTCAAGCATGGCTTCCTCCCCATATAATATGTACATATGCGCATATATGTATATGTTCATGTATAATAAGCTTCCCCTATGCTGTCAATAGATACCGGGCTCAATTAAGCGATTCTCTTTTTTGACAAGATTCTACTTGGCTGCCGAAGTGATAGAGAAACCAACATCGAGGAGGCCGTCCACCCAGCGTTTCCTCCTGAACATCCAGCACCCATAAGTCGAACCGTGAGGTGCATGCCAAAGCCATCAGTTTCCAATGCAGATCCGTTCTTGTGACATTTTCCTTGCATTGTTTAAAAATCAGTCCATCTTTTCTCTATGATATATGATAGAGTATTAGAAGAACTATCATTGGTAAGGGAGGAAATCCATGAAAGATATAAAATACAAACCTTTAGGCAGGTCAGGAATACAAGTCTCTGAACTCTGTTTTGGAACCATGTCCTTTGGAGGCAGGGCCGATAAGACCACATCAAAGGAGATGTACCGGGCATGTCGTGAGAGGGGGATAAACTTCTTCGACTGTGCCAACGTCTACCAAAAGGGTGTTGCCGAGGAGTACTTGGGTGAATTCATACGTGATGAGCGCCACGATGTGGTCATCACAACCAAGGGGGGCTCGCCGATGTCCACAGCTGCCAATGGCAGCGGATGTGGACGTAAGCATCTTGTACAATCCTTACATGACAGTCTCAAAAGATTGCAGACCGACTATGTCGACCTCTATTTCATCCATCGCTATGATCCTTTCACTCCCATGGAGGAGGTCTTGAGGACACTTGATGACTTTGTCTCCCAAGGAAAGGTCCTCTCTGTAGGGGTCAGCAACTACGCCGCTTGGCAAATCGCCAAAATGCTTGGATTGGGGGGTGTGCACAACCTCACCTCACTGCACTGTATCCAACCCATGTACAATATTGCAAAACGGCAGGCGGAGGTGGAACTGCTTCCCCTTGCAAAAGAAGAGAACCTAGGGGTCATCAGCTACAGCCCTCTGGGTGGGGGACTGCTGACAGGCCGTTATGTCGAAGGCTCAAAACCTTTTGGGCGTCTTGTTGAAAACAAGCGGTACCAACTGCGCTATGGCGGTGAGTTCTACAAAAAACTGGCAACGGACTTTACCCAGCTCGCAAAACAGAGGGGCGTATCACCTGTCAGCCTGGCCGTTGCCTGGGTAGCTTCCAACCCAGCGATAACCGCTCCCATCATCGGGGCGGCTGATGTGAATCAGCTGCGCGACTCACTTGCCTCCCTTGAGGTAAAGGTCGACGCTCGTCTCAAGGAAGAGATCGATGGCATCAGCCCCTTACCTCCACCGGCAACAGACAGGAGTGAGGAAAATGCCTCACGATACAATACATGAGAAAGGGATGGGTGTATCTGAAACTGCCACGCCATGCCATTTCAGATACTTTTCAGACAATCTTTTTTTTACATTCACCTAATCATGCTTTATACTGATGGGAACAAAGGGGAAGAACAGTGAAAATCCAAAAACAACAAGCAATGCGTAATGTCCTATACTCTCTTGCTCCGCTATGCCTTGCAGCCATTTATTTCTTTGGCTGGCGCTTCATCGCTGTATTTGTAGTGGTAGGAGTGACAGGGCTGTTATGCGAATGGTTCATGTCCAAACGGTATGGGTTCAAGATTACCGAATCCCTGTTCGTATCGTGCACCCTTTTTGCCCTCTCCCTGCCGCCTACCATACCCTTATGGATAGCTGCTTTGGGAATCGCCTTCGGTATCATTTTCGGAAAGATGATATTCGGAGGATTCGGACGGAACATCTTCAACCCTGCCATAACAGCGCGAGCCTTCATCTATATCAGCTTCGGAGTCCCGATGACCACAAGGTTCATCGGCAACGCCACGAGCATCAACTGGTTCCCAGCCGGCTTCGGGACATGGCTTACCCAAGCGGATAGCGTATCGGCAGCCACTCCGCTCTTGACCAAGGATGTTCCGCTTCTGGATATGCTTTTCGGGTTTACCAGCGGTTCGTTCGGTGAGACCAGTGCCATCCTCATCCTTCTCGGCGGCTTGTTCATCATCTACAAGAAAGCTGCCAACTGGAAAATAGTCGTATCTTCTATAGGATCATTCCTGCTCCTACAGACGCTCTTCTGGGCTACGGGATTGCAGATTGCAACAGAAAGCGGCCTTCAGGCTGTCGCCACCCCGCTCGCTGCCCTCTTGGGAGGAGGCTTCCTCTTTGCAGCGTTCTTCATGATCACCGACCCGGTCTCCGCATCCCAGTCGACTGATGCTGGCCGTTGGATATACGGAGCGATGTTCGGCATCCTCACCGTCCTTATCCGGACCTTCTCGACATGGGTAGAGGGAATCACGTTCGCCATACTCTTGGCCAACATGTTTGCTCCCCTGCTTGATACGTTGCTCAAGAACGCCAAAGCCAAGAAAAAACTCAAGGCAGCGGCAAAGGCGGGTGTGGCATGATAAAACAAGCGACCTTCTATAAGAAACGCATCTACCCCCTTCTATTCATGTTCCTGGTGACGGTGATCTGCATCCTTATCACTTCCGGGCTCTTCCTCAGCACCCAAGAGAGGGCAACAGCGAATGAACTCTCCTTTACCCGAAGGGCCATTCTCGACGCCGGCGGATTGGAATACACCCCCACCACAGAAGGCATAGAAAAAACTTACAAGGAAAAGGTTCAGGTGGAGGATGGCGGCACCTACTACACCGCAGAGACCGCTGAAGGAAAGCGTTATATCCTTCCCATGCAAGGTCCCGGCCTTTGGGGAACCATTGCCATCATGGTAGGGCTCGAGGAAGATCTCACGACTTTTTCCGGGCTCGCCATAGTCAGCCAGAACGAAACACCCGGTTTGGGGGGACGTATCGAGGAACCTTGGTTCACCCAACAGTTCCAAGGGAAAAAATCACCGTTCACCTTGGTGAATGAGGGTACCGCCGATGCCCCCAATGAGGTCGATGCCATAACAGGGGCAACCCGCACCTCAGAGTATTTCAGGAACCTGACCAACCGAGCTTCAACCGACGCCAAGCGCATTATCAGAGGAGAGTAACATGGCCAAGAGCAAATTACGTAAAACCTTTCTAGAGCCTTTGGGCAAAAACAATCCCGTCTTTGTCCAGATCTTGGGTATCTGTTCCACCCTTGCGGTAACAAACAAACTGCAGAACACCATGGTAATGGTCTTGGGTGTTATGTTCACCACAGCCCTGTCGAGTTGGACCATATCACTTTTACGCAACCATATCCCTTCACGCATCCGTATGATGGTCGAAACCATGGTCATCGCCACATTCGTCATCATTGTCGATATAGTGCTGAAGGCTTTCTACCCTGAGATGTGGAAACAGCTCGGACCTTATGTCGGCCTGATCATAACCAACTGTATCATCATGGGAAGAATTGAGGCTTTTGCACTCCAGAACAAACCGTTCCTCTCACTTGTCGACGGCTTGGCATCCGGACTTGGATATGCATATGTGCTGTTGGCAATCGCATTCTTCAGGGAGTTGCTGGGGACAGGCAGCCTCTGGGGATACCAGATCTTGGGATCGTGGTGGACTAACTGGTCCATCATGATAATGCCTCCCGGAGGATTTTTCGTCTTGGCGATTTTCATCTGGGTCATTCGAGAAACCATCATGAAGGAGGAAAAAGCATGAACGGATCAATAACACCCCTCGCAATATTCTTTGCTTCGATCTTCACTGGGAACATCCTGCTTACCAACTATCTTGGCATGTGCTCTTTCCTCTCGGTCTCCAAGGAACTCAAGACCTCAACGGGCTTGGGTGTGGCGGTCATCTTTGTGATGGCCACCACCACTCCCCTTAACTGGCTTGTCTACCAGCACCTGCTCATACCTTTCGGGTTGGAATACCTACGGTTCATTGTCTTCATCATTGTCATAGCCGCCTTTGTGCAGCTGACTGAAATGACCATCGAACGCTATAGCGAACCTCTTTACCAATCCTTGGGAATCTTCCTGCCCCTCATTACGGTAAACTGCGCAATTCTTGGAGTCAGCCTTTTCATGGTCATCCGTGAGTACTCTTTCTTCACCTCCTTCCTCTTCGGACTGGGAAGCGGCATCGGTTGGTTCATCGCCATCATTGCAATGGCAGGCATCCGACAGAAGCTTAGAACCGCCAAAATTCCCCCAGGACTCGAAGGGCCTGGAATAACTCTGATTATTGCTGGATTCATGGCCATGGCCTTCATGGGTTTCTCTGGCATGATAGCCCTATCCTAAGGAGCCCATGATGATAACATCACTACTGGTAAGCATCGGCATCATAAGTCTCATATCTGTATTCCTAGCCATACTCATGGTTATCGCTGATGCGACAATAGGCAACTATGGAATAGTAAAGATATCTGTCAACGACAAAACGAAGGAGTTTGAAGTGGAGGGGGGCCAATCCCTTCTCAGGGCTCTCAACCAGGAGGGTGTCTTCATCCCCTCTGCCTGTGGCGGGCGAGGCTCATGCGGGTTGTGCAAGGTGCAGGTCATAGAGGGAGCTGGAGAGTATCTGCCTACAGAGCTCCCTTGGATTTCAGAAGAAGAGAAAAAACAGAATATCAGGCTCTCCTGTCAGGTCAAGGCGAAGACCGACATGGCCATTGTCATTCCAGAGGAACTCTTTTACGTCAAGGAGTACTCTACTGTGGTTGAAAGCATAAAAGACCTCACCCATGACATCAAGGAAGTGAGGCTGTTGTTGAAGGACCCTCCATCCATAACAACCAAGGCAGGACAGTACATTCAGTTTGAAGTCCCGGAATATGGAGATTTGGACGAAAGTGTCTACCGGGCCTACTCGATGGCTTCCCCCCCCGGAGACAGCACCCATGTGGAGCTGGAGATCCGACTGGTTCCCAACGGCATCTGTACGACGTATGTCCATGAGGTGCTCAAAGAAGGGGACCCTGTAACCATTAACGGCCCCTATGGGGACTTCTTCCTCAGAGAGACGGAGAACAACATCATCTTCATAGCAGGAGGATCGGGGATGGCCCCCATCAAGAGCATACTGCTGGATATGGAGCAGAGAGGCATCCAACGCAAGGCGACATACTTCTTTGGAGCACGCTCCAAACGGGACCTCTTCCTTTTGGACAAGATGCGCGAGCTGGAGGAAAAAATGCCCAACTTCAAGTTTGTCCCGGCTCTGAGCGAACCCTTGGAGGAGGATAACTGGGAGGGAGAGGTTGGCCTCATAACAGACGTGGTACGCAGGATGGTCGAGGAAGCACCATCAAGCGAAGCCTACCTCTGTGGAAGCCCTGGCATGATCGATGCCTGTATTAAAGTTCTTCATGAACTGAAAGTCCCCGAAGAGAATATCTTCTACGACAAATTCTGATGAGCGTAAGGAGCATGTATGAAACAGACCCCAGAATTTGATAGGATACAACAGCAAATGCAACCGGGAATCATAGCCCTAGACGGGTTTCTTGGTGACGACAAGCGCAAGCTGATAGATATCATTGCAAGTGACAACACAATAGTGCGCAAGCACAACAGGACTCATGAGGATATTGCAGCGAAGATGATCCATTTCAAAGAGTGTGGACTTGCAGGCTTGGGAGAGTTCATCACTTTGGATGAACACTTCGAAGTCAAGGTCGAATCTGTACGAGGGTTGCTGCCCTCCCCCTTTGGAGGCCCGGGCATGTACGGGAAGATAAACACGACGGTGGTGAACAAGACACTGGGGCGCCAAGTGGTCTATACCGACCTGCACATCCACTTCATTGCAGACCATGGCTTCTATGAAGGCAAAGGCTCCCCCTTCAGGCTGGAGCCATTGGATCTGATAGAGATTCTCGAGGTGCCTGAAGCAGAGGAGTGAGACAAATCCTACTGCTTGCCAGGCCCCTCTTTCGGTAGCCAGACCAACACCGCAAGCAAACCGCAGAGTGCTGAAACCACAAGTATCCCCATCCCCACTCCGAACAGGGTCGAGAACAACCCAAGCAACAGTGCAATCCCTGCAGCGACCAGGGACTCTGCCTGCGACTCCACCGATAAGGCGGAAGCGAGCGAGTCCTGCTTCATGCGCTCGCTCACATAGGTGATGCCCATGGGCTTTCTCAGGTTTTCCAATACATAGATGCCCAGATAGAGCACAACAGCCAGGCTGACCCATGTAAGATGGAGGAAGAGGCCGCTAAACAGCCCTAGCGCTATACCCACCAGCATGGTCAGGTTCAACGGCGTTGCAAGCTCGCCGAAGCGTCGGGCAAACGCTCCCGAACGACTCGAGACAAATGCTGTAGCCCCATAGAGCAGGGCGTAGACAAGTCCGACCATTAGGGCGGTTCTGCTCTCTTCCTCGAAGCTCAGCAGCACAGGAAGGCTCAAGGCTAGGGTCTTCAGTATTGGCTGCAGATAATCCTTGCATGCCTTGTAGTACCCGCTGTAGAGGGACTGATTGGCAATGGTCCTCATCAGCCTGGGGTCTTTGATGCTTGCCACCAAGGAACGGAGGACAGTCATGAAAATCTCAGAGACCTTGCGCTCGTCGGTATGATGCGGGCCGTCAAGATATTTCGGATAGGAAAGGATCAGGAAGAGGTTCAAGGTGTAAGGTATGGTTGTAAACAGGAACACCGACTTGTACGACCCCTGCCAGAAGACAAGGACAGCGGCGACAAGGGCTGAGAGCGCTGATCCCCATTGGGACCATGCACGCGTATGCCCGTAGTAGTAGGTACGCTGGGAGTCCCACCCTTTTGAGTGCAGGTAGTCAAAGATCATGGCCTTATGGGTCCCGGTACGAAAGGCATCCCCAAAGGCAAAGGCGATCATGGCAAAGAACAGCAAGAAATATGAGGAGACCGCGTAGAAGATAAGGAAGGAAACAATGTAGGAGAGCAGGGAGAAGACCATGGTGAGGCGACGCCCTACAGTATCGGCCAGCAAGCCTGAAGGGATTTCCATGATGTTGATGCTGATCTCCCTAGCGGCATAGAGTGTCCCTATCTCAAGATAGGAGAGCCCCTTGCCGAGCAGGATCAGCAATAGGAAAGGTTCAAAAAACCTCAAGTTTTTCAAAAATCCATACATGCAGAACTTGAAGTACTGCAAATCCTTCTCGAATATCTGTCCGACTTCCTTGTGTTTCATGAAAAAGGCCCCCTAGACTATTAGAGAACATGATAATCCTTCTAGGAGACCTTGTCAGCAGAAACCTTACAGTGAAGGTTCCCGATATCCGGGAGCACCTGTGGAGTTGCGTGCGATGAGCTTGCATCGGTACTCCACCCTGGTGACTGCATCGGGATCCGCAACCATGGATGATTTTTTTGCAATCTTGTCTGAAATGAGCCGAATGGCACTTTTGCCAACTTGGATAATGGAATGCTCCACTGTGGTAAGACTCACCCCATAAAAGGAAGACGGGTAGATATTATCAAACCCACACACGCTGTAATCCTCAGGAATACGGAAACCGGCATCTCCAATGGCATCGATGACCCCGTAGCCCACCATATCGTTGATAGCAACGATGGCGGTGACTTCGGGAGTCTCCCGCATGCACTTCTGGGCAAGTTCATACCCGGTCCTATGCTCGATGTCCACAGTGTTGAGCTCTGTTGATGAGGGTATGTCTGCAGTATAGAGGGAGAGACGGCAGGAACCGCCTGCCCTTTTGAACTCTGCCTTGAGCCCTTCATACCTGCGCACCCTCGCACTGTGTTCGGAGTTAAGGCTAGTGGAGACATAGGCTACTTTCCGGTGCCCCAAATCCAAAAGATGCTTGCCTACTAGGGAGCCTGCGGTGTAGTTGTTGACATCAACCGTATCAAGGCCAGACTCATTTTGCTTGTCCCCAACTGCAACCACAGGGAGTGTCTCATTCAGCTTTCGTGCCATTTCAGGTTGTTGGGGAATCATTGCGAAGACCACTCCGGCTATCATAGGATCTCGGGCAAATTCACAAACTTTCCTCTCTCTCTCAGTATCCCAATAGGTGGTAAACAACATGGTATCTATCCCACGATGGGTCGCCTCCTGCTCCATACCTTGGATAAGCGTGGCAAAATAGGGGTTTATGACCGATGGGCAAATAATGATCAGCATCTTCTTGCTATACTTGTCACTGCGTCTCTCATATCCCAGTTCCCGTGCCAAAGCAAATACCGAATCAACTGTATCTGGAGAAAACCTTGAAAGACTTTTCTTAGCCAATATCATAGAGACACTAGCAGATGAAATACCAGCTGCATCACCGATATCCTTTAGTGTAACTTTCTTTTTTCCCATTCCATTCCCCTTCTCTCTTACGGATTAAACTTAAGCGTTGTTAAGCAAAGTATACAAGATGAAATATCTATACACAAGGAGTATTTTCGTCTAGAAAGGGATAAAATCGAGATAGAATTTGACAATTGGTATTTTGTGCCTTACACTAAGACAAAATCAAGGTAATAATCATGGTTATGATCTGTTTAACAGTGTTAAAATTTCATGGTTGTTAGTTTGAACAATTTGGAGGAAAGAATGAAAAAAGTACTTTTTGCTCTCATGATTCTTGTTTTGGTCCTTTCGCCGATCATGGCCCAAGGCACACAGGAAACCAAAAGTGATGAAGACTACAAACTCACTCTCAAAATGAGTCACGTGTTTGCTCCCAACGAGCAACTCACAAAATCCTTGAACATTGTCGTCGACAATATCAAAAACCGAACCAATGGCGCCATTATAATCCAGCACTATCCTCAGGGACAGCTCGCTGTATACAAGGACGGTGTCGAACAGGTTGCCCGTGGTGCAAATTTCATATCCGTTGAGGACCCTTCCTACCTTGGTGACTATGTCGCCGACTTCAACGCACTGGTAGGGCCCATGCTCTATGACTCCTTTGAAGCGTACGAGTACATGATCAAGACTCCTCTGGTAAAAGGAATGATCAAGGAAGTGGAAGAGAAGCACAACATCAAGGTTCTTGCTCTTGACTACATTTTCGGATTCCGCAACTTCAAGACCAATAAGGTCATCACCAGACCAGAAGACCTCAAGGGCATGAAGATTCGTACCCCCGGCAGCCAGCTCTTCATTGACACCATCAATGCAATGGGCGCAACCGCTACCCCCCTTGCTTTCAGTGAAACCCTCTCTGCAGTCCAGCAGGGTGTTGTTGACGGCTTGGAAGGGACCATGGATGCCTACGGTACCAACGGAAGCTCTGAAGTTGCCAAGAACATGGCCTTCACCAAGCACTTCCTCGGAACTTGTGGTGTATACATCAACAATGACCTGTTCAACAGCATTCCTGAAAAATACCGCACTATCATCCAGGAAGAGTTCACTAAAGGTGCTGAGCACATGAAGAGTGAAATCACCAACAACTATGATGCAACCAAGGCAATGCTCGAAGCTAAGGGAAATAAGTTCAACGAAGTTGACTACCCCGCTTTCGTAGCTGTCGCAGAGCCCGTTTATGCCAACATGAAGGGTGTGACCCCTGGCATCTACAAGACACTGCAGGCCGAACTTGCAAAAATGAAGAAGTAAGTAACGAAGTTCAAGATAGGCCGACCGCTTGCTCCGATCAAACAATTTGGTTGTGCGCAGGAAGGTCGGCCTGTATTATATCCAAAGGAGGTGAAAGTCTATGAAGCAAAATGTTAAAAAGTTTTTCCTAAATTTTGAACTTATCTTTTCTAGCATGTTCCTTATTGTCACAACGACCTTAGTCATGGTCAACGTGATTTTCAGGTATTTCTTAAATTTGGGCATAACTTGGTCAGAAGAGGTTGCAACCGGCTGCTTCGTTTGGAGCGTATTCCTCGGTGCTGCTGCCGGGTACAAACTTCAGATACATGTAGGTGTGGATATGCTCGTCAACATGTGTCCCCCAACCATGAAGAAAATCATTACCATCGTTGTTGATAGCATCCTATTGCTCATCAACGGGTACATTACCTATATAGCGGTCATCTACCTGAGTCTCTCCTACAAGAAACCTACACCTGTGCTGAATATTTCCACAGCATATATCAGCTCTTCCATCCTAGTAGGTTTCGCCCTGATGACTCTGTATTCAATCGTCTTTCTCATTCGGGATTGCAAAGCTCCCAAAGAACTACAAGGAGAGGTATAACCTATGCTGTCATATTTGCCGTCCATTATGGTATTCATTCTCTATTTTTCGAGTATCCCCATTGCATTCGCTCTGTTCGGGTCCTCGCTCTTCTATTTTGCAGTCATAGACACCAGCTCTCCGGTCGACCTTCTCCTTCAGAAGTTTGTGACCAGCACGCAGTCATTCCCACTGCTGGCAATTCCTTTCTTCATTATGGCCGGATCGATCATGAACTACGCAGGCATCAGCCAGAAGCTCATGCAGTTTGCTGATGTGCTTACCGGTCACATGGCTGGAGGTCTTGCCCAGGTCAACGTCCTGTTGAGCATGCTCATGGGGGGCGTTTCCGGATCAGCTAACGCTGACGCGGCGATGCAGAGTAAGATGCTCGTCCCTGAGATGGAGAAACGAGGATACGACAAGGCTTTCTCGACTGCCATCACCGCAGCCTCTTCGGCTGTCACGCCGGTCATACCCCCAGGGATCAACCTGATCATCTATGCCTTGATAGCAAGCGCTTCGGTAGGAAGGATGTTCGCTGCAGGCTATATCCCAGGTCTTATCATGACAATATGTCTGATGGTAGCCGTCGCCATCATCTCCAAAAAGCGTGGCTATCAGCCAAGCCGCGAAAAGAGAGCGGGTCCCAAGGAGATCCTCAAGCAAGGCTTCGACTCCCTTTGGGCTCTGCTTTTCCCCTTCGGAATCATCATGGGTCTTCGAGTCGGAATCTTTACCCCTTCGGAAGCAGGCGCTGTAGCGGTATTCTACTGCATCATCGTCGGCAAATTTATCTACAAGGAGCTTGGGAAGGAACATATCATCCCTGTTTTGAAAGAGACCATCTTGGGAACCAGCTCAGTTGTACTGATCATCGTTTCCGCATCGGTCTTCGGCTACTACCTGAACTGGGAACAGATCCCACAACACCTGACCTCCTTGCTCTTGAACCTTACCCAGAGCAAGTACGTGATGCTGACGATCATCAACGTCCTCTTCCTTGTAATGGGCATGTTCCTTGAAGGTGGAGCGGCTCTGATAATTCTCGCTCCGCTGCTGGTTCCCGTGGTAACCCAACTCGGCGTTGACCCTATCCACTTCGGACTGATCTGTATCGTCAACATCATGATCGGTGGTATCACCCCACCCTTCGGTTCGATGATGTTCACCTGCTGCAGCATCACCGGCTGTAAGTTGCAGGACTTTGTAAGAGAGGCAATTCCTTTCATCATTGCCTTGCTTGTTGCACTGATCCTGGTAACCTACATCCCTATCATCACCCTTATCTTACCTAACCTGCTGTATGGGGTTGCGTAACAAGATACAAGAAGGAGCTTCTTCACATGAAAGTATATGCACATAGAGGGTACAGCGGAGCATACCCTGAAAATACCATGCTGGCATTCAGAAAGGCCCAGGAGGCAGGCAGTGATGGTATCGAGCTGGATGTACAGCTTACAAAGGATGGGGAGGTTGTTGTCATTCATGACGAAACAGTCGACCGGACCACCGACGGGACTGGCCGCGTATGTGACTTCACCCTTGCAGAACTGCAAAAACTCAATGCTTCAGCCAATTTCAAACATAAGAGTCAGTTTGAGCACATACCAACATTTGAGGAGTACTGTGCTTGGGTGAAAACAACTGAGCAGATCACCAATATCGAGCTGAAGACGAGCATCATCTACTACCATGACCTTGAAAAGAAAACCATTGCGATAATCAAGCGCCATGGTTTGGAGAAGAAGATATTCTTCTCCTCATTCAACCTGCTCTCCATTGCAAATGCAAAGGCCCTGGATGAAAGCATACCTTGTGGTGTCCTGGTGCCTGAAACAGGGCTGGTCAATGCAGGATATTTCTGTGACAAGTTTGGATTTGAATCCTTTCACCCTCACTTCAGCAATGTCACTAAGGAATCCGTTGCAGAATGCAAAAAGTACAACATCAAGACAAACGTCTGGACTGTAAACTCCATGGGTCAGCTTGAACAGTGCTACGAATGGAATTGCGACGGGGTGTTCACCAACTACCCTTCGGTCTGCAAGGAGTGGATCAGGAGTAGGAGCCGGTAGGGAATCCGCACAGGATCAAGTTTTCGAAATCATCTTCAGCAAGAGGCAGAGACTGCAAATCTTTGTCTCTTGCTTTGTTTGGTCCCATCCTCTTTGATCCGGCTAGGATTCCTTCCCTCCTCATCACCTCTACCAATCCCAGTCGGTGAATCGCTCGTCGTTAAGCCTCCAGTACTGTTCGGTGTAGGCAATGTTTATATTGTCCTTTGCATAGTCGAATGCAGACAACCCATCATAGTCGGAGTTCCAGCCACTGGCCCCTGCATCAAGAAGAAGGTCTATGATCATCGGGTCATAGGAAAAGATAGCTGCATAGGTAAGAGGGTCCTTACCATTTTCGTCCTGGGCATTCAAAGAGGAACCCGCATAGATCAGATATTCAATGACCTCGTACGAATTGTCACTCTCCAAAGCGTGCATAAGTGAAGTTCTGCCTTGGATATCACGAGTCTTGAGGTCTGCTCCTGCCTCAACCAGTTGGACAAAAGACTCCACCGGAAGATGATTTTTTGCCGCCAGCATAAGAGGGGTGAACCCTTCATGGGTTCGCTGCTTGGCATCAGCCCCTCTCTCTAGGGCAAAGCTCAGGTCGGTAGAAGAATCTGTATATTCGATCAGGCGCAGCAGTGGTGTATAGCCACCTTCACCCTTGGCGTTAATATCGGCTCCCCAGTTCAGAAGCAGGTCAGCCACATCCTCATTGTTGTAGATAAGGGCATACTCGAGCGGGCCAAGGCCCTCCTCATCGACAGCATTGATATCCGAGCCATCCTGCAAAAGACCGCGAGCAACCGAAGAATAGGCATTTGTCTGGGCAGCAAGGATAAGGGGTGTCCTCAACCCATCCTCAAAAAGTGTTGCCCCACCGAGCACCAGGGCACTGTACACAGCATAGTTGGGATTGTCCGCAACGGCATACATCATTGGCGTCCACCCATAATCATCCACCATGTTGGGATCTTCGCCATTCTCGATCAAAAATCCTATCATTTCCGGATTGCTGGTATTGGACGCTGCAAAGTGAAGCAAGCCACCCCCCTCATGCATTGCAGGATCGTGTTTCGCCCCCAAGGTGAGCAGTTTTGCAGCGACTGCAGGATTACCGTTACTGCTGACGGCGTGCACTAAGGCAGTCCAGTTGTCATCGTCGTATAAAGAGAGGTCCTGCCCCTCATTCACCAAGAGAGTAAGGATATCAGGATTGCTGGTATTGGCCGCTGCATACATCAGGAGGGACAGTCCGCTGAATTCGCTTCTATCATGGTGCGGTCCATATTCCAACAGAGTCTTTACAACCTCTACGGAGGGGTTGTTGCTGAGAGCGTACAGCACGGCAGGCCATCCGTAGGAATCCTTCTCATCGAGAGGGAATCCATACTCGATCAAAGCTCTGATCATCTCTGGATGCGATGAGTTCGAAGCGGCATAAATTAGGGGGCTGATACTTTCGGTAGGGGTCTCAACAGCATCCATCAGCAGTTTTACCACTTCAAAATTAGGGTTGTAACTGAGAGCATAAGGAAGAGGTGACCAACCGACATTGGTACGGACACGAGGATCGGCACCGGATTCAAGGAGGACTTTCACAACTTGTGGGTCCGGATTGTCCCGGGCTGCGTACACAAGGGGTGTCCACCCCATGTAATCGGTCGCCTCCACATCCGAACCCATGCGTATAAGGTCCTGTATGAGCTTACCGTCTTGCAATTCACCTGCGCTAATCATCAGAATGGTGCGGTCATCATTATCCCGTTCTTCCAGATCCGCACCATGATCTACAAGCAGTCTGATCGTATCCCCGCCCCTCCCATGGAGCAAAGCGATACGCAACGGGGAAAAAGAGAAATCATCTTGCAAGTCATAGCTCGCCCCGCTCTCTAGCAGGGCTTGGGTCACCGCAAGGTTATCATTGAAGCGTAAGGAGAAGAAAAGAGCGGTCCACCCAAAATCATCCTTGGCATCGACATCCAAGCCGGCATCGATCAGAGTCCTGATAACTTCTGGGTTCGGGTTCTCTCTTGCTGCAGCCATGAGAAGGGTCATCCCTTCATGGCCCCTCTCAAAGGGACTGTAACCAAGAGAGAAGAGCCTGAGCAGGACTTGTGGATCGGCATTGCTCTTTGCTGCAAGGAAGAGAGGGGACTCATCCCCTGTCCATGATCCCCCATACTTTAGCGATGATGTGATTTGTTCCGCACTGCCCGTACCAAACAGCTCTTCAGTCCCAGAGGCAAGAAGAGCGGAGAAGGAGAGCACTAACATTAGGAGACCAAACGATAACCTCTTCATACATACCCCCTATTTCTAAAGAAAAATATCCCAACCCTGCAATCTTCAAGGTTGGGATGGTGTCGGTATCATACTTATGCACAATCGGTAAAATGAAAGAAACCCTCTATGCAAGAGTATATCTTAGTAATTCACTGGGTTAACTGTATCATCCCAATATGGATCCGTCAAGAAGAGCACCAATCACTTGATATCAACTTTACTATTTATGGACACGCCTTCTTTGCTGTGATATGTTTTACAAGGAGTAAGAGAGTGTCAAAAACCCCGCTATTCATAAAACTTGCACGCCCGACCTACGGGCGATATCTTCTCTGGTCCAATCGCATCCGATCAGAAGGGATGGAAATCCTCACTGAGATGCGGGAACCGTTCCTCATCCTAGGGAATCATAGCCAAGTCTATGATCCTTTCTTTGTCTCTGCGGCAGCCAAGGTCCATATCAGGTGGGTGGCTGGGGCATACCTGTTCAAACTCTACGGACTGAAAATGCTTTTGGGCAGATGGATTGGAGGAATCTCCAAACAACAAGGGCGCAGCGACCTGCACACCATCAGGACCATCAGCGACGCCCTCAAGAGAGGTGACAACGTAGGGCTCTTCCCCGAAGGTACCAGGACATGGGACGGAGAGAGTGTCGGCTTTGACGAGGCGACGGCCAAACTCATCAAGATTCTGAAAGTCCCTCTTGTCATTGTCAATCTCGAAGGAATCTACGCATTGAAGCCCCGTTGGGCCGACAAAAAGAGAGTCGGCTCCCCTGTGCTAAGGATACTGCCTCCCCTCTCTAAGGAGGCCATCGCTACCATGTCAAAGGAGGAACTCTACAGCTATCTGGTGGAGAACCTCTCATTCTCCTACAAGAGGTGGCAGGAAGAGAACCGCATTCCATTCAAGGGAAAAGCCCAGGCAGAAGGATTGCAACGTGCCCTCTATCTCTGTCCCGATTGCAAATCCATCAGCACCTTGGAGACGAAGAAAGATATCATCAGATGCACCAGATGTTCCATGTCGGCCCGCTTGGATGCATTTGACCAGTTCACCACCTTGCAGGGATACAATCCTTTCAGGGATGTCCCCCAGTGGCATGACTGGGAGAAGGAACAACTGCTTATCAAGATACAAGAAGCCGAACCGGGCACTCCCATATTCCCCACTGACAGGGGGGTGCTGTTCCAAAGAGGTGAGGACAACAAGCTAGTGACCCTGAGCAAGGACTTCTCACTCTCCTTGAATGATGAGGGGATGCAGGTGGTAAGCTCCAATCCGGTCCTGTTCGCTCAGTTCCCTTTTTCCAAAATGCAATCTATGATTATAAATGCCAAAAATACAATAGAGTTCTATCACGATGAAAAACTATTTAGGATTAGGATTGAAAAAGAAGGATCCAGCCTCAAATATGTCGAACTTTTCCATATGTCAGCTTTCGCAATGAAGGCAAAAAAGGAAACCCCATGAATTGGAATTACATCTTACATATCGGAATCATATCAGTGGCGCTTCTCATTGCAGCACTAGCACGGGCACGAATTCGATTTTTCCAGCGCTACCTTATGCCGGCATCCATCATCGCGGGAGTACTGCTGTTGGTATTCTATAATTTCTTCGCACCAATGCTGGGCTTGAGAAGTGATTTCCTCGGAGAGATAGTCTACCACCTTTTGAATATCTCCTTCATTGCAATGATGCTCCGGGTCACCCATGAGAACCGAAAAAAAGTAAAAGGTAGCCGCGCCATTGCAGCAAACGTGACTGCAGTGATGGCCCAATACGGTTTGCAAGCCTTCTTTGGGCTGTTGGTCACAGCCCTGCTCATTGCAACGGTAACCCCCACCCTATTCCCCGCCATTGGATTCTCCCTTCCCCTGGCCTTTGAATTGGGGCCGGGGCAGGCATACTCGATAGGAGCAACCTGGGAAAAGATGGGCTTTGTAGGAGCCTCCTCTGTAGGACTTACTTTAGCTGCCATAGGGTTTTTAATCGGTAGCTTTGGAGGGGTCATACTCATAAACCAAGGCATCAAGAGAGGCTGGATCGCCAAGGGGTACCGGGATAAGATCGACCAGCACAGTATCCGTACCGGCTTCTTCAGCAGGAACACCACCGAGAGACCGGTAGGGTCCTACCTCACAACCGATGGGGAGTCCATCGACTCCCTCACCTATCACATAGCTCTGGTTATGGGTACATATCTCTTGAGCTGGGGTTTCCTTACCGGCCTTACGGCGCTGCTAAACCTCATAGGCCCCCTGGGATCCGACCTTGCAGACAGCCTCTGGGGCATCAATTTCATGTTCAGTTCATTTTGCGCCTTGGGAGTAAAGATGGTCATGCGTCTTTTCAAAGTTGAAACTACGATCGATACTGCAACCTGCAACCGCATCAGCGGCCTGTCTGTCGATCTGACAGTGGCAGCATCCCTTGGTGCGATCTCCTTGGTCGCAGTCCAAGGGTATTGGGTACCTATCCTAGCTCTTGTTGCAACAGGAATGGTAATTACCCTCGTGATTTTGCCTTGGTACTGCTCGCGTATCTATGATGACCACCAGTTCTACAGGATGCTGGTTATCTACGGTACGGCAACAGGGACGCTTCCTACGGGTCTGGCTCTTCTCAGAGTGGTGGACAAGGAGTTTGAAACACCTGTGGCAACGGATTATCTCTATGCGGTAGGCATAGTATTCCTGCTTGCGATCCCCTTTATCATGAGTGTGAATTTGCCTGCCTTCAGCGTCACACGCAACAAGCCTTATCTGTTTTGGGTGGCTGTCGCCATATCAGCATTCTATTTGCTGGCATCCTTTGTTTCCTATCTGGTCATAGCAAAGAAGCGTTCTTTCGCAAAAGCAGGACAGCTCTTCTACACCGAAGAAGAATAGGGAATAGCAGCTGAAGGTGAAGGTGTAAACATGCTCTTGTTTTCCCAAACAAGAGCATGTACAGTTACCCTATGAGAGGGTCAAGGATTCTTCCAAGCTTCCCTCCCCTTCGACAAGCTGGCAGGGGAAGGGAGTACAATCAGTACTCTTTAGACGATCACCGGGAGGTGGTCTACAACTACCTTTTCAAGGGTCTGAGCCATAGGGCCCTGGATCGGGATATTCTTGGACTCGACCCTTTGTATTCAAGAGGGTTCCAGTCTATGAGCATCCTCCACTTCTTGGGGCTTGTGGATAGTCACAAACATTTTTTTGAGGGGTGGAGCATTGATGAAGCTTTGGCTGCCCTCAAGCCCTATACGCATGAAGAGGCGTATCTGCTCATTTACTCGTACCTTCTGGATAAGGCTCAGACTTATCAGGAGGATCGGGAATCAGAATATGGAGTTGCAGAACTGGATGCAAGATATTGGGTCAGCCAGTATCTTAAAGGAGCGGATGACCCCGAACAGATAGAAACACGATTGGAGTACTTACCTGCCTCCAGCCAGGAATTCAAGTACGGAACAAGCAGGTACTATGTAAGCAGCCCTTCCCTGAAGGAAGCGCTCAAGTGCAAGTATGATTTCTACTGTCAGGTCTGCCATACCAGGATCTACCGCCCCAAGTGGGTACGAACCCTTCCAATAAAAGAGCAGTGGAAGCATCTCAATGCAGATGTGCACCATATAGAACCCCTATCACAGGGAGGTTCCGATCTGTTGGAGAACATGCTCTGCCTCTGCCCAAACTGCCATCGTCGTTTCCATACGCAAGAACATATTCTAAAAAAGGCACAGTCACACATATTCGTCTTTAACCAGATCACCAAAGACCATGTCCCTCTCACCATCAAGCACGCTGTACGGCTAAGAGCCTAGCCAGTTCCCCAAGTCGGACGGAAGGGACAAGAACATTATTCCACTACTGTTTTCCTTCTTCGATAAAGGTGCAAATCCACAAACAAACAACATCCCCTTCCCACACTTGCAAGGGAATAGTACACTCAGATAACCAAGTACCAAAAGGATTGTATACCACCCATGAAAAAACAGTTAATTCTCTGTTTTATACTTATAGCATCACTGGCATCACCACTGTATAGCAGTGCATACTCTCCAAAGACCATCAACATACACACCCCACTCTATGAGGAGACTGATATCCTCTATCGCCTTCATGGATTGGCCCTCCCCTCTGCAGCAAGGCCTTGGAGTAACAAAGAAGCTGCTCTCATCCTCTCTGCCATCCCGGATGAAGGGAAAACAGCAAACCTCAAGGCCCTGGCCCTCTCTCGCTTAGAGAGTACACTTTTGAAACAAGGCAGCAATGGCTTATCTTACCGTTTCTCCACCACCATAGCCTTGGAAGCATACGCCCATGCAAACACCGACCAGTTTGTTCTTCCCCAAGATTGGTCCTACAACATGGACAGGCGCCTGCCTCTCTTTGACTTTAGGATTGAACTGCAGTGGCACAACAGCTTCTATTTCTCCTCCAGTGTGGAAGTAGGCCCTTCAGTAGAACATGATTAC
>LFRM01203740.1_pt1 | contig 23209 bp, 16 predicted proteins | sample 618341 | NCBI WGS metagenome assembly LFRM01 (sample SAMN03654438, study PRJNA283298) | anaerobic digester metagenome | isolation source: pool of bioreactors CSTR01a, CSTR02a, and CSTR03a thermophilic anaerobic... | place: Denmark: Kgs. Lyngby | collected 2014-05-21 | reverse complement strand
TGGATGAACACGTCAAAGGATGCCGAAGGCAATACGGTTTATCTAAGCAGGGAAGAAGCTCTTGAAAATTTGAGGAACCATATTAAGACAGTTGTCGAACATTTCGGCGGCAGGGTTATATCGTGGGATGTTGTCAATGAAGCAATGAGCGACAATCCGCCGAATCCGTCCGACTGGAAAGGCTCGCTTCGCAAATCCCCGTGGTATTACGCTATCGGGGAAGACTATGTAGAGCAGGCTTTCCTCGCAGCAAGGGAAGTGCTCGACGAACATCCCGAATGGGATATTAAGCTTTATTACAACGACTATAACCTTGACAACCAGAACAAGGCCCGGGCAGTCTACAATATGGTGAAGGAGATTAACGAAAACTACCAGAAAACCCATCCGGGAAAACTTCTGATCGACGGCATAGGCATGCAGGGGCATTACTCCGTAAGCACAAACCCGACGAATGTTAAACTGTCGCTGGAAAGATTTATTGAATTAGGCGTGGAGGTCAGCATATCCGAGCTTGATGTCCGTGCGGGGAGCAATTTCCTGTTGTCCGAAAAAGAGGCCGACGCCCAGGGATACTTCTATGCCCAACTGTTTAAGCTTCTCAGTGATAATGCCGACAGTGTCGCCCGCGTTACGTTCTGGGGAATGGATGACGGAACAAGCTGGAGATCTGCCGAAAATCCTCTGCCGTTTGACAAGACTTATAAAGCAAAACCAGCATATTATGCCGTGGTTGATCCCGAGGCATTCATTGAAGAGCATAAGCCCGAAACACCGGAAGCAAACAGGACATATGCCCCTTACGGCACTCCGGTAATCGACGGGATAGCCGATGAAATCTGGAACGACGCCCCGGAGATACCTGTTAACCGGTACCAGACAGCATGGCACGGCGCAAGCGGAACAGCGAGGGTTCTCTATGACGAGAGCAATTTATACGTCTTAATTAAAGTAAATGATACACAGCTTGATAAGGGAAGCGCTAATCCGTGGGAGCAGGATTCAATTGAAGTCTTCATTGATGAAAACAACGCGAAAACAACATTTTATGAAGACGATGACGGGCAGTACAGGGTAAATTACGATAACGAGACATCTTTCAATCCCGAAAGCATTGCAGAGGGATTCGAATCTGCGGTAGAGGTTTCGGGAACAAACTATACCGTTGAAGTAAAAATACCGTTCAGAACGATAAAACCGGTAAGCAACATGCAGATCGGCATTGATGTGCAGATTAACGACGGCAGCGACGGCGCGCGCCAGAGCATCGCCACGTGGAACGATACTACCGGAAACGCATACCAGGATACTTCCGTTATCGGTATTCTGACACTAAAGGCCAAAAAGCCGGTAACCCGCGGCGAAGCAATTGTAACGATTATGAAAGCGTATGGCATTGAACCTTTGGAAGATTGGTCCGATAACTTTGCAGACGCTTCAGGCGAATATGCGGAATATTATGCAAAGGCCAAAGAAATCGGGTTTATCAGCGGTATAGGCGGCAACAGGATAGGTGCGGATATCCTGCTGACCCGGGAAATGCTGTTCACGATGCTTTATAATATCGAGAGCGTAACGGGAAAAATACAGGAAGCGGATATTTCAGGCATTGATTTAGCAGGCTTTTACGATTATAAAGAGCTTTCGGACTGGTCCGTAAAAGCGGTAAAAGCGCTAGTCAAATCCGGCAGGTTACAGATTGACGGCAGTGATTTGCTTCCGGAGTCATACGTTGACATCGAGGAAATAAACGCCATTTTAAACTAAATAAACGGGCGGGGTTTCCCCGCCCGAATTTATCAAGTTAACCGTGATCCCTCATTGTTCTGTCGAGGCCAATGAAGACTCTATTGATTTCTTCATATAATTAACCAGTTCATCCACCTCGGACTCCATTCCTTCCCACTTGTCGGCATACTCTCCCAAATAGGCCTTTCTTGCCTTATCAAGCAAAGCAGAATACCTGCCAGGCAGTTTGGGAATTGCCCATTCGGCCGCCAGGTCTTTTGAGCTGATTTCTCCGGTAGAAACCGTTAGCCACATTCTTGCCAAAGTTAATATAACGTCGCGCTCATCGCCCCTCGTACCGGCTATTAAACCGGGCAGCGAGTCTTTAATCGCTTTCCGAATGTCTGCTGCCGGCACAGGTTCAAGTATTTCTGCCGCCTTCGGCCCGTAAAGGTTAATACTATTGTTTCTTACCTGGGCTAAAAGTATTGCCAAATCGGAATCATAAGCCGGGCCGGGTATCACGCCTTTTTGAAACTGCTCTCGCAGCCACTCGCCGTACAAAAACTCATATTTGGGAGGATATTGCCAGGGAACAGTGTTATTTTGATTTATGACTATAACTTCAATCGGTCTTTTAGCGCTTCTTCTTTTCCCGGATATCATCATGAGCCTGTTCGCAAGCTCTTTCCGGGTTCTTTCGGATAAATTGCGATCAGTTACCACCAGAATATCCACATCGCTGTCAATGTGCAAACCTCCCATTACAGCGGAGCCGTATAAACATACTGCCACTAATATGCCGTCAAGCACTTCCTCCATGATTCTTAATGCCTGGAATGCTTCATCTGGTATTTCTTTACTATCCATATTGTCGATTGCGGGCTCCCTTCATCCAAACACAGTTCAATATCCCTATTACAAAAAAAAGAACACCAGGTTACAGACTTTCTCTTGTCATTACTGCTGTCTTAATTTTTCGTATACCGTGTAAGGAACTGTTTCGTTCTCTCTTCCTTGGGATTTCCGAACACTTCCTCGGGCAAACCATGCTCTACAATCACGCCGTCGTCCATGAAGATAACACGGTCTGCCACTTCCCGGGCAAAGTCCATTTCATGGGTCACAATAATCATCGTAGTGTGGCGCTCGGCCAGATTCCTGATAACCTTCAGCACTTCCCCGGTGAGTTCGGGGTCCAATGCGGAAGTGGGTTCGTCAAAACACAAAATGTCCGGCTCGAGGGCCAGGGCGCGGGCTATCGCTACGCGCTGCTGCTGTCCTCCCGATATCATATGCGGATAAAAGTCCCGTTTATCCGATAAGCCGACCTGGGCAAGGATCGTTTCTGCGCGTTCACGTATCTCTTCCAGTATTACTTTTTTATCCTGCTTATAGCTGGGCCGTTCCCTGGCCAGCAGTTCGAGAGCCAGCGTGACATTTTTAAAGACCGTGTACTGCGGAAACAGGTTGAAGTTTTGGAAAACGAGGCCGAAATGCAGGCGTTTTTTCCGTACTTCGCTTTCCCGCTGTGTAGCGGGGTCCGCCGCGTCAAAAATCACTTCATTATTGACAATGATTTTTCCCCTGTCGGGCCGCTCCAGGAAATTAAGGCACCGCAGCAGCGTGGTCTTCCCGCTTCCGGAAGAACCTATAATCGCGAGTGTTTCCCCTTTTTCCAGCGAAAAACTGATATCATGCAAAACCTGCAGCGTTCCGAAGCTTTTCCCAATTTCTATCACTTCCAAAATAGGCAATCGAATCCCCCACTCCTTTATACACGGAAATAACCCAGTTTCTTTTCCAGCCAGTCAAGCAGTATCGTAAGCACTCCAACGAAGACAAGAAAATAGATGCCTGTGGCAAAAAGAGGCCAAATAAGCCCTTTATTGCTGTACTCGCCGGCCATCATAATAATCTCTTTATTAGCAATGATACGGGCAAGGGCGGTATCCTTCACCAGCGTAATCACCTCATTGCCAACGGGTGGAACGATACGTTTTATCACCTGTAGCAGTATTACCTTGAAAAAAATTTGTTTTTTTGTCATGCCAAGGACCTGGCCTGCTTCATACTGGCCCTGCGGTATGCTTTCAATGCCGCCCCGGAATATCTCCGAAAAATAACATGCATAGTTAATAACAAAAGCCACAACTGCAGCAACAAAACGCCCTGATATACCGCCCGGCCAGGAAAAAGCCATGTTCATCAGGCCCGGTCCGAAATAAATTATTATAAGCTGCAGCATCAGCGGCGTTCCCCGGATAACCCAGACAAATGTCCGCACGAGCCACCGAAGAGGGCGAAAACGGCTCATCGAACCAAAAGTAATCACTAATCCCAAAGGCAGTGAAAATAAAAGAGTTAATGCAAAAAGTTTACAATTGAGCAAAAAGCTTTCCGACAGCCGCTCAATAATAACAGGAACCTGATTCATATCTCTCTGACCTCAAAATACAAACAGCGAGACAGAGGTTTTTTCCTCTGCCCCTTGTTCAATTATCTATGTACGATAAACTTATTCTGCTAGCTCAAGTCCGTACTTTTCGGCTAATGCAGCCATAGTTCCGTCTTTAACAAATTCGTCGAAAATTTTATTTACTTTCGCGCAAATATCGGAACCCTTGCGGAAGGCAACCCCATAATCCTCTTCGGCCAAGTGATCCACAATTGCTATATCCTCATAACTGGTACCTTCCCCGGTCATCGTTTTTGCCAGGGTTAAGTCCAGTACAGCCGCGTCAGCAGTACCGGCTTTTAATTCCATCAGGCAATCTGTCTGCAATGTCTTAGGAACATAATTTGACTGCTTCAGGTTATCATCGGCCATAATGACATCTTCACCGGCGGAACCCTGCTCGGCCACTACGGTCTTTCCTATTAGTGATTCCGTGCCGTTATATTCAGCGCCTTTTTTCACCAGAACCACCTGGGCGTTCTTTATATAAGGCTTCGTAATTTCCATCGTTTCCTGACGCTCGGGAGTAATAGTCAATCCGTTCCAAATACAGTCAATGGACTTTGCATTCAGTTCTACTTCCTTCGTGTCCCAGATGATCTCAACAAATTCAGGTTCAACACCAAGCTTCTCACAGACCAGAATCGACAGTTCCGTGTCAAAGCCGGTAAAAGAGCCATTATCATCGGTATAATTCATAGGCGCATAATTCGTGTAGCCTATGATCAACTTGCCTTTTTTCTTAACATAGCTCCAGTCGCTGTTACCCGCTGCGCAAGCGATTAATGTAAGGATCATCGTTAACGACAAAAACAGCAGTATTATTCTCTTCATTTTCAATTCCTCCAGTCTTTATCCAAAAATCACTTACCCATTATATCACGTTAGCGTGATAAAGAAAAGGCTTATGACGGTGGTTTTTAAATAAGCATGCAAAAAAGCACACCTATCCGATGTGCCGCATAAATCTACAGTATTTAAGAAAAGTTAACCGGTTATATGCACAGCAAACTTTCGGCCTATTTATCGTCAGCGTCAGAGAACGCTTCTGCTATGTTTTTCCAAAAACTTAATCGCATCATCTTCATTTAGCGGCCTGCTGATTAAATATCCCTGTATCCTGTCGCAGTTATGTTTTTTCAGATACTCAAGCTGGCTCTCGCATTCAACTCCTTCGGCAATTGTGCAATGGCCTAGTTTATGCGCCATCGAAACAATATCGCTTGTAATGGCTTCATTAATGTTTATATCTAATAACCTGTCAATAAAATACTTGTCAATTTTTAAACAGTTAACGCTTAATTCATTAACTCTCGACAGGGAAGAATAACCCGTTCCAAAGTCATCTATCGCTATATGGAGACCTCTGTTTTTCAGTTTTTCAATAATATTGTTGATTTTATCAAAATCGGAAGTAAATATCGATTCCGTAATCTCGATGCAAACGTTCTTCGGGTTAATCTGCATCTCGCTCATTATTTCAAACAGCCTGTCTGCGAAATCGGGGTTCAACAGCTGAATAGCGGATATATTGATTGAAACGCCGACTTCGTCATGTCCACGCTCCTTCAGTTTGTTTAAAAATTGAAATGCTTTTACAATAACTTTTTCGCCAATCGGAAGAATCAGCTTTGTTTTCTCGGCAATCTGAATGAATTCCAAGGGCGAAACAAATCCCAGCTTTTCCGTTCTTAACCTGGCCAGTGCTTCAAAGCCGCGGATTGAATTTGTTTTTATATCCAGAATCGGCTGGAACTGCAAAAACAATTCATCATTGGTCTTTTCATCCGCCGCTATACGGTTAAGAGCTTCCTCAATATCTCTTTCGCGGTTAACCAAGGCTTCCAGTTCTTCGTCGTAAAAACAGATTACATAGTCTTTTCCATACAAACTGATAGATCTTTCCGATGCAATCAGCAGCCTTCTAAGCAGTAAATCTATATCAACTCCCTGGTTCGGCTCAATCTCAAGAATTCCAATCCCGCCGTTTACCCTGTCTGTCACAAACAAGGTTTCCAGGGTTTTTATAATAACATTGCTGAAACCAACAAGCTCGTTTTTATCTTTATAATCCAGAATATAGAAAACAAAGCGGTATTCCCGCACATGAAACAAAAACCGGTTATCGGTACAATGCCGGTTAAGAGCCTCCGCTACTTTCTTTATCAGGTTCTGAGTATACTGGAAGCCGTATTTGATTGCTAAAATCTGTGCCGCACTCAGGTTAACGCCGATGAGCGCTTTTTTTAACTTCTTCTTATGTTTGACATCCTTTTCCAACAGCGACACCAGGTATTCACGATTATACAAACCTGTCGTTAAATCGTGCTCATTACTATATTTCAATGCGTCTTCAAATGCTTTTCTGTCTGATATGTCAAGAACAATTCCTTCCAGTGCTTCAACTTCACCTTTCTCATTATAAACCCCCTGACCCAGTTCCAGAACCCACTTTTTCTCACCCGTAGCGGTAACAATCTCATACTCATGTTTAAAGGGCTGTCTTTTTGCAAGGACTTCAATCCATTTATTCCATAGAATTTCCCGGTATTCAGGTGAGATGATATCATTATAGGACAAATCCCTGTTGTACAGCAGGCTCTCCGGAGGATAGCCCGTGAGATTAAAACAGCCGTTGGATACATACTGCATTGTCCATTCTCGATCGTAATTGCACCTGTAAGCAAGGCCCGGTAAATGAGACAAGAAAACAGATTTGCTGCGTTCGCTCTCATGCAAAGCCTCTTCAAACACCTTTCGATCCGTGATGTCCTGAACCAGGCAGATATGACTGAAATGCTTATCATCCGGCAGATTCAACGGCGCAACAATCATATGCACCCAAACGATTGAACCGTCCGGTCTGATATAACGCTTATCCATTGAATACATCTTGATTTCGCCTGATTGAAGCTTTTTAAATTTTTTAAGCTCTTCCTCCAGGTCGTCGGGATGGGATATCTTTTCCCAACCTATTTCCATCAGTTCCTCTTTCGTTCTGCCTATGATTTCCTCAAACAACGGGTTAATTATTACAACCGGCTTGTCAGAGTGAGGCGAACCATGAGTAATTGCAATGCCGACAGGGGCTTGATTGAAAATCAAATCAAAAGTAAGCGTCTTTTCCTCCAGTTGCTGCTCCAGTGCATATTCGGCACGCAATAGTGCCGCATGAACATCAATCCTGGCTTTTAATGAATCCATCTGGATTGGTTTGCGTATATAGTCTACTGCGCCGAGCTTTAAACCCTTGATTTCATTTTCCAATTCATCATAAATAGTTAAAATTATTGTGCGCAGCCTCCTGAAACGCTCATCTCCCTTTATCGCTTCGAGAACTTCAAACCCATTCATATCGGGCATATTCAGATCGAGAATCAGTAAGTTAATCCCGTCATGCTCTTTAAGTATCCGCATGGCTTCTACGCCATTGCTAGCAGTCAATACGTAATATTCGCTTAACATGTTTTTAATAATCAATCTGTCGGATGCCGAGTCGTCAACTACTAAAATCTTAATTTGCATTGTCAACCATCCCCTCCTGTAACTTTACGGTAACTCATGGTTTATCCTGTAATTGCTTCAGCTCTTCAAGCAGTTTTCTTAACAATTTTGAAAACCTGTTATGCAATAACATTATTTCGTCTTCCTTTTGCTGATTAAGCGCCTCCTGTAACGACGAAGCCGTATTTTGCAGCAATTTGGCACCGATACTTCCGGAACTGCCCTTTATTTTATGCACTAATTGTGCCGCATCATCGTATTTTTTTTCACTTATATCGCGTTCAAGCCTGTCCAAAGTGTCCTCGTTCTCGTTGAGGAATTCTTCCAATACCTTTTGATATAACTCGGTATTACCGCCCATATTTTTTATACCCAATTGTCGGTCAAGAATATCTAAATCCTTACTGATGTCCGGCTCTCTTTTAATGATAATTTCTTTGATGGTTTTAATAAATTTATCGGGATTAAAAGGCTTGCTGATATAATGGTGTATCCCGCTTTGCCTGCATTTTTCCCGGACGCCGATAACGACATCCGCCGTCATTGCTACAATTGGGACGCCGGCTGACAATTCCCGGATTTTTTTCGCGGCTTCATAGCCATTCATGACAGGCATATGCAAATCCATCAATATCAAATCAATGCTGTCTCTATAATCCTGGTACAGTTCTACAGCTTCCTTTCCATCATTTGCAATAATGGATTCTATCCCTTCCTGTTCCAACAGCGACTTGGCAATTAATTGGTTCGTTTTGTTATCCTCCGCCAGCAGCACGCAATACGGCCTGTCAAGTTTCGCCGGAACGGATTCTTTGCCTGTCGAAATCCGCGAGCCGGATACCGCTTTCAGGTTGAAAATATCTAAAATCCCGTTAAGCAGTATTGACGGTATGATCGGCTTTTCAATGCCCATATCGATTCCATGCTCGCTAAGTTTGTCTAACAAATCTTCCCTCATCATAGGCAAAAGCATTATAATCTTCGGAAACTTAACAATTTTGTCATTGCCGCGTATCCTTTCAACAAAGTCGAAACCGCCTTCCACCGGCGTATCGTAATCGATAATAAACAGGTCGAATGGCTTCGCGAATTTACCGTTTGCGGCTTCGAGCATACTTACGGCACTGGCTTCCGAGGTGGTAAGTTCACAATTCATTCCATAGCCAGCCAGATAGCTGTCAATCAAGTTTATATTTGAGCCTGATTTTTCCAAAACGAGGGCTTTGACATCTCTAAAGTGGTTTGAAGACAGAGCTTTTTTATACTCGGCTTCATTGTCATTATCGACATTAAGCGTCAGCATAAGGATAAAGGTTGAGCCTTCCCCGGGCGTGCTGTACACTTTTATTTCACCACCCATCATGTCCATCATGTGTTTAACGATGGACAACCCTAACCCGGAGCCGCCGAAACGGCGATTTATACTGCTGTCACCCTGCTCGAAAGGTGAAAACAACTTTTTCACCTGTTCTTCCGACATACCTATTCCGGTATCCTTAATTGTAAACGAGATATGATATTTGTCGTTTTCCTTTGCTACTAAACGAATATCGAGTGACACTTCGCCGGAACTGGTAAATTTTGCGGCATTGTTCAGAACATTCAGCAATACCTGTTCGATTCGTTTAGGATCACCGAAAAACCAATTAGGAATAAGCGGGTCCTTTGTCAATCTGAAACCGATTCCCTGTTCCTCTATTTTATACGAAACAATATTGACCACATTTTGAATTACCTGATCCATGCTGAAAGATGTGTTCTCAAGCTCGACTTTGCCAGCCTCGATTTTAGAAAAATCAAGGATATCGTTTATAATACTCAGCATATTGTTTGCCGCCTGCGTTATCCGGTCGACATACATATTCTGCGTTAACGACAATTCGGTCCTTTTCAGCAAGTATGACATTCCCGTTATGGCATTCAGCGGGGTTCTTATTTCATGGGACATTCTTGCCAAAAAATTTGATTTGAACTCGTTTGCCTTGTCGGCTTCATGCTTTGCTTCTTCCAAATCAAGCTGGATCTGTTTTCTATACCTGATTTCTTTTCTAAGCCGGGCAATCCAGAAAAAAGATACGGATAAAACAACAACTACTAAAGTGCCGACAATAAACAGAATACGAACAAAGGGCCTGTAATCAATGTCGGTATCGAGGTCGATCCACTTGTTGTTAATAGCAAGTTTTTCGCTTTCGGGAATTGAAATTATTGCTTTATTAATGATGTTTACCAGTACGGACCAGTCTTTCCTGACAGCAAAACACAGGGCATGCTGTTTTTCAGCCTCAAAAGCCACAAACCTGAGATTCGTGATACCGTGTGAACGCACGATATAATTTGTTGTGGCAAGGTTTCCGATAAAGACTTTCTCATTTCCCGTCGCCACGGCAGCAAGTGCTGCTTCGGCAGAATCGTAAAGACTTAAGTTTATATCCGGTAAAGACAATAAATAGCTGTGATGGGAACTATGGCGCTGTACGGCTACAGCATACCCTTCCAAATCTTCTATTCCCGATATCTCGGTATCCGTATCACGCGTCACAATCACTCTTTTATAGTAGTAGTAAGGTTCGGAAAAAAGGAAGTGCTTTTCTCTTTCAATTGTTTTGCCAATAGCAGGCAGCGCGTCAATCTCACCTTTAAGCGCCATGTCATAGACTTCAGGCCAGGTTGAAGCTGTTAATACTTCAAATTGCAAACCGGTTATTTCACTTATCAAAGCAAGATAGTCCGCAGCGATTCCATTATATTCACCATTTTCGTCAACGAACTCAAACGGCACAAACCCAGGGTCAACCCCAAGACGAATCACCTGATGCTCTTCCATAAAGACAAGCTCTTCCTCTGTCCAATCAATGCTGTTTTCAACAGCAAAGCAGGATATTTCTACAGTTGTAAACATGATTAATATTGCAAAAATGACCGAACATACGACAATATGCGTCTTTATAGAACCGCTCGAAGAATGTTGTTCTCCGCGCTGCTTTCTCTTTCTGCCGTAATTCACAATAACCACATCTCTTTCCAGTATTACGCCCCCATCGTAATTTACCACAGTCGACAAGCCTTTTATCTCAAAAATTATCTGTTTGTATCCTTATTTAAAGCCTCTCTTTCCGTATAATTTAAGATTGCCGCGTCATAAAACCGTTACCAATCCTTTTACTATTATTATCGTCACAACTTATTCCATATTTGAAATGAATTTTCTTTATTTACCGTATAAATTTTAATATTATATCAGGATAGGAAACGTGTTCAAATATCATTACATTTACAAAGAACTTGCAAAAACAAACCGCTGAATGCCGCGGTTTAAAGTTCAAAATACGGAAATATAAAAAATATTTAATTAATACAATTGATAAAGCTGCAAAAAGCTTCGGTAAAGTCATTTTATGCAAATCTAAAGAAATTTATAATTTTCCGCCGCAGTAGGGACAATAGCTGAATTCAGCAGGTATATCGCTTTTACAGTTTACGCAATATTTGATAGGCAGATAACTATCGACCCGCCGCAGGTTTTCCTTTTTGATCTCAATGTAAGGATTTTTCTCAAATTCCCTGCCAACGAATGGGTCCAACTCATAAATGCAACCGCAGCATGAGGTCTTCACAAGATACCTGGTATTCCACCTGAAAAGCGGTATGAAAAATATGTGGAAATACCTGTACGACTTATAAATATCGTACATGGTCAGCCTTCCGCATGACGGACATTCAATATTGTTATAAGTTCCTATATATTTCTCTTTGTCCTGTATACCAAAGATCCCTATAAAAAACATATGCTTTACTCTTTTTCCCTGTTCGTGTTTACTCTATAATATAACCACCAAAACTATAATATTAACCGGCTAAAGAGGGATCAATATAAGTTGGGAGAGAATTATGTTCAACACATTACGCAATTACCTGGTAAAACCGGAACTATATACCCCAAGTACCTGCCCGTTCTGGGACGACGAGCATATATCGAAAGGAATGCTTGAAGCGCATCTGAACCCGGAATTGAACGCGGCAACGCGGAAACATGATTTTGTCGATAAATCTGTAAACTGGATTGCTTCGATAGCTCCACCCGTGCAATTCAAAAATTTGCTTGATTTAGGCTGCGGACCTGGCATTTACGCGGAATGAAACGGAGTTAAGGCATGTAATTGTTATAACCGAGGATGACGTAAACTGCTATAACATATGGGACCATTTTTTTATTCGTTATTCCTCCTCCCGAACCTCATCAATTCCGGCAGCAGCAGCCTGAAGGTGCCTTTTTCACGAATGGCCAGGATCACGCTCTGAAGCAGAATAAAGAAGCACAGCATAAGGCCCGTTGTAATGCTCTGATAATACGGCTTGGTAAGACCCGATGCAATAACGATATTCGTAATCGTCTTTAAAGAAAGCATTCCGAAAAGTGTACCGATTGCATTTCCAACACCGCCCGTCAATAATGTTCCGCCTATAATGTTCGACGCGATTGCCTGCATTTCCGCCTGAGCAGCATTTGCGGCATCCCCCGCGCCCGTATGCAGCAGATAAACATATCCGCTTATACCGGACAACAATCCGGCCAATAAATAGGCAGAAAATTTTGTGCGCCTGACATTAATACCAAGCGTTAACGCGCTATGACTGTTTCCGCCTACGGCGTAGAGATTGCGGCCGAACCGCGTCCATTTCAGAATCACCGCTATAACTATTACTACAGTTATAGCCACTATCACACCCGGCTCAATCCGGGCAGGAATGAAATTGCCTGTCTTCCCGTAATAACCTATACCCGGCAGTGTAATGCGTATCTGTTTAATTTTGAGAAAGGCTTCATGTGCTGCTGTGCGCGGAGCAATGCTGACTATCGTTATCATCCCTCTCGCAAAAAACATGCCTGCCAAAGTGACAATGAAGGGCTGTATTTCCAAATATGATACCAGTATTCCATGAACCAGCCCGAAAGCCAATCCTATACCTATCGCTATTAGCATAGAACCTATTACGGTGCCGCCGTGATCATCAAGATAAACAACGCAGACCATAGTCACAAGAGCGGTTATACCGCCGCCCGAAATATCTATTCCTCCCGATATCATAACCATTGTCAGCCCGCAGGCAATTATAAGCAGGTACGCGTTGTTATTGAAAAGATCAAGAAACTGCTGCGGATTCAAAAATCCGCCGCCCCATACTATCATTGCAATCAAATACATACCGATGAAGGTACAAACCGTTATTGTCATAAGCAGGTTAGTATTGGAAATAGGCTCCCTGCGTCTCTTTTTCGATATTCCGGTTAACAAATTATTATTTTCTTTCATAGCATCCTTTCTCCATTACTCCGTCGGTTTTTCGCGCAATTGAACGGGATAATCCCGATTAATCGGCGATTGAGTTACAATGATGATTATAAAAACAATTTGCAAGGCTTAAAATGCTGTTAAGCCTTTATTGGAATTTTCGAATCAGACTGTTTTTTAAACAGTTTTTTATATAAATTTACCGCAAATTCTTTTACAAGCGGCGAACTAATCACAACGATTATTATGATAACAATTGCCTTATAGGCTTTTACCGCCGCCGAAGGAACCTTCATCGCGTAAAGCGTAACCGTCAAAGCCTGGATTATGTATGCTCCTATTACCGAACCGTATAAATTGAATTTTCCGCCGCTTAGAGCGGTTCCTCCAATAGCGACCGACAAAATAACATCCATCTCAGCGTCCAAAAGCAGGGTTTCATGATTGATAAGTCCTATTCTGCATACCGTAATATTACCTGCCGTTGCAACGCAGATTCCCGATATCATAAACGATATCAGCTTTACCCAAACAGGATTTATCCCGTTTAAATGGGCGGTTCCTTCATTTATTCCAACTACCTGTGTGTATAATCCAAGGGTAGTAAATCTTAAAATAAGCGAAATTAATACCAGGAACAGAACCATGATAATGATTGGAGTGGGTATCGGTATCCCCGGGATAAAACCTCCGATACTGGCCAGCAGCGGGTTTGAAATAGTGGGCGTTGCCCCGCCGTTTATCCAGTAAGCAATGGAACGGCCGGCAGAAAACAGTATTAACGTCGCTATCATCGGCTGAATCTTGAATATGGCAACGAGTATCCCATTAAATGTGCTGAAAAGAACGGAAACCAGGCAGCTGCACAAAAAAGCGAAAATAATTACCGGTATTGTAATTTCATTTGAACGAAGAACACTGACGAAAACACTGCCTGCTATTGCGGCTACAGCCGCAACGCTTATATCCTGCCCTTTACATGCCGATGTTATCAGCGTCATCCCGATTGACATGATGGCAACCGCTGACGCGCCGTTCAGGATGCTGATCAAATTTCCTGAAAGAACACGGTATCCCTGGTTGTTTGTCACAATGTTTATCGAAAAAAATTCTACATCCCTGATTAAGTTAAAAATTACGAGCAGCAAAAGTGAAAACAACGGTATAACCAATTGAGACCTTGCGAATTTCTTTAAACCATTACCCATTTTGCACCGCCTCCCCCGCTATCATATGCATAATGTTGTCCTGGGTCATATCATCGCCTTTCAATTCACCGACTGCCTTGCGATCCCGCATGACAATAAGTCGCGAGCAGGTGCGAAGCATTTCTTCTATTTCAGAGGAAATGAATGTAACGCTGACACCTTCTTCGGCCAGCTTCAGTATAAGTTTTTGTATTTCGACTTTTGTTCCGACATCAATGCCTCGCGTCGGTTCATCAAGGATAAGATACTGCGGATTTGTGAGCAGCCAGCGCGCTAATATCACCTTCTGCTGATTCCCGCCTGACAGCGATTTTATCGGCGTATCCATTGAAGCGGTTTTTATTCCCAATAATTTTATGTACTCATCCGCGAAAGCCTCGGCCTCGGCTCTTGAAAACGGCCTGAAGAAACCTTTCATAACCTGCAGCGCGAGTATAATGTTTTCACGCACGGACAAGTCCTCGACAACACCGTCACGTTTTCTGTCCTCAGGCAAATAACCGATACCATGCTTCATAGCATCTTTAGGTTTTTTTATTTTAACATCGGTTCCGTTTATCTTAATTTCTCCGCCGGTGATTTTATCGGCAGCGAAAACAGCACGTACGCTCTCGCTCCGCCCGGAGCCAAGCAGCCCGGTAAACCCGTTCACTTCTCCCTTTGAGATCTTAAAATCAAACGCATTGGGACAGTTTGTGCTCGATAATCCAACCGCTTCGTAAATCGGCGGGACATCCGACTTTTCATCCTGCATCTTTTGTTTCTGCAACGTTGAAACATCGTCAAGGTCTTTGCCCATCATCTTGGAAATAAGCTGTACGCGAGGCAAATCCTTTACTTCATACTCTCCCACCAGTTCACCGTTTCGTAAAACGGTTACCCTGTCGCTTATTTCATACATCTGGTCAAGGAAGTGCGTAATAAAAACTATGCTTACACCGCGTGACTTCAGTTCGCGCATCAGAGTGAAAAGCTTTTCGACCTCTTGTTCATCCAGTGAAGAAGTTGGCTCATCAAAGATAAGCACTTTACATTCCATATCGACGGCACGGGCAATAGCCACCATTTGCTGCACGGCTATTGAACAGGTGCCAAGCTGTTGAGCGGGTCTTGCGGGAATATTTAACTTCTTAAGTATCTCTGCTGTCTTCCTCCTCATAGAGCGCCAATTTACGAAATTGTAATTGCCCCGCCCTATAAACATATTCTCGGCAACGGTAAGGTTGGGACAAAGAGTTATCTCCTGGTAAACCGTGCTGATGCCCAGGTTTTGAGCCTCGTGAGGCGATCTTACATTAATTTCTTTTAAATCGCCGTTTGTGCTTAAAAATATCTGACCTGAATCTTTCTGGTATACTCCTGTCAAGACTTTGATTAATGTGGACTTTCCGGCTCCGTTTTCACCCATCAGCGCATGAATCTCGCCTTTTCTTAGCGTAAAATCCACATTCTGCAAAGCGCGAACGCCTGGAAAAGATTTGCTTATACTTCTCATTGATAAAACAATGTCATTTTGCATTGCTACCATCCTTAAGTCTTTTATAAACAGCGATGCAAGTATGCGGATATTACCGCATACTTGACATCACATAAGCTTATTATAACCTCTTATTTACAATTGGATCAATATCCGGCATTAATCGCCGATACCATATTTGTCTATATCTGCTTCTGTAATAGTCGCTGCATCAAAGTATCTCTCTTCATTAATAACGATCTTTTCAGAAAGTGTCTTGCCGGCTTCAAGATCCTGTATCATTTCATGAATCTTTTCAGCCTGGAACGGGCTGCACTGAACGTCCAGGTTCCAGTTGCCCGCGAGTACTTCCCTGAGAGCCCACTTATTGAAGTCAAAGCCTATTACAATTACATCCCCGTTAGCACCGTGCGTAATACCGGCTTCATCGAGTGCTGCAACCGCACCTCTGGCCATACCGTCATTTTCGGCATAGATTACGTTGAATTTCTCTCCCGAGTTGATCACCGATTCTACAATCTGTTTAGCGGTAGCCTCATCCCATGTAGCGGTCTGCTGGGTAACAAGTTTCATAGTTCCTTTTTCAAATTGCTCATTCAATGGCTCCGTACGTCCGATCTGAGCATCACTTCCCATTGCGCCCTGAATATGTACAACATTATATTCGGAAAGATTTTGATCCAGCAGCCACTGAACAGCCATCTTACCCTGTGCTTTCATGTCGGATATGACGGCGGCCTCAAACAGACTCTCGTCAACGTTCATCATGCGGTCGAAAAGGAATACTTTTACACCGGCATTCTTAGCGTTTTCAAGAACATTTGTCCAGCCGTCCGTTGCAGCAGCCGAAATGAGGAGATAGTCCACACCGTCGGTAATAAACTGCTGGGCCGCATTGAGCTGCTCATCATTCTTGAGACTGTAGAATGTTGAGACTTTGTATCCGTTTGCCTCGTTGAAAACTCTTTCAAAATCTGCTACATTTGCGGCTCGGTACCCGGACTCGGAAGGCGGGTTGTTTACAATGCCTACCCTGATTAGGTCACCAGAGGTATCCGAAGGTGTTGTCGTTGTTGTATCAGATGGTGTTTGCGCCGGAGTTGAAGGGGCTGCGGTACATGCTGCCAATCCCAGCGTTAACACGGCGATCAGGATTAAAGCTAAAAATTTTTTCATTTTTCTTTCCCCTTTCTTTTTTCTTTTGTGCAGATCGTATAACTTTTGGATAAAAAAAACAAGTTTTCCGTATGAAGTGCATAAGATTTTCAACAAATTCATTTAAAAAACTAACAACCCGATTCTTCGTATCCTTATTCTTTATAGTATTCCATTTACTGCTACAAATCCATCATAATATTTCTAACATTTACAGTAAAAAAACTAACCTCAATATTGCCTGCTGTCAATTATTTCCCGAGTGATACCGGTAAAGTCGAAATAGGTTTCATCAATGTACCTTATCTGTTCTATCGGTTCCCCGCGCTCGAGCTTCTTGATAGTTTCATCAACATACGGACCCTGCAGCGGGTTGCATTCCACGTTCAACGCTATTTTCCTTGCCAGCGTGTATTCGAGTCCAAGCCTTGTAGCGTCAAACGAGATTACAATTACTCCGTAGTTAGGGTCGCACTGTAGTCCCGCCTCCTCCATCGCATCGATTGCACCGAGTGCCTCACCGTCGTTTTCGCAGTAAACAACGTCTATATCTTTTGTCCGCTCCAGGATGGAACTCATGACTTCATATGACTTGGCCCTGGTAAAATCTCCGCACTCCTGCGCCACGATTTCCCAGTTCGGATACCGACTGACCGCTTCTTCAAGAGCGGTAGTCCTGCCTATCTGTGCCGACGAACCTATTGTGCCCTGGATATGGACTATCCTTATCGGTTCTTCCCCCCTGCCCCGTTTTTCCAAAAAGTCTGCGAGCCAGTTAACAGCAGTCTCGCCTTCCTTATAAAAATCGGAACCGATAAAAGCCGTGAACAAATCCCTATCCTGCTGTTCTATATACCTGTCGATAACGATGACCGGTATATTGGCTTCCTTTGCTTCGAGCAGAATGGAATTCCACCCGGTCTCAAAATTTGGAGAGAACACGATATAATCCACATCCTGCTGGATAAACATCCGGATAGCCCGGATCTGGTTCTCCTGTTCCTGTCTTGCATTATCAAAAATCAGCATGTATCCGTTTTCTTCGGACAGTGCAGATTTCACACTCTGGGTATTCGCCATTCGCCACTCCGACTCGGCCCCTACCTGCGAAAACCCAACCACTATCAAATTATCTTCGGGAGCCCCCGACGCAGACTGCTCCTCTTTCGCACATCCGCCCCAGAATACTATGCTAATGCATAAAACAGCAGCAATAAGTTTTCTCATATTGACATCTCCTTATCGCTCATCTTCATTGGAATAGTCAGAATAACCTTTGTTCCGGCGTCAGGTTTGCTTTCCAGTGTTAGACCGTATTCCACACCGAACAGTATTTGTATTCTCTGGTGCACCGTCCTTAAGCCAAAGCCCTGGCTTTTCCTGTCATCCGTAAGAGAAGCCCTGACCTCTTCCAAACGTTCCCCGGACATGCCATACCCGTCATCCTTTACTTCCAGGATTATGCATTCATTATCCACTTTGCCCGTCAAACGGATAAAACCTTTGCGCCGCGTATTTTTTATGCCGTGATACAGCGCATTTTCGACCAAGGGCTGAAGGGTAAGCTTGGGCAGGATATATTTTTTCAGATCTTCGGGAATGTCAATTTCATAATCCATTAAATCCCGGTAACGCATCTGCTGGATTTCGAGGTAACTCCGGACATGCTGTTCTTCCTCTTCAATAGTAATAACATTTTTCCCGCGGCTTAACGAAAAGCGGAAATAGTTTGACAGGCTTGCAACCATTTTTACCGCTTCGCTGATTTCTCCGGACTCAATAAGCCATACCAGCGTGTCCAGAGTATTATAAAGAAAATGCGGGTTAATCTGCGCCTGCATCAGCGCGAATTCAGTACGCCTGCGCTGTTTTTCCTGTTCGGCGTTTTTTTCAATCAGTTTTATAAGCCGCTCCACCATATCTTCGATCCCGTTGGAAAGAATCTGTATTTCCTCTACGTCGGCCTGAATAGGCTCACGAACCGCCAAACTTCCCTTGCCGATTGCTTCCAGACGCTCGCAAATCATGTCTATAGGATCAACAATCCTGCGGCTTAATTTTTTAGAACTTACCAGGAGCAGACAAAGCAGCACGATTGAAAAAAATATCGCTATAACCATCAGGCCAATCATATTCACAACCATGTCCGACTGCAAACTGTTCAGGTACGCCGCTTCGTAATACAGGTAAGTGTACATGTATGTCTGGATCAAATCGGTCGTAATATAGATATCTTTCTCCAACTGGTCAACACGGGAGTCGTACTCTTTTGTTTCGGCGATTTTCTGCATCTTCTGCTCAAGGTTATTGCACAGGTTCAGTACGCTGCTGATTGCACGGATGCTGTTTTTTTGCGTTGTGGAATTGTACAGCTTCTGCGCAATCTCCTTTGCCGACTGCACTTCCTTGATCGGCAGGCCTTCTGAATCCTGGCTGTCAATCACGTAAAAGTACATTTTCAGATCCACATCATCTTTGAAGTTCTGATTGAACTCCGAGGCCGTTGTGACATTACTCAGTATTGCATTGTACCGAAATGCATACACAATCCCTACTGATGCAAGTATAATAATGACAATCATCAACGGCAGCGATACCAGCATAAGCATATTCCAGAGCCTGCTTTGCATCTTTATTTTTTTTTCTTTGCGCCGGTTCAGAATTCTCACTGTTTTGCTCCTTTTCGATAATCGCTCGGCGTACTGCCCGTAATTTTTTTAAATACAAAACTGAAGTAGCGTGAATCCTTATACCCGACATCTGACGCAATCTCGGATAATAGCTTGTCCGTGTGACGTAGCATGCGTTTTGCTTCGTCTATTCGTTTAATGGTGAGATATTCAATTAAGGTTTGCCCTACTTCCTGGCTGAATATAGCTGACAGGTAGTTCGGGCTGATATTCACTTCTTTCGCGACCCTGTCAAGTGAAATAGACGCATCCGAAAAATTCTTGTCTATGAAACCGGTAGCCTGTCTTAGAATATCGCGCTGCTGTTTTATGCTTTCAAGATCACGCAGCTCGATAGTCCGTTTAATTACCCGATGTACGTACCGCCTTGCTTCATCAATTGTCGATACGCTGTCATTGGGCCGGTATTCCGGCGACCATAGGCTGTCAAGGCTGCATCCTATTGAATCCAGATATTTTATAGCCGCAAAGTAAACAGTCATTGCCAGGTACCTGCAAAACATGGGATATGAAGCAAAATCCTCTGCAACGTTCTGCAGTATTTGATCCATAAAGTCATCTATTTCTTTTTCGGTTCCGCTGCTTAAAAACTTCCTGACATGCTCCGGGTCGATTTCCCTTTTGTTTGCGTCTATCTGTGAGCGGTTGTTTTCGCGCAGATTCATTATGCTGGCTTCCGAAAGAATATTTTCGTCCGGACACAAATAACGGTAAGACAATATACGGCTGGCCTCGGCAAAACAGCCTGGAATGGCACTGAGTCTTGATACGGGAGTGCCGCACGCGATATACCAGCTTACATCCCGGCCTGCCGCATCGCAGCGTTTTTTGATATTTTCAACGCAATTAGCCGTGTTTCGCTCGATATCGATTTCCGAACCTTTAACCACTACCGCATATGTTGTTATATTCCATCTGAAAAAAATAAGCTCGGGATGATCGATAAAATATTTAGTAACACTGTTCTGCACCGCGGCGAGACTTTCGGTATAGCTTTCCGGTACGCTGCCGTCGTATTCGACGCTGCTGAGCGAAAAAAGAACAATATTATAAAAAGGAGCGATTATATCGATATTCAGATTTTTTGCCGTATCACAGATTTCCGGGACACTCAGGCCGCCGGTGACAATCTGCTCAAAAAATCTTCTGCGTGAAAAATTTTCGTATTCCTGGGCTTCCCGTTTAAAGTTTTCTATGTACTGCTGCTGATACTGCTCTTCCTGTATTTTCTCCCGCATCTCATTGAGCATTTCCACGAGTTTTTCCTTAATGATCGGCTTAAGCAGATACTGCTCCACACCGAGGTGAATGGCCTGCTGCGCATACGAAAAATCGTCATAACCGCTGATTATAACTATTTTTGTCCTGGGAAGCTCTTTACGTACGAGTTTAATTAGTGACAATCCGTCCATAAACGGCATTTTAATATCGGTAATAAGAAGATCGGGCTGTATTTTACGAATCATCGGCAACGCGAGTTCGCCGTCGGAAGCGTCGCCGGTATAATGAAATCCGTACTGTTCCCATAGAATGTTATTACGTATGCCTTCGCGCACCACTTTTTCATCTTCGACAAGAAAAACCTTAAACATGCCGGTTCTTCCCTTCTCAATAATGCCTGTACTCATAATGAAATGCATTAAAAGGAGCGGTAATATATTGATAGAAACTTATAAGTACATATATATATGATATAGGCTTATCTTCTCATACAGCGGGAACTTATCTTGCGTACATATAATAATAGCACCATAAAAAACAGATTGTCAACAATATCCATAAGGCTTCATCAGGTATTGACAGCGTTTATCAGCGAATATATTATTAAAACATACCATTCGTACATTAAATAATGAAACCAGTGATAATATGGATTTTTCAACGCTGCACGCTCATGACTGCGGTAAAAAATATGCGTATAATTTTGATGAAGTAATTGAACGGCATGGTACCAGCTCATTAAAATATGATCTTGCCGCAAAAAGGGGATTTCCCGAGGACATACTTTCTTTCTGGGTCGCTGATATGGATTTTAAATCCCCTCCCGAAGTTATCGAGGCATTGTCCCGAAGAATACAGCACGGTATTTTCGGTTACAGTGATACCATCGACGATTCCTATTTCAACGCGCTTTTTAACTGGTACAGGGACAGGTTTGACTGGCAGATCCGGCCCGAATGGCTTATAAAAACACCCGGTGTGGTTTTTTCCATCTGCACCGCAATACGTGCCCTGACAAAACCCGGCGACGCGGTTTTAATCCAGCAGCCCGTATATCATCCCTTCGCAAGCTCGGTGAAGAACAATGACCGGCGGCTGATTGTCAACCAACTATTTTATGACAATGAACGATACCAGATGAATTTTCATGAATTCGAACGGCTTATTGCCGAAGAGAAAGTCAAGATGTTTATTCTGTGCAATCCTCATAACCCCGTCGGTCGTGTATGGACGATGGAAGAACTGACCCGGGCCGGCGACATTTGCGCCCGGTATGGAGTGTATGTCATTTCGGATGAGATACATCAGGACTTTGTATATCCCGGATACAGGCATTCAGTGTTCGCAGACTTAAAACCGGAATATGCCGATATTGCCGTTACCTGCACAGCTCCGTCAAAAACCTTCAATATCCCCGGGCTTCAAATTTCCAATATATTTATAAGCAATGAAAAAATACGCCGGCTGTTCATTGAAGAATTAAAAAGAACCGGGTACAGCCAGCCTAACCTGATGGGAATGCTTGCCTGCCGGACAGCATATGAAAAAGGAGCGAAATGGCTTGATGATTTAATAGGCTATTTAGCCGGCAACCTTGCGCTTTTCCGGAAATTTTTATCCGATGAACTGTCCTCAATTAACCTGGTCGAGCCTGAAGGCACCTACCTTGTATGGCTGGATTTCAGTAAACTTGGTCTTTCCGACCGGGAACTCGAACAACTCCTGTTACAAAAAGCGAAAATCTGGCTATCTTCAGGAACAACATTCGGAGCAGGAGGTCAGGGTTTCCAGCGTTTCAATATTGCCTGTCCTCGCACTGTTCTGCAAGAAGGCCTTAACCGCCTGAAGAATGCACTTAAAGATATTTAGATAAAGTAAATGCACCATTGATATCTTCAGATGATCTATTCCCTCAAAGATTATAGGCTGTCTATCTGTACCAGATATTATCGTACTCGGTAAAGTTTTCATCAAACATAAAGGACATTGATTTGTCATAAAGCCTGTCCGCGTAAAAAGTACAGGTCTGTGTTTCTTCATCATAGGTCTGGTAATATTCTGTATTCCAGTATTTTTCATGCTGGATTACATCCAAGTCGTCTACTCAATCTAAAAGGCCAAAATACGTACTCGGAAACATGTCGAAGGGGTATTTTGGGGGTAAAATTTTAACTTAAAAAATGGTAGGGTTGAGTTGACAGATTAGATAACCGGCATTTTTCTTAGGGTTGAGGAGACAGAATGGGTGTATATTCTATGCAAGCAACTTGTTTGTTGCATAATAAAAATGGACAAAGGGGAGTGCGGACGAAAACCTGGACTTAAAATAAGTCAGGAGGTAGTAGTCCATGTATTCATATGAAGATCGAATGAAGGCAGTGAAATTATACATCAAGTATGATTTTAGCGCAGCTGATACCATTAGGGAACTTGGTTATCCAAATCGTAAAATGCTAGTTCGATGGTATAAAGAG
>LFRM01157440.1_pt1 | contig 23218 bp, 21 predicted proteins | sample 618341 | NCBI WGS metagenome assembly LFRM01 (sample SAMN03654438, study PRJNA283298) | anaerobic digester metagenome | isolation source: pool of bioreactors CSTR01a, CSTR02a, and CSTR03a thermophilic anaerobic... | place: Denmark: Kgs. Lyngby | collected 2014-05-21 | reverse complement strand
AATATACTCGTGCTGCTCGTGGGTCTGCCGAGGTTCTTGCGTCGTTCGATTTCAAGCTGAACGGCATCGAACTCATCAGGTTCGATAATCGCGGGATGGCTGTTCTCGACGTAATACTGCTGAACCTGGCCTTCGTTCTTGACCATTTTCTTCGTGAGGAAGTCTACACAGAATGTCTTTTGCAGTAGGGCGTGGCCTTTATATTTCTCATTGGTCAGGATTGACCGAACCACCGCCGTTTGCCACGTTTTCTTACCTGCAGGTGACGGAATGTTGTGCCGTTCGAGATGTTTGGCGATTGCCGAGAATGTCTTGCCCTCCATGTAGAGACGAAAGATGAGCCGAACAATTTTTGCTTCGGCAGGAACTATTTGCGGTAGGCCGTCCTCACCTTTCTCGTAGCCGAGGAATTGTTTGTACGGAAGGCTGACCTTGCCGTCCGCCATTCGCTTGCGCTGACCCCAAGTCACATTCTCTGAAATGGAGCGGCTTTCTTCCTGCGCCAAACTGCTCATAATTGTAATAAGTAACTCGCCTTTGGAATCCAGCGTATAGATGTTCTCTTTTTCGAACCAGACTTCCACGCCTTTTTCCTTAAGTTTGCGGACGGTTGTGAGACTATCTACTGTGTTTCTGGCAAAGCGACTGACTGATTTTGTGACGATGAGGTCTATGCCGCCCTCCAGAGCATCAGCTACCATCTGATTGAAGCCATCGCGTTTCTTGGTGGTGACCGCAGAAATCCCTTCGTCCGTGTAGACGGTCACAAATTCCCAGTCTTCTCGGCTCTGGATGAATTTTGTGTAGTAGTCAACCTGCGCTTCATAGCTTGTAAGTTGCTCGTCGCTGTCGGTGGAAACCCTTGCGTAAGCCGCCACGCGACGCTTGACAGCGTTTGACTTTGACTGCGCCGACAAAGCTGGGGCGGTGGCAGGGATAACTCGAATATTAGCCATTATCCGCACCTCCCAGCGCCCGTTCTCTTGCGGTTTGCCGCATCTCGTCAGTCCAGCTCTCTCGTCGGGAGCGATTTTCCCATGTAGCTGTTTGCTCTGTGCCGTCTTTAAAAGTAAATACCAGGACGCCGTCGTCGGGGACTGCTATCGCTGTAATCTTCCCCGATAATAAATTGGGGTCGTACTCAGCAAGCCCTAACACTTCGGTGCATTTCTCTTCGAGTATGTCCTCGGGTATTCGCTTGGCGGCACATTCGTGCTTTCCTCGGTAAGTGTAGGTAGCGCAAGCCCAAACCACCTTGGCATATTTTGTGCCGACGCCGCTTACCTTTTTGCGGAATTTTGCTCCACACTTTTTACAGGTGATTAGTCCCGAAAATTCGCTGAATGTCAGCTTCCGGGGATGATTAGCTTTTGCTGCCCGCCGAGCCATCTCAATCTGAACCGCCTTGAAGGTCTCGCGGTCGATAATGGCTTCATGTGAACCCTCGACGTAGTATTTCGGCAGCTCACCGCTGTTTGACTTCCATTGCTTTGTAAGGTGGTCAGCGATAAAGCCTTTTTGCAAGCACGTATCACCGATGAATTTCTCGTTCCCAAGGATAGAGCCTATGGTGCTTTCTGACCAACGACCACCGCACTTGGTGGGGACTCCGAGCCGAATCAGCTTCTTCATAATCGCAATTTCACCAAATTAGCGCTAGAATTAAACAATATTAAGCATTACTGTGAATATTCTGCCAAAGAGGAATATTTCTGGTAATCTTTGCCAATATAACATAAAGCAGAGGAGAGAGATTATGATTCTTACACAGGAGCAGCAGGCTCTGCTCGACGGTGAGAAAGGTGAAACCATTGCTAAAGTTATGAAAACTCTGGTGATGTATGGAGAAGCCTTTTCCGCAGAAAGAATGGTCCCGATTACAAGTGAGTTCGGACACAGTGTCATCAGTTTTGGTATCAGTGTCATGGAGCCGGTTTATGACCTGTACGAGCAGTTGCTGTCTGAAGGAGCAGTCTGTAAACAGAAGTTTTCAGCAGACCCCAGACCTCTCGACAAGAAGGTTCCTTCCAGCCTCTTAAAAAATATCGTTTTTAAAATCATGTATGGTGCTCAGGACAGAATGGAAAAGCAGCTGGAAGAGTTCGGCATCATGAATGATGATGCCTACACCTGCGCCTGCTATTTGCCGGAAGTAGGCAATGCACCCGGGAGGGGAGAGATACTTTCCTGGGCTGAGTCCTCTGCCGTAGTTTACGCAAACAGTGTGCTGGGTGCACGCTGCAACAGAAACTCAGGCATTATAGAGCTGATGGGGTCGATTGCCGGTTTCGTGCCGGAATTCGGTTTTCTTACTGACGATGGCCGTAAGGCCGACTGGATTGTTGAAGTACGTACCAGCAAATTACCCGAAGCTCAGGTTTTTGGTTCAGCAGTAGGCATGAAGGTGCTGGAAGCAGTGCCTTACATCAGAGGCCTGGATCAATGGCTGGGCACAGAACTTGATGAAAGTGCCTGTGCATATCTCAAAGATTTCGGTGCAGCTACGGCATCTAACGGCTCAGTAGGACTGTATCATGTTGAAAATCTGACACCTGAAGCTGTTGATTATGGTGAAGATCTGATTCGTGAGAATGCCAGAGTCTATGTCATTGATGACGCAGAGCTGGACCGGGTAAAAAACAGCTATCCTGTTATCTGGAATAATCCTGACGCTAAAGCTAAGCTCTGCTTTGTTGGCTGCCCGCATCTGACTTTGCAGCAGCTAATTGATTGGACACTCAAGGTTGAAGCAGGCCTTAAAGCCAGCGGCAACAGGAGAGTAAAGATTCCTACAGTATTTACTACAGCTCCTGCAGTGATAAAAGAGTTCAATAAAAGCGAATACGCTTCCAGACTGGAGGCAACGGGAGTTGTTCTCAGCTATATTTGTCCGCTCATGTATATGAACAATCCTTTATGCAAGAAGATGCCTGTTATAACTTCATCCAATAAGCTGCGGACATATACCAGTGCTCGATTTAATACAGACGCAGAAATTTTGGAAATCATCACGAAGGGAGCGAAGTAATATGTCCAGAACATTCAAAGGACGTGTAATTACCCCGGGTGAAACTACAGCAGAAGCTTTGGTTTCACGCGCGGGAGTCAATACCTTAGCCAGCTATCAGTCAGCCCTGATGTTTGGTGACAAAGAAGTTAAGTGTGGTGATCAGAATAATAAGGACCTTTATAAAAAACCAATGCTGAATAAAGCTCTTTGTCTCCCGGAGACGATAGGCTCCACTACGGGCGGCATGGTTCTCTACTGTGCTGCAGCTCTGGGCAAACAACCGGCCTGTATGCTTTTTTCAAAAAGTATTGATTCGCTGGCAGCATCAGGAACAATTCTCGCCTCTGTCTGGACAGATGTTGAAATGCCGGTTATCGACAATCTGGGAGAAGAATTCCTCAATTATGTACAAGACGGAATGAAGATTAGCGTGAGCTCTGACGGCAGTGTAACAGTGGAATAGAAAGGAAGCAAAAGTATGAAAGAAGATTATGAAGTTTTATTTACGCCCTGGAAAATCAGAGATCTTGAAATTAAAAATAGAATAGTTATGTGTTCGATGGGGGGGACATCCATTTTCGGCTGGATGGAACCCAGCCATTTCAAACAGGAAGCGGCAAATTTCCTCTTGGAACGAGCTCAAAATAATGTCGGACTGATCTTGCCCGGTATTGCGCCGCTGAAAAACATCTTCGGTGGTCAATGGCTTTACAAGGGTGACAAAAAATTCGCGCAACTAAAAGAGTTTATGAAGGAATTTCATAAAACCGGAGCTAAGATGTTCGTCCAGGTTACCGCAGGTATGGGACGTGCCATGGCTGTTAATGACATCATGGTTAAGCTGATCGATAATAAGCTATTGGGGACACTGGGCAAGCCCTTGTTTAATATGGATTACATTTGTGCCAGTGCTTCGGCAACACCTAATCGCTGGTATGAGCAGGTAAATTCAAGACCCTTAAGTCTGGGGGAGATCGAAGAGATCATCGATGCCTACGGCAAAACTGCCTTTAAGCTGAAGGAAGCCGGAGTTGATGGCATCGAAGTGCATGCTGTGCACGAGGGCTATCTGCTGGATCAGTTCGCGATGAAGTATACCAACCAGCGGACCGACAAATATGGCGGCTCTTTTGAGAACAGATACCGCCTGGCTGCAGAGATAGTCAAAGAAATTAAAAAGGTTTGCGGCGAGGATTTCCCGGTGTCTTTGCGCTACTCGGTTGTTTCCAAGACCAAGGGCTTTGGCCAGGGTGCTGTGCCGGGTGAAGATGATTTCGTAGAAGTTGGCCGCGATATGGAAGAATCCGAAAAAGCTGCCAAGTTCCTGCAGGATGCAGGCTACGATATGCTCAACTGCGATAACGGAACTTACGACGCCTGGTATTGGGCTCATCCGCCGGCCTATATGCCGGAAAATTGCAACCTTTCTTATGTAAGTCACATCAAGAAATTCGTTGATGTTCCTGTAGTCTGTGCCGGAAAAATGACTCCTGAAATAGGCTCTGAGGCAATACGTAATGGAGACATTGATGCCATGGGAGTTGCCCGGCAGTTCTTAACTGATCCCCAATGGGTAACAAAAATGATGGAAGACCGCGAAGCCGACATTAAACCTTGTATTGACTGTCACAATGCCTGTTTTAACATGGCTAAATACAAGGGCACTGCCAATATTCAGGATATGGAAGATGCGATGAAGATGGCGCGCTGTGCCCTTAACCCCCGGACCATGCAGTCAACGAAATACAAGCTGGAAAAAGCCTCAAAAGTCAAAAATATTGCAGTTATCGGAGGCGGCATTGGCGGCATGGAATCTGCTATGGTTTTGTCTGACCGCGGGCATAAAGTGACAATTTATGAAAAATCCGATCATCTGGGCGGAGTTTTCATTCCGGCTGCCGCGCCTGAATTCAAAAGCAGGGATAAGAGGCTGATACAGTGGTATCTGAGACAAATTGAAGCAAGACCGATCGCAGTAAAGCTAAACACAGAAGTCACAGATGTGTCCGCCCTGCAGGCTGATGAGGTGGTCATTGCTACCGGCGCCAAAGCCAAACGTCCTCCGATCAAAGGACTGGAATACTCAATGGGAGCTATCGACTATCTGTCAGGGGAGGAAGTCGGTGAGAATGTTGTCGTTGTCGGCGGCGGTCAGACAGGTTGCGAGATTGCTTATGATCTGGTTTTAAAAGGCAAAAAACCACAGATAGTTGAGATGCAGGTAGACCTGGTAGCTGATCAGGGAGTCTGTCTGGCAAATTCTTCTTTCCTGCGTGAAATGCTGGCCTTTAAAAAAGTGCCGGTACATCTGGAGACGAGTTTGCAGGAAATTAAGGAGAATGCTGTCACGGTCACGAACAAAGAAGGGGAGAGCTATGATTTGCCCTGTGATTCAGTGATCATGGCAATCGGTTATGATTCAACACCGCTGGAAAAATCATCCAAAAATGTCCATATAGTCGGTGATGCTTACCAAGTCGGCAACCTGCGCACCGTTATCTGGCGCGCCTGGGATGTTTGTATGAAACTGTAGTAGCAATAATTCACTTTCAGACAGATAAAAGGACTCTGATTTTCAGCCTGGGGCCGGTGATCAGAGTCCTTCTTTGATTTAAAAGCAGTTATAAAATGAAGAACCAGGCAATCAGGAGTATTGCCAAACCCAGAACAAATCCCAGCAAGAGGCTCATAAAAAATATTTTAGCCTTTTGTTTCCTGGTGGGTGCCGGGACTGCATCACTGTTACTTCCATCTGCATATCTATCATAATTATTCATTTCTGTCTCAGCTTTCTGAACTTCTTCTCCAACAACAGTTTCGCCGCTGAAGATACGTTTGCGCTCAGCTTCTACAGGAGAGGGGCCTTGCGGCAGTTCCAGCTGTAAATCTAATGTCTTTACAGCGACTATGGTGCGATTAGGTCCCTTATCCCTGGCTCCTGAGTTTATTTGGGCTTGTCTGATGATGGCTGCAAATGCATCCTGTTTGGACAGATCATCGCGCAGATTCTTGCTGCGGTAGTTTTTGTTAAAGCCGCTGCTGGAAAGCACGAAGACGTCACCTGGCTGCAGGTCACACTTATTCATACTGTCAGGCATGGGAAGCGTCTCGCACGACAGTTTGCCTAAGTATTCTTCAGGAATAGCGGATTTCACCTTTTCTGTCAGCCGGTAAATCTCACCCTTGCGAGATAAGTTGATCGTTGTATTACCAATATTCAGGGTGTAGCAACTGTTGGCATCAATCAGGAGCAAAGCAAAAGAACAACCCACTTCATGACTGAACTTTGAAGACACCATCTCTCTGATCGAGGAATGAGCCTGGGCCAGCAAGTCCTGTGTAAATTGTTTGAAATCTAAGTCCGGATTTTTGTAATCATTAATCTGATCCAGCATCTGATTAGCAATCCGGAGCACCATACGTGAAGCCAGATCTCCGGCGCCAGGTCCACCAAAACCTTCAGCTACCATATACAGCTGATCATATTTACCTGAGCTTAAACTTTGTTCTTCATTGCCCCCGAGCATATCCGGGTAAATACGACCGCCGCATAGAAAAGCGTCTTCATTTATCTTCGTCTCCTGACCGGACTCTGTCAGCCCTATCATGAGGGTTCTTGCCATAACATCCTCCACNNATTGATTGTACTAGATTTGACAGTTTATCAAAACCGTAATTTCGAGAATCAAAGGATGGCTGCTTTTTGTTGATCATGTTTCCGACTTCAGCCAGGAAGGCCCAGCCATTATCATCTTCAACATCTTTAATTGAGGAAGAAATAAGATTAATCAGCTTGCGGTCAATCTTGTTGATTGCAGCTTTATCCTTAGCTGGGCGTTGAGCACGCGTACGTGAAGTGTCCTGACGGGCAGCTACTTTCTTTGGCTCAACATCCTTAATCTCGCCAGCAGCGGCAACTGATTCATCATAATTACTTTGCAGAACTTCCAGGAAAATGAAGCGATCGCAGGCAGCTATAAAGGGGTTGGGTGTCTTCATTTCACCCATGCCATAAACAATCTTACCGGCTTCACGCAACCTGGTCGCGAGACGGGTAAAGTCACTGTCACTGGACACAAGACAAAAACCGTCCACATTGCCAGCATACAGAATATCCATAGCATCAATAATCAAAGCTGAGTCGGTTGAGTTCTTGCCGCTGGTATAGCTGAATTGTTGAATAGGGCTGATAGCGTGATCCAGAAGATGTGATTTCCATTGCGTCAGGGAGGGTCTGGTCCAGTCTCCGTAAATTCTTTTAATAGTCGGAGTGCCGTAGCGGGCGATTTCCTCCATCATGGCTTGCACGTTGTGAGGAGGCACATTGTCAGCGTCGATCAGAACAGCCATCCTCACATCATTTGTTGTGTTGTTAACTGGTGTCATGTATATATAAATCCTTTCAAATAAACACAAAACAGATGTCTTTACGTTTTTATCACTACAAGTTTAGCATATTGCCCGTAAATGATGCAGTATTATAAAATGTAGTTTTTCCAGCCTGCTGCAGCTATGCTGCTGCCTGGCTTTCATCCGCTATGGTATTATGTGGATCACAAGAAAACTCTGCATTCTGCAAAATGCTAGGGAGAGGATATATGCACAAAAAGCCACATCTTTTGATCATGGCGGCCGGTATGGCATCACGTTACGGCGGAGTCAAGCAGCTGGAAGCCGTGGGGCCGTCCGGAGAAATAATCATGGAATATTCGATTCACGCTGCTGTCGAGGCAGGATATGAAGACTTGATCATTGTGATCAAGCGGGATATGGAAGCTGACTTTGAAGAGATTCTCGGAAAACGGCTGCGCCCGTATATAAATTTGCAGTATGCTTATCAGGAGCTGGATGATCTTCCGCCGGGATATTGTGTACCGGCCGACCGCATTAAACCCTGGGGAACAGGACATGCCGTTTTGGCTGCACGTGAATTGCTGGATGCCCCGGTAACGGTCATTAATGCAGATGATTATTATGGTAAAACCGCCTTCCGGCTGATGTATGATTTTTTGAGTGAAAATGACGATGCGGGCGACGTGCAAAGGCATGCGCTTTGCACCTGGATGCTGCGAAATACTCTTTCTCCTTATGGTACTGTTTCTCGTGGTATCTGTGACGTAGACGATCAGGATCGGCTTATCGCTATCCGCGAACTTAAAAAAATCTCGCCAGCGGACCAGAATGCTGTTTATACGCTGGACGATGGCGAAAGCTGGCAGCCGCTGTCAGGTGAAACCAGGGTTTCAATGAATTTTTTCGGCCTAGCACGTGGTTTTATGCAGCGTTTGGCTGAAAACTTTACCGCATTTTTAGATAAGTCGGCAACAGATCAGCCACTAAGTTCTGAATACCTTCTTCCTGAAATCTTAGGACAGGAATTAGTGAGTAGCAATTGTGAGATACATACGATGAAAAGCTCTGAACGCTGGTTTGGAGTGACCTATCAGGAGGATAAAGCTTTTGTCGAAGCCTCTCTCCGGGAATTAACGGACAAAGGTGTGTTTCCAACACCCCTCTGGAAATAAATTGCAAGGGAATACTTGATAAATGAATTCACATGAAAAATTAGTTGATTTACTGGCTCAGCATATCAGTCTGAGCAAAGAAGAAATTTCTGCAGTACTGGAAGTTCCGCCCAGATCAGAATTGGGAGACTATGCTTTTCCTTGTTTCGCTTTAGCAAAAAGCAGGCGGCAAGCCCCGCAGAAAATCGCAGCTGAGCTTAAGGAAGAGATCGGTTCGTCGGCTGACCTTTCCAGTTTTATCGAGCGTATAGAGGTTGCAGGAGCTTACCTGAACTTTTTTATTAACAGGTCTTACCGGGCGGTAAATGTGATTCGTCGTTCTCTGGCTGCCGGAGATACACCGGGGGCTTCAGACAAATATAAGGGTAAAACTATTATCGTCGAGTATTCATCACCAAATATTGCCAAACCTTTCCACGTGGGCCACGCCTTCACCACCTTTTTAGGCGAAGCTATCGCTAATCTTTTCGCTTATCAGGGAGCTAATGTCGTTCGTTTCAATCATTTAGGCGACTACGGGACCCAGTTTGGAAAATTGATCGTCGCCTGGAAATTGTGGGGTGATGCTGAAGCCCTGGCTGAAAACGCAATCGAAGAGCTGACCCGGGTCTATGTGAAATTCCATCAGGAAGCAAAGGACAGACCTGAGCTTGAAGATGAGGCCAGAGAAGCTTTCAGACTTTTGGAAAACAGGGAAGAGGAAGAGCTGAGTTTATGGCAGGAATTCCGCGATGTCAGCCTGAATGAGTTTAATAAGATCTACAGCAGACTCAAGATTCACTTTGATAATACCAATGGTGAGAGTTTCTACTCCGACATGATCCCGCAAGTCATCAGCAGACTGGAAGAAAAAGCTCTGTTAGTTGAAAGTGAAGGGGCACTGGTTGTCGATCTTGAGGAGTATGGGCTTAAACCTTGCCTCATCCTCAAATCAGACGGCTCAACAATCTATGCGTCACGAGATTTGGCAGCAATGCTGTACCGGGCTGAAGAGTATAACTATGATCGTAATATCTATGTAGTGGGTCTGCCTCAGAAAAACCATTTTGAACAAGTCTTTGCAGTTGCGAAAAAAGCCGATTTCCCCAAAGCGGATAATAACGTCCACGTCGCCTTCGGCACTGTGAAAATGGCTGATGGAAGTTTTTCCACCAGAAGCGGGAATGTAATTCTTTTGGATGATTTACTGGAAACCAGTGTTGAAAAAACTGCTGCTATTATTCGCAGCAATAATGCTGAAATGCCTGAAGATGAACTAAGAGACAGTGCTGAGAAGATCGGGCTGGGAGCAGTTCGCTATGCCTTTCTGCGCAACGGCAGAGAGCGGGATATCATCTTTTCCTGGGAAGAGATGCTGGATTTTGAAGGCGACACGGCAGCTTACCTGCTGTACACTGTTGCCCGCTGCAAAGCACTTGCCCGCAAGGCCGGTGTGGATATTGCAGAAGAAGTACAGACAATAAGTGATGATGCCCTGAAGCTGTTACAGGAAGATGAGGAGCAGGATGTTTTGAAAAATATTGAGCTCTTCCCGGTATCTCTGGAGCGGGCAACTGTTGCCTATGAGCCTTCCGTAATGATGCGTCAAATCATGATACTGGCGCGTTCTTTTAATAAGTTTTACCACAATCAGCCTATTTTGCGCTGTGAAAACCATGAACTGCTGCTGGCACGTCTTGCTCTGAGCGGAGCAGTTGAACGTAGCCTGCGGGCAGGTCTGAAGCTGGGCGGAATTGAAGCTGTTGAGCGGATGTAGTGACGATGGATGCTGACCATTCACAATTTATCGATATGGGCGAAGTCGGCTCCAATGAGCAAGTATCCTATTTATTAAACCGAACTAAATCCAAGTTGATGTTTACGCGTAATAAATCTGCCCAGTTTGCCATTCTTGAAGACTTGGATTTGCAGCTGCGAAAATATGACGGGGACCGGAAGCGTTCATTGCGAGAAGCTATCTTGCGTTCAGAGTCCTCACCTTTGTCAGCGAATCTGCAGCAGAGCTTTTCTTTTTCTTTGCATCTGAAAGGTGAACTTTCTGAGCTTTTTCAGCGCTACAGTGACCCTAAACGTAAAGCAGATCTGATTGCCTTAGGCGGAGAAGCCTATCAGGCGGAAGCAGAACGTCTGGCTGTTTGTTATCAGCCGCATCTGCTCAGTTTGCTGGAGCAGGAAGAAGTCATTATTCAGGAACAGCTGCAGTTTTTTTCACGACATGGTTTAAGTATACGCGGTTTCGCTGCTCCGACGGGAAAACTGCGTTATGATCTGCAGAATCCTGCACGTGAACATCGCAGGACGAGCTATGACAATTATATATCTTCATTAGAGCGGGACAGACAGGTCACCCATGAGCGCTTCCTGGATTTGCATAAAATTCGTCGTGAGCTGGCTGATAAGGCCGGATTCAGGTCTTTTGAAGAATACCAGATCAGACGCTTAGGTGTCAGCGATATGCTGCATGACGCGATACCTACTTATCACAAACTGGTCCGGCAACATTTCCTGCCATTGGCAAATACTATTCGTTTCCAGCAGGCAAAACGTCTGGACCTGAATGTACTGCGACCCTGGGATTATTTTCTTTTATCAGCTTATGGCACACCGGAATTAGATCAGGATGCTTATCCTCTGGCAGACTGCTTTCTTTCCAGCCTGGAAGAAATTATCGAGAAGCAGCTTGATTACTTTGTTAAGATGAACGCAGATGGTGATTTGCAAATTAAGCCGGCTCCTTCCGTCCATGAAAGGGATCTGAGAGAAGAACAACTTTCACCTTCAGATATTGCAGATGAAAGTTACACCTTGCATTTGTTCATGACTGACAGTCAGAAGACCACGCTGATACTGCAGAACATAGCGCAGGAACTTATTGTTGACAGACTATTTAATATGACAGGCAAAGTCATGCTGGATCTGTCCGAAAGCTTGCGTAACCCTCTCTATCTCCCGCGCTTGCCGGCACACTACGAGCGGGATCTGGCCAGTTTTTCTCTGGCGCTTCTGTCATATAACAGCTGGGATAAGTTTTACGGACCAATGGCAGACTATGCCCGTGAATGGAATTTAACTCAATATACTCTGGAACTGCCCATTTTATCAGCTATGGACCAGATGGAGCGGGAACTGGGACGCAGCGAGGAATCCGATATGAGTGTTTTCGCAAGTCATTGGCAGGCTATCATGGCAAACTATTCCGTTGACTATAGTTCCACACAGCTTTTTTCCTTTGCTCCCGTCGAAGATGCCTACCTTTATCTTCCGGAACTGTGGTCAAAGCCACTCTCCTCTGTATACAGAGGCTTATCCCTGATTCAAACTCTGGCCAGCTTTCCTTTCCGCCGCTATAATCACACCCTGGAAGAGAATCTGGTTAGATTCCTGAACCTGGAAAATCGCAAAAACCCGCTGGCAAGAGCTATGATAGCCGGATATCTTTCACCTTTCACCAATGAAACATTCCGTAAAGCCACTTTCTTGTTAGCGGATAAGTTAGGATTGTGAGCTAGTAATGCTGCAGTTAGTTTTAGCCAGTACTAATGAGAACAAGTTAGTGGAATTTCGCCGCATCGCCGAGCCATACCCGGTAAAAATAATTATGGCCGGGGATATCGGTTTCGGGCAGGAGATTGAAGAGACCGGCAGCAGCTTTGCTGAAAATGCTCTGCAGAAGGCCAGAAGGGTGCACGAATTCAGCCGAGAATCTTATGTCATCGCAGATGACTCGGGTCTGTGCGTGGATGCTCTGGACGGTGCTCCGGGCATCTATTCAGCCCGCTTCGGCTCTACACTGGAGAAACTGGCGGCGGCTGACAGAAACGCTTTATTGCTGGAGCTGATGCAGGATGTTCCCGACAGTAAAAGATCAGCTCATTTCCACTGCAGTATCGCTTTAATTTCCCCCCGGTCTGAAGAGAACATATTCGAAGGCCAGCTGTACGGCAAGATTTTGTTTGCAGCGTCCGGCAAGTATGGTTTTGGTTATGACCCCATTTTCATGGCTGATAATTATCCGCTTTCACTGGCCGAAGTTTCAGACATTGAAAAGGACAAGATCAGTCATCGGGGCCTTGCCTTGCGTGCCTGCCTGGATTATCTGACGAAATTGTAAAGGAAGACGACTGATAAGATGCTAAACAAATACTATTTGATACGGTCTGATGTTCTGCCTGAGGTTTTTCATAAGGTAATTAATGTAAAGCAACTGGTGGACAGGGAAGACGGACTATCCATCAATGAAGCGTGTAAACGCGTCAAGATCAGTCGTAGTGCCTATTACAAATACAGAGATTCAGTGCGCCTGGTACAGCTTGAAAATGGCTGCACTGTCAGCATAATTCTGGAATTGGAAAATCTGGATAATATCACTTTTCGTTGTATAAATGCTGTCCGCAGCGCCGGTGGCAGAGTTCAGTCTTTCCAGGTCAGTGATAGCCAGCTGGGTAATAAATATGCTCTGATCATTGCTGAAACGGGCAGTGACGAAGTCTCTCTGGCCGAATTAGAAAGTAAACTTCAACAAGTCCGGGGAGTTAAGAAAGTAACAATACTCCGCTAAGTGATACAAAAGAGCCGAAACCGTGGCAGCAGATACTTTACTGTGTTAGTCTTTTGCATGTACGCAGACAGCGGATCACTGGAAGGGAAAGAAATATTACGTGGGATTACGCTCTCTTTGGGAAGCATTAAAAATTGATAAAGCCCCTAATGTAAGAACTAACAGACTTGCATTTTTGCTGGCCTTTGTTATTGCTGCCATCCTGTATATCACGGAACCGCTGCAAGCTCCTTTTACAGAGTTTTATAATGGTTTGCAGAGTTTCCTGCTGCAAGAGCAGGGCTTTCCTGTTCCCAGTAATGAGCTGATGATAAGTCTGACAAAACAGCTCTTGCTGAACGCGGTTTCTTTATATTTTATCTTGTTCAGTGCCCTAAACTTTCTCGAATACAAAGGAGAAAAAAGTGAAGCAGTGGATATAGTTGCCGGCGGCATGGATCTGAATCTCACTCTGCCAAGAACTTTGCGTGATTACAGTCCTGCTAAAATTGCCTGGAAATATTATCCTTCTATGCTGGTGCTGGCGGTAGCAATGCTTGGTATTCAGATATTTTCAATCTTTTTCTTTAAGATACCTTACTATATTGCAGCTACTATGCTTTCGATGACTATATTTGAACAAATCTATGAAGAACGCGATATCTTTCAGGGAATGGAAGCCAGCGCCTCTCTTACCAAAGGCTTCAAGTTCTATATATTTATCCAGATGTTTATTCTCAATTCGGTGTTTTCACTGGCAGAGACAGTTCTGCTTAATCTTCTGGCATCGTCTTTGTGGGCCGGCAGCCTGATTCGGGCCATTCTCTTTGCCTGGCTGACTTTCGCCGGCGGTCGTTTAGCGGGCATGATCTATAAGGTGACCCGACTTCTGCATATCTCTCTTGGTGCTCTCAATCAGGGAAGATTCTGACCTGACGATTCTATACTTTTCGCTAATTTAGAATCCGGAAGGAATTGACACATGGAATATTCAGAACTCAACACTATAATTGAAGAAAACAAAGAAAAACTGACACTTTTAGAAGACTCCCTTTGTCTGGACAAAGACAAATTGGAGATTGACCGCTTAAGCGCTTTAACTCTGGAAAAAGATTTTTGGGAGGACCCGAAAATGGCTTCGAAAATCCAGGAAAGAATTGCGCATCTGGAACGGAAAAACAAGCGATTTGTCTCGCTGCAAACAGATCTTGAGGATATTGAAGTTCTCTGCGAGCTGGGCAGCGAGCTGGATGATCCTGCGGTCGCTGCAGAAGTGGAAGAGGCTTTACAGGCATATGGCAGGAAATATGAAATAATGCGTCTGGAAACCCTGCTTTCCGGTGAGCATGATTCAGCTAACGCTTTGGTAACTTTGCATGCCGGAGCAGGTGGCACTGAAGCTCAGGACTGGACTGAAATGCTGGAAAGAATGTATATGCGCTGGGCGGAAGACCATGGCTACGCCATTGAACTGCTTGATCTGATCCAGGGTGATGAGGCCGGCATCAAAAGTGTGTCCTTCCGCGTAAAGGGAGTCAATGCATACGGCTATTTACTGTCTGAGTATGGTGTGCATCGTTTAGTACGCATCTCACCCTTTGATTCATCAGGCAGGAGGCACACTTCTTTCGCCTCCTGCGAAGTCCTGCCTGAATTGGACGACACAATCACTATTGATATTCAGCCTGATGACCTGCGTATAGATACCTACAGGTCTTCCGGTGCCGGCGGCCAGCATGTTAACAAAACCAGCTCGGCGGTCAGGATCACACATTTACCCACAGGCATAGTGGTTTCCTGCCAAAATGAGCGTTCCCAGCTGCAAAACCGCGAGACGGCCATGTCTATGTTGAAGTCAAAACTGTATCGGCTGGCGCAGCAGCAGCAGCTGGAACGGATCGAGGATCTGAAAGGTGACGTCGGCTCAATTGCCTGGGGCAATCAGATACGTTCTTATGTTTTTTGCCCTTATACGATGGTTAAGGATCATCGCACTGATGTGGAAACAGGTAATGTAGATGCTGTCATGGACGGAGATATTGACCGTTTCATCAATGCTTATCTGGTCATGCGTGCTCAAACAGGCGACGGCGTTAACGGATGCTAAAAAAGTACTGGGATTAGAGAAGTAATGAGAAGCGCAACTTTAATAGGATTACTGGGCGGTTCATTTGACCCCTTTCACAATGGGCATCTGGCTTTGGCTAAAGCTGCAGTGGGTGCTTTTTCTTTCGATAAGCTTCTGCTCATGCCGGTAGGTCTGCCACCGCATAAAAGCAGACGCTTAAGTTTTTCGACTTTTCGTGTGGAAACTGCCAGACTGGCTACAGAAAACCTGCCCCGGGTTTGGGTCAGTGAACGCGAAATCCTGACCCCGGGACGCAATTATACTGTTGATACGATTGAGAAATTATTGAAGGAATATCCGGGTATTAAGATCAAATTGATCTCCGGCTCGGACTTTCTCTTTACCGCTGAGGAATGGTACCGGTATGAAGAAATTATGTCTCTGGTTTCTTTTGCTATAGCATTGCGCGGTAATGCGGATAAGGAAGCAAGCCAACGGCAGGCAGACTATATGCGCAGAGAATATAAAGCTGAAATTGATTTTTTCCCCATGCAGCCAAGCAATGTGTCAGCTACCCAAATCAGGGAAATGCTCAGTGCAGGTACGTCAGCTGCAGAATATCTACCCGAAAAAGTTGATAACTTGCTAAATACTTATCGCCCATATTCATATACGAAAGTAATAGACAGCATAGATGAAGACAGCTGGCAAAAGCTTAATGCTTATGAACGGCGCCTGTTCTCCTACCTGGGAAGAGAGCGCAGGCTGCATACAGTTTCCACCTGTCTCTTAGCTTTGGAACTGGCAGCAGTACATAATGTGCCGGCACTGGCAGCAGGCACCGCGGCTTTGCTCCATGATCTGGCTAAAGAACTCCCCGACGCTGAGCTGGATGCTTATTCCGGAAAATATCTGGGCAGAGCAGAGGGCAGTCCTGCATTGCGGCATGGTCCTGCGGCAGCGTATCTGGCCAGAGAACAATTTGCAATATCATCTGAAGATGTCCTTAACGCTATTCAGTACCATACGACCGGCAGACCGGGTATGAGCAGTCTGGAAAAGATTATCTTTTTAGCAGATAAAATAGAATACGGACGACCTTTTAAAGATCTTGATCTTATTCGCAGACTTGCTTTTGCTGAAGGCCCTGCCGCGTGCGACAAAGAGCTTTCTCTTGACCGGGCGCTTTGCCTTTGTTACGAAGAAGTTTTTGCAGCTTTGGACCGGTCAGGTCATGAGATTTGCCCTCTGAGCAAAGATGCCTATAATATATTAAAATAGAAACGAGACATAAGTCTCAAATCTAAGAAAAGAGGTAAGTGATTGAATTCTGACTTAAAAGGGAAACTGCCTGATGAGCAGGAACAGACAGCTGTTAAAGATCCGGAAACGCTGCAATTTATTGATAAACTGCTTGTTACTATTCAGCAGGCTCTGGAAGACAAGCAAGCAGACAATGTCGAAACAATCAGAGTGACAGGGCGTACTTCTTTGACGGACTATTTCATTGTAGCTACAGCCCGCAATTCCACACATTGCAAAATTTTATCTGATGCGGTCGAAGCAGCCGTCATGAAAAAACTGAACTATCAGGTCAGGCAGGTTGAAGGCATGGAAAGCAGAAAGTGGATAGTGCTCGACTATGGCGACATTATTGTACATGTTATGCGACAGGAAGATCGTGAATTCTATAATCTGGAAAAACTCTGGCAGAACTCAAAAACTGCCAAATAGGGCGGTATTGACATATAAAGGCAGAAGCGAGGCCACCCGGCCTCGCTTTTTTTATTATATGGTGAAAAGAAAACTGTTAAGTGGAGTCCATATGAATAAGCGCAAGAACCTTGACCGGCAAAAAAGAAAGAGGCAGAACCTTATCCTCGCCTTGATGCTAGCAGTGATCGCTTTAGCACTTCTGGGACGTTTTTTGATCGGCAGAGATCAGGAACTTAATCCGGAAGAGCTTACACCGGTAACAAATAGCAGCGAATCCCTTCCGACCACTGCACCTGTTGCCACCATTTCCATCTTTCCGGTTCATGTTGCCGGAGCAGTAAAGAATCCAGGAGTTTATTATTTTCCGGAAGGAGTCATTGTAAGCGAAGCAATAGCGAGGGCAGGAGGCCCGTCTGAAGATGCAGCTGTGGAAGTACTAAATATGGCTTCGCTTTTAAATCCACATGCAAAGTTGTACGTGCCGACCCTAGCAGAAGCAGAGACCGGTGAAATTGAATTTACCTTTGACAATGCAGGAGACAACAACACCGGAACAGCTGACGGCAAAATTAATCTGAATGTAGCCACAGAAGCTGACCTGCTGACCGTTCCCGGTATCGGGCCGGCAACTGCTGCAGCTATTCTCAGATACCGGGAAGAAAATGGCAAGTTTACCCAGCTTGAGGATCTGATGCAGGTTTCAGGCATTAAAGATAAAAAATTCTCCAGCCTGGAGCCTTATCTGTATGTCCCCTGATAATTTGTCACAGCTGATCACTAATCAGAGATTGGTATTTCTCGGTTTTCCGTAGCGGGAACATTTGACAATGAGCGCCATAATGCGTAAAATCACTAGAGCAACGGGGTGTGGCTCAGGTGGTAGAGCGCTTGGTTCGGGACCAAGAGGCCGGAAGTTCAAGTCTTCTCACTCCGACCATAAGCCCGCAGCTGAGACTGTGGGCTTTTTTTATTAGCTGAGGGAGTTCATATGAGTCGCTGTGACATAATTTTCCAAGACAATATCCGGGATATCCTGCAAAATGGCTGCTCCGATGAGGGACAGAAGATCAGGCCCAGGTGGGAAGATGGTTCACCTGCTCATACAATCAAGCGTTTCGGTATTGTCAACCGCTATGATCTTTCAGAGGAATTTCCGATTATGACTCTGCGCCGGGTTTATTACCGAAGCGCCGTGGAAGAACTGCTGTGGATCTGGCAGAAGAAATCAAATAAGCTAGCAGATCTGAGTACCGGCATCTGGGACCAGTGGATGCTGCCGGATGGCAGCATCGGCAAAGCTTACGGTTATCAGCTGGCACAAAAGCACAAGTATAAAGAGGGTATGTTTGATCAGGTTGATCGCGTTCTGTACGACCTGAAACACAACCCATATTCACGACGAATGATAGTCAGCATGTTTAATCATGCGGACCTGAGTGAGATGGCCCTTTATCCCTGCGCTTACAGCATGACCTTTAATGTCACCGGCAATAAGCTGAATGCGATTTTAAACCAGCGTTCCAATGATATGCTGGTAGCGAATCACTGGAATGTAACCCAATATGCAATCCTGCTGGCCATGATCGCTCAGGTCAGCGATTTGGAAGCCGGTGAGCTGCTGCATGTTATCGCTGACGCCCACATCTATGACCGTCATATTCCCATTGTTAAGGAAGTTATTGAACGCCAGGCTTATGCGGCACCGAAATTGCTGCTTGATCCTTCGGTGAAAAACTTCTATGATTTTACTGTCGACAGTGTCAGTTTTGAGAACTACCGGTATGGGGCAGCAGTTAAAGGTATTCCTGTGGCCATATAGCAGATATTTCGGGAGGTTTATAGATGAATGCAATTGTTGCCTGCGACTCTTCCTGGGGCATTGGCTACTGTGGTCAGCTGCAGAAGCCGCTGTCAGCAGATCTGAAACGTTTTAAAGAACTCACCTGGGGTAAAGTTATTATCTATGGCCGCTTGACCATGAGCACCCATCCGGGCGGAAAGCCTTTGCCCGGACGCCGCAACATCGTCCTGACTTCTGATCCGGATTTTGCCGCTGAGGGTGCGATCGTGGCACATAGTGTCGCGGAGGTTCTGCAATATGTTAAGGAGCTGAAACGTCAGGAAAATCTTGCGGATGACGATTTTTTCGTTACTGGCGGCAGTTCAGTCTATGGTCAATTACTTGACTATACTAATCGCGTATACGTGACACAACATTTCCAAAAATATCCCTCCGACTGTGAATTTCCGGATTTGAATTCGGATCCGAACTTTAAATTAAGTTCTGTCGGCGACTGGCAGGAAGAAGAAGGTTCATATTTTCGCTACCTGACTTATGAGCGAAAAACAATAGCCTGATTATTTATTTGGTAGTTAAGCTATAATTTGACCAGGATTATTTGTTTAAGAGGGAAGGGATCCGCCTATGTCCGAATCAATCCCCGCCATAAAACTTTGCTACCTTAAGGATGCCGGTAAGTATCGGAGACTGAATGAAGGTCTGTTGCTGAAAAGCTTGAGTGAAAGCAGGGCTTTCATCCGGGACAGGCAGTCTCGGGGAATAGACATTTACATCTGGTCATATCAGGGTCAGGAAGGATATTTTTATCTGCAAAACCCCATGGCTCAAGAATCCTGGGCTATCATTTTTCATGAATCCGGGCTTGTATCAGCTCCGCTCATTCGTAAAATTGCTGAAGCTGTGTTCAGGGAATTCCCTGCTTTATATCGCTTAGATTCCTATCCGGCTCCGGACGATAATGCAGATGCTGCCTTTGAAATATGCCTGGGCCAGTTTGATGAGGATCCGGCGATACAGGGGCGCACTTATTTTTCGCCACAGTTTTCGGAGAGACAACTGGCTTTTATTGCCTGGCGTTTTGGCTACATAGCGCTGACAACAAACAGGTCAGGCGATAAAATATCCCGCATTGACTTTGTCCGGCGTGACAGAACAATGGATAAGTTCCTTCGCTCCTATGCTCTCTTTTACGAGCTGATTGATGAGGAAGGTCATATATCAGAAGGCTTGCATGACCCTGCTCTCTTAGACCCTCCTGCCGGCTTACAGGCACATAATTCAGTTTTGTCTGAAGCAGCCGGACAGATTATTGCTTATTTATCAGGTGAGCTGCAGGAGTTCAGTTTCCCCTGGGAAATAGAAGAGGGGACAGCTTTTCAGAAAGGAGTATGGGAGATCACGCGGAGTATTCCCTACGCTCATCTGTTTTCTTATAAGGATATTGCCGGCAAGATGGTAGGGGATGAAAAAAAAGCTATTCAGCTGTCACGTGCTGTGGGGCAAGCTCTGGGAGCCAATCCTCTTCCTTTCTGTATACCCTGCCATCGGGTAATCGGTATGAATCGTGATCTGACAGGTTTTACCGGCGGTGTCGATATAAAGGATTTCCTGCTGAACTTGGAGTTTCTGAACTTTAACTAAATAAAAAACAGAGTCCGGACTTAGTTCCGAACTCTGTTTGGTGACCCACTGGGGATTCGAACCCCAGACCCCCTGATTAAAAGTCAGATGCTCTACCGACTGAGCTAGTGGATCATGGCTGGGATGGCAGGATTTGAACCTGCGACTGCGGGAGTCAAAGTCCCGTGCCTTACCCCCTTGGCTACACCCCAATGCGAGAAAATGGGGTGGAATATGGGATTCGAACCCACGACTTCCAGGGCCACAACCTGGCACTCTAACCAACTGAGCTAATTCCACCGTGTCTTCTCGCAAGCGCAAAAGAATTCTATCAAGCTAATCGCTTAGTGTCAAATCCATTTTGTACTCTTAAACTGATCAGGTTTAGATGTTAAGCTTAAGATAAGACTTTAGCAGTATAGCATTCTTTTTACAATATTGTCTAAACTTAGGCAAGGAAAGCAGAAATAATACAAAAATGTACGCTGATAATCATTTAAGAACCGACGGCAGGCAGGAGGAGAGCTTGAAGCAAATCTTAAGTAAGGCTTCTTTGCGGGGGCAAAGGCTGCTCATCCGCAATCTCAAAACTGAAGATTATGATGCATTTGCCGAGCTGTTTGCAGACGAAGATGTCCTGTATTATTACCTGCCCTCCAGACTGCAGACATATTCCGGAAGCACATTGGCAGAGCTCATGTCTGATTGGAATGACTTAGATACAGCTTTTGTTTTTACGGTTCTGCATGAACAAAAGCCCATAGGTATTATCACCTGTGAGTCTGTCGACTTTGAGATGGAACATGCGGAAGTGGGTATTGCGCTCCTGAGCTCGGCAGAACGCGGCCAGGGCCTGGCGGCTGAAGCTATGACGATCTTCATTGACTTCCTGTTCCGGGATCTGGAGCTTCATCGTCTTAATGCGAGGATAATCAGCGGCAATGAGGACTCCTGTAAACTTTTCAAGCGTCTGCATTTCCGGCACGAAGGCACCCAGCGTGATTATGTGCGCCGCGGGTCCAGGTATCTGGATATGAATATTTTCGGTTTGTTGGCCCGGGATTGGCTGCAGAAAGACTCTAAGTAAGCTAAACGTGGTAGAATAATCGCCGTAGAAGAAATTTTTACTCGGAGGCTTGCAGGCTTCCCGGGATTGAAAGGATACTCACCATAAACATTTATGGCGGAGAACTGGTATAAGCTATGATCCGATCGACCTTGACGGCTCATTTGGCCGAACGTGATCGCAAAGAGCTCACATTACAACTTAATGATCGCGATATTGGCTTATTAGCCACGCACCGGCAGCAGCACTATGTTGCTTCGGGTAATCGCCGTGTTCAATTAATTGCAGGGATACTGACGGACAAAGATGATCCGGCAGCAATCCACGACACTCGTGTGCAATTGCGGCAATGGCAGCTTGCTTTCCGTGATTTGCAAATACAGGGTCTGTCCCGTTTTCTGGAAGCGGGAATTAATGATGGGCTGGAGGCAGATTTTCTCTTCCTGATGACTGCAGAAATTGTTTTTGTCTTCTGCAACAAGGATCTGGGAGTCTACCTGCATCGTGGAGAGCGGATCTACAGGCAACAGCCCACACTTCTTCCTCAGCTAAACTTGTCAGAGTCAATTCGCAAACTGGATTTCTATGCCTTCAGACCGCGTGAGAATGATAATTTTCTTATAATTGATCCTGAATTCATAGATTTGTTCATGGCCGAAGAGCTGGAAGAACTTTTTGGCGACATGCGCCAGTTGAATGTATCGATGGCGGAATTAAGCAGTATTGCCTCTCAGTCAGGCTATTCAAACGATACCACCTGGTTTTCCGTTCATGTTCAAAGAATCGATACCGGACAGATGAGCGGCAGCAAAAATACGTCATTGGGAGGCAGTGAATATGATCATTCCGGCTTTCTGCAATCAATTCGCCGTTCAAAGGTTGTTCCCCTCAGAGACGGAAATGTTCGTATTTTACCAGCTGAGCTGGAGCTGGAAAGACAAGTCAGATATTTTGAAGAGAGTCAGGCTCAAGCTCCGAAGTTTATTTCGAGTTTTGGTAATGAAAAGCCCAGGCTGCAAAACAAGAGGACCGGTGATCAGAGACAATATCCTTCTGCTGCACGGACCCAGGAAGAAAATCCGCCTGAACCGAAAGTGATCGACCGGATTAAAATGTGGAATGCCGGCGGTATCAAGGATGTTTTCAATAGATTATTTTATCGCGCAACGCATCTGTTTGAGCATTCACGCAGCCTGTCACTTCTGACCTTTATTGCTATAGTTCTGCTGCTGCTTCTGCTGCTTGTCTGGGGAATAAAAAGTATAGGTTCCGGTACGGGCAGGGAAGAAGAGACAAAAAGTCCTGACAGCACTGTGGAAGAAAGTTCCACTATTGATCCGGATGCGACTATATTTGAAATTGAAGTTGAGGTAAGAGCTAACAGTTTGCAGGTGATGACTTCCCCCGGTGGCACTGACCTCATTGCTACTTTACAAAGAGGGGATAAGGTCTTTCAAACGAGCCAGGCTGAAGAAAGCTGGGTCAGGGTGCGTTTAGCTGACGGACGGCAAGGTTACGTCCTGGAGCAGCTCTTGTTTCCTGAAGAATGAAAAAACCCCTAAAACTCATGTTTTAAGGGTTACATCGTGGCGAGCATAGCAGGACTCGAACCTGCGACCCACAGCTTAGAAGGCTGTTGCTCTATCCAACTGAGCTATATGCCCATGAAAAAAATGGAGCGGGTGAAGGGAATCGAACCCTCACGATCAGCTTGGAAGGCTGATGTTCTGCCACTAAACTACACCCGCATCTGATACGAACAGTCGCTATTTTACCTGAGCTTTGAATTTTTGTAAAGTACAAGCTGAGAATTATGGCTTGAGTTTTAAATCTGAACATGACAAAATTACTGCGGAGGAAGAATAAGTAATGGCA
>LFRM01190683.1_pt1 | contig 23219 bp, 20 predicted proteins | sample 618341 | NCBI WGS metagenome assembly LFRM01 (sample SAMN03654438, study PRJNA283298) | anaerobic digester metagenome | isolation source: pool of bioreactors CSTR01a, CSTR02a, and CSTR03a thermophilic anaerobic... | place: Denmark: Kgs. Lyngby | collected 2014-05-21 | reverse complement strand
AAAATGGATTGTTGCTTTTGCATGGAGGGGCGATAGCCCCAAACCCTTTCGGAAAATGGATTTGTTGCTTTAGTATGGAGGGGCGATAGCCCTGAATAAAAATGCCGCCCAGTGGGCGGTGTTTTTGATTGGATCGTATATACTTTTATTTCTTATTGCTTGGAAACGTTGCGTTTAGCAAATCACCCGCGGGAATGTCAAGCGCGTCCGCTATATTATATAAAATCTCAACCGAAAACGGGCGAACCATATTAGGGGCTTCAATCGCACTTAAATGCGACCTGCTAATGCCCGCTTTTTCAGCTAATTGCTCTTGCGACATTCCTTGTAGCTTACGCAATCCCGCTATCGTAATGCCTAGCTCAATAAAGCGATCTCTGTTCTTAAATACATTTGTCTTGCTCATCTAATTCCCTCCAATTACGTATCTTATTATATAATTTCTCGTTTAAATACGCTGCCATCTATGTAGTGCTATTGACTAATAAATAATGCAATTGTATAATATCAATGACTATTCACTTATATTTTGAGCAATAATACGATAACTATGCAAAACCACGATATGGAGGGAATCACCGTGAATGACATGGAACACATAAAAAACGCCTGTGCCTTTACAGGACACAGACCGACTCATTTTCACTTTCAATATAACGAAGAGCATCCTGACTGCATTGCTATTAAGCAAGCAATGAACAAAGAAGTCTGCTCGCTCATAGAAAAAGGGGTCACAACATTTTATTCTGGCATGGCACAAGGCGTTGATATGTGGGGTGCAGAATTGATTTTAGCGCTAAAAAGGCAAGTACCCAAATTAAAGCTCATAGCCGCACTTCCTTGCGAAACACAAGCAAACCGGTGGTCAATCAATCAGAGAGATCGCTACAATGCTATCTTATCATTGTGTGATGAAACGATTTATGTCAGCAGACCTTATACCCAAACTTGTATGTTCAAACGTAATCGTTACATGGTAGATCATGCTCAAAACTTAATTGCTGTTTATGATAATCAAGACCATGGCGGAACTGCCTATACTATTAAATACGCTAAGAATCTTCAACGCAACTTAATCCTTCTACCATCCGCACATTTCATTCGATGATATATTGAAAACAACTGGGGTGCATTTCATTCACGCATCACCAGTTGTTTTTTTATTACTTCTATTAAGTAGGTTTACTCTTTCACATATTCCGCTATGTCCTGCAATGTGCAATCAAGAATCATGCAAAGGGCGTTCAGCGTGTCCGTCGTTGTATTTTCGTTTGCTTTCAGCCGCCTGATCGTACGAGTATCTATATTGTGTTTCTCACGAAGCGTATAAGTCGTAACGCCCTTTTCTCGCATGGTTTCCCACAGCTTATCAAATGAAATCATGATCATACCCCCATAATAGAATTTGCTTATTGCATATTTCTATTATGGGGATTATAATCAACATCAATAAGGGGAATGCAATCCCCATATAATTTCATTCGACAAAGGGGGAAAGTATATGGATTACGCAAAAGCCTACGCTTTACTGGTGGTAACTATGTCAAATGCCATCGACGAAATGAGTAAGTCGCATGTCATCTCACAGGAAATGCAAAATACCATCGTCATGCTGAAAGAGGGACTGGAAAAAACCGAAGAAATGTATGTATCTTCAGAGCAGTAAAAGACTAAAGATTATCGACACATTCCAACGCTAGCAGTCCTACCCAAAGTAAACAAGTCACATCCCCCGATCACGCCGTTCCAAGAACAAATACTGCTGGTAAATCCCTGCATGCTTGCCATACCCCTCAAACGGCGATACGCCGCCATAGGATTCATCAATCACGCGCTGAATCCACACATCGATTGGCGAGCTATCCAGCCGATGATAGCCAAAAAGCATCACGCAGCTTGCGACCTTCACCCCCACGCCATGCACTGCCAAAAGCTCCTCCATCAGCTCGTCATTGGAACATTGCGTGATTTCCTCAAGTGCCAGTTCCCCTGATGCCACTCGCTTGGCGGCATCCATCAGGTATGGCGCGCGGTAGCCAACCCCGCAGCTTCTAAGCCCCACCTCTCCTGCGCTAAGAAGCTGCACAGGGGTTGGGAACGCATGGTAAGGATCATCGCCCTCGATTTTCTCGCCATATTTTTCGCAGAGCTGCTCAATGCAGGTTTGAATCGCCTTAATGCTCTTGCGCTGGGAGATCAAAAAGCTGATCAGCATCTCCCACGGGTCTTGCTTCAAGATACGAAGCCCGCTGCATGCCTTGGTTGCATGGCAAAGCACGGCATCTGCACGCATCGCTTCTTCTTGGATTTGCGCATAATCACGCGCGATATCAAAGTATGCCATCCAGCGGTCTTCAAATTCCTTCTCGCTGCAATCCAGCACAAACAACGAAGGCGCTACCTGCTCCACCGTCACGCGGTCACGCCCCGCAATCGCCACAATGACGTTTTCATCCCCCGCATGCATGCGAAAGCACTGCCCGCTTCGCGATATCCGCTCAGGATCAAAGCATCGGATTATCCTCTCCACTGCCATCCTAACCCCTCCCCTTCACCATACAACGAAACTGCGATCCCTCATTCTTCCCGCTAGCGCATGAAAAACAATTGTGATATAATTTGAAGGAAATCAAATGAATGGGGTGAACCTGATGAGCAAGATTGATATTGTTCGTACAGCCATGATGGACGCACTCAAGGCAGGGGATAAGCCGCGCAAGGAAGCCTTGTCGCTGCTGCTAGCCGCACTCAAGTCGAAGTTTATCGACAAGCGTGAGGATCTTACGCAGGAGGAAGAGAACGCCATCGTCTACAAGGAAATCAAAGAAGCACAGGAAACCATTGACACCACGCCCGCTGACCGCACCGCGGTGATTGAGGAATGCAAAAACCGTATCGCTATTTATACCGAGTTTGCACCCGCTCGCATGGACGAGGACGCAATCTCCGCCATCATCAAGGAAACCCTTGCGGAGCTTGGTCTGGATGCACCTTCCGGCAAGGATAAGGGCAAGCTCATGAAGAGCCTCATGCCCAAAGTCAAGGGGAAAGCTGACGGACAGATCGTTAACAAGCTCGTTGGTGAAATCCTTCAGTAATTCATAATCAAGTAATGAAAAAGACCTGCTAAATCGTCTTTAACGCGACTTTGCAGGTCTTTTTGTTTTGAAATTTTACTTCAGGTCATCCGCATCATAGCAGAGGCGATTTGAGAAATCCACATTGAGATACTCGCCATACATGCGCCCCATCGACAAATTGATGCGCACATCAGCCTTTGCCCATGTTGCGGTTAGTCCGCCATATTCCACATAACCCTCCACTCCCGCTTCATCAAAAGGATCGCCGTCAGGCTCGCCATAGACGCTCGTCATTTCAGCAAGCGCATTGCGGAACGCTGCGATGCAGTCATCGCCAACGGGCAAAATCACTTCTACCAAACTCAGACGCGGGGTTCCTTGGCTATTGTTGCTATCTACTTGGTAGGACAGCGACTCTGCCGTGAGCGTTCCGATTACATTTTCCACATCCAATACGTAGAGGAAGCCTGTTTCGTCGCCCCATTCGTCCTCTTCCACCAGTTCTCCAAGCATCGTTTTCGCCGCTTGATAGTCCATTTCAAACGTTGCGCCCTTAGGCAGCTCCGTTGCACTCTCCTGCTGCGCAAACGCTAGGCTGGGAACGAGTAGCAGCATAACCAGTAATACCGAAATCAATTTTTTCATGTTATACCTCCTGATCTCCTCAAATGGAGATATGCTCTTTGTTCGACCCCATACTCGCCATGACCTTTATATCAAGCATAATTTTACAACCGTGACATGCTTCGCATGCTTTATTGAAGAGTAGCATGCTTTCACCAGTGACATGCTTCGCATGTTTTATTGAACAGTAGCATGTTTTCATCAGTGACATGCTTCGCATGCCTTATTGAAGAGCAGCGTGTTTTACTTGTGACATGCTTCGCATGTCTTATTGAACAGCAGCATGTTTTACTTGTGACATGCTTCGCATGCTTTATTGAAGAGCAGCGTGTTTTCATCAGTGACATGCTTTGCATGCTTTATTGAAGAGCAGCGTGTTTCACCAGTAACATGCTTCGCATGTTTTATTGAAGAGCAGCGTGTTTTCATCAGTGACATGCTTCGCATGTTTTATTGAAGAGCAGCGTGTTTTCATCAATGACATGCTTCGCATGCTTTATTGAAGAGCAGCATGTTTTCATCAGTGACATGCTTCGCATGCCTTATTGAACAGCAGCATGTTTTACTTGTAACATGCTTCGCATGCCTTATTGAACAGCAGCATGTTTTACTTGTGACATGCTTCGCATGCCTTCACCTCCAATCAAAAACGCTCATGCCTCTCCATCGATGCATGAGCGTTGGATGATTTTGATCACATGAGGGATTACCTGCCGCCCTTATCATAGGGCACGCCGCTTGCGCGCGGTGCTTGGGAACTCTTGGAGGAGAAGGCCAAAACCACGAGCGTTGCGATAAAGGGAACCATCTTATAAATATCGCTGGGGATGCCGAGATTCATCAGAATCGGAATGCCCGAGTACGCCGATGCGATGGTCTTCATCAGTCCAAAGAAGAACGCTGCAAACAAAATGCGGAGCGGCTTCCACTGACCGAAGATCAGCACTGCCAGCGCAAGGAAACCATAGCCGCTGACCGTTGCATTAAAGTTGGTGGAGGTCGGCACAACGAAGATCAAACCGCCGATGCCTCCAAGTGCGCCTGAGATCAGCACGCCTGCATAGCGAATGCGGTATACATTCACGCCCACGCTATCCGCTGACTGCGGATGCTCGCCGCATGCACGAAGGCGAAGACCAAACCTCGTCTTATACAGCACAAACGCAGCCACCGCAAGGATCAGGAAGCCAAGATAGGTCGTGATATAGGTGTTTTGAAACAGCAGCTTACCAATGACGGGGATATCGCCCAAGATCGGCACGCTTTCAATGCGAAAGGTATTGGTGAACTGAATCTGCTGGATACCGTTATCCTGCAACGTTCTTGCCGCATAGATCGCAATCGCGGGCGCTGCCATGTTAAGGGCTGTACCGCTAATGGTCTGGTCTGCCTTGAGGTTAATCGCAGCATACGCATGAAGCAAAGAAAAGATCATGCCCGCAGCAGCCGCGATCAAAATCGCGAGGACGAGGAGCCATTGTCCGCTCATCACGCTTTCCATCTTACTGATAAACAGGAAGCTGCAAAAAGCGCCCATGACCATGATGCCTTCCAGTGCGATATTGACCACGCCGCTGCGCTCTGAAAACATGCCGCCAAGTGCAACAACCATCAGTGGAATAGAGAAGAACATCATCTGTTGAACTAAGAGATAAATCGTATCCATCAGTCATCTGCTCCTTTCTCCTGCGTTGCCTGAACGGTCTGAGTGTTAAGCTTTGGAGCATCGTCTGCTTCTTCGTTTGCGTTCGCCGTCGCATGCTTGAGCTTCCTGCGTGCGAGCATATTTCTCACAAAGAGCGAGAATGCACTGAAGTAGATGATGATGCTGATAATGACATCGATGATCTCCTTCATGTACTTCAGCGACTGCAAGTACGAGCCGCCCACCGTGATATAGCTGATGAACAGACCCGAGAAGATGATGCCGATGGGGTTGCTCATGCCAAGGAGCGCTACGGGGATGCCGTTGAAGCCCTGCGGCGACAGCACTTCTTCCACGTGAATATGAAGACCCGAGGAAGGTGCCAAATACATGAGCCCGCCCGCTGCGCCCGCAAGTGCACCTGCGATGACCATCGACAGGATCACCGAGCGGTTGCCGTTGATGCCGGCGTAGTTGCTCGCTTCTTTATTCAGACCGCAAGCCTTGAGCTCGTAGCCGAATGTGGTTTTATTCAGGATGATATACACAGCAATCGCAAGGATAATCGCGATGATGATGCCGCCGTTCACCGACGACACGTCCACGTAATTGCCCTTCATGTTGTAAAACAGCTTATCCAATCCCCATTTAGGGATCACAGCGGAGGTCGCTACGTTCATGCTCTGGTTCTTGAGCTTGTCGTATACAATGTAGCTGCCGTCTGCGTTCATCATGTTCTTGATCATGAAGTTAATGCCGTACATGCCGATGTAGTTCATCATAATCGAGGAGATAACTTCATTGACGTTGAGCAATGCCTTAAACAGTCCCGGCACAAGCCCCCACAGCGCGCCGGCGAGCATGCCGCCAATCAACGCGATTGCCCAGTGGAATATGCCAAGCTGCGGGCAGGTCACACCTATCACAACGCTCACAAAGCCGCCAATCATCAGCTGACCCGGTGCACCGATGTTAAACAGTCCTGTCTTAAACGCAAAGCCAACCGACAAACCGGTTGCGATGATCGGAGTCGCGTAGTAGAGCACCTGACCGATACCCTTTGAGCCGTTGTTAAATCCGCCCTTGAGGATGATCAGCAGACCTTGAACAGCCTTTTCAGGGTTACTGATGAGCAGGATGATAAAGCCTGCCAAAAGCCCGACAACAATCGCAATCAGAGAGGAAGCGGCGCTTGAAAGTCCCTTTATTTGAAAACGCTTTTTCTTCATTCCACTTCACTCCTTTTCGAGCCAGCCATATACAGACCCAGTTCGTGAGGCGTAGCGTCCTTCGCATCGATATTCGCCACAATCTCGCCCTCGTAAATCACGAGGATTCGGTCGCTGACATTGAGCACCTCGTCCAGCTCGAGGCTGACCAGAAGCACCGCTCTGCCCGAGTCGCGTGCAGCGATCAGCTGCTTGTGGATGTACTCAATCGCGCCCACGTCAAGGCCGCGCGTAGGCTGAACGGCGATGAGAATCTCGGGCTCGAGATCCATTTCTCTGGCAACGATCGCCTTTTGCTGGTTACCGCCTGACATGCTGCGCGTCGGGGTTTCGGCGCCCTGACCCGACCTGATATCAAATTTCTCAATCAGCTCATCCGCATGGCGGTAGACTTCGCCAAAGTTCAAAAAACCATGGCTTTGAAATTCGGGCTTATAGTAGGATTTGAGGATTAAATTTTCTGCCAGCGAATAGTCCAGCACAAGTCCATGCTTGTGGCGATCCTCGGGGATATGGCTCATGCCCATATCGTTGCGCGCACGAATGCCCGCATTTGTGATTTCCTTGTTGTTGAGGAACACCTTGCCCTTGTCCGTCTTCATCAGACCCGTCAGCGCATAGACGAGCTCGGTCTGGCCATTGCCGTCAATGCCCGCGATGCAGACGATTTCGCCCTTGCGCACAGAGAACGACACGTTCTTCACCGCATGCTTGCCGTGATGCTTGCCAATCACCGTGAGGTTTTGGACCGTGAGCACGGGCTCTTTGGGCTTGGCTTCATCTTTTTCGACCGCGAAGCTGACCTTACGTCCAACCATCATCTCTGCCAGCTCGTCCTTATCGCTTGATGCGATATCCACCGTGCCGATATACTTGCCTTTGCGAAGCACGGAGCAGCAATCTGCCGCTTCCATGATCTCATTGAGTTTATGCGTAATGAAGAGAATAGACTTGCCCTCGGCTGCCAAATTCTTCATGATTTTGATCAATTCATCAATTTCCTGCGGCGTGAGTACCGCAGTCGGTTCATCGAAAATCAGAACCTCGTTTTCGCGGTAGAGCATCTTGAGGATCTCCACGCGCTGCTGCATGCCCACAGTGATCTCACTGATGAGCGAATCAGGTTCAACCATCAAGCCATATTGCTTGGATAACTGAATAACGCGCTTGCGTGCGTCATCCATTTGAAGGACGCCTCTGCGCGTGGTTTCTACACCCATGATGATGTTTTCCAGCACTGTGAAATTATGTACCAGCTTAAAATGCTGGTGAACCATACCGATTCCCAGTTTGTTTGCATCATTGGGGTTATTAATATCTGCTTTTTTTCCGTTTTTGCGGATCTCACCGCTTGTAGGTTGGTACAGACCGAACAATATGCTCATCAGCGTGGATTTACCCGCACCATTCTCGCCCAAGAGCGCATGTATTTCGCCTTTTTTCAGCCGAATCGTCACATCGTCATTTGCACGGATGCCCGGAAAATCCTTCGTGATGTGAAGCATCTCAATAATGTAGTCCATCAGGTGCCACTCCTCTGCCTGTGTGGGAACTGCGTTTTCTCGTGTAAAATAATGAAGAGGGGCAGGCAGAAGCTCTGCCTGCCCCGCTTGGGTATTGAGTCGGTTTAAAAATTACTGAACAACAGCAACCTTTACGATGGTGGTGCCAAGGCCGTCAGCCTGCTCAGCATCCGCATCGGTCTTGATGGCGACTTCGCCAGCTGCAAGCTTTGCATACAGTGCATCGTAGTCAGCCTGCGTGAAGGTAGCAAACTTAGAGTTTTCCATGGGCAGTGATACGCCGTTGTCAGCTGCACCAAGGGTTAGGCTCTGTCCGCCCGGGAATTCGCCAGCGGCATAAGCAGCAAGAACCTTCTCAACGGAAGCAGCAAGGCCCTTCATTGCAGAAGTGATAACGGTTTGGGATTCGCCGGACTGATCAACGTCAACGCCGATAACCTTGCCATTTGCTGCTTCTGCAGCTGCCATAGCAGAGTTACCAACAGCGCCGCCGCATGCGAAGATGACTTCGATGCCGTCGTTGTACCATGCTGCTGCCAAAGCCTGTGCTTCGGGGGTTGCAGCAAAGCCGCCGGTGTAGTGATAGTTCATGGTGATATCAGCAATGCCCATTTCAGCTGCTGCATCTTCTGCACCCAGAACAAATCCGTAGCCATAACGGATAACAGCAGGAACGGCCATACCGCCCATGAAACCTAGCTTGGTGTAGCCATCCTTCACAGCTGCATAGCCTGCCAAATAACCAACCTGCTCCTCAGCGAACACGATGCCAACAGCGTTGTCATTGGTGCGATAGGTGTAGTCAGCATCGTGGGGATTGCCGTCGATGAGGACGAACTTCACATCAGGATACATATCCTGAGCGATGAAGATGGGCTCTTCAAACAGGAAGCCGGGGGTAACGATGACCTTAGCGCCGTCGTTGACAGCCTTTTCGATCTCGTCCAGATACACTTCAGTGCCAGCAGCGCTGGGCTGATAGTAGTTGTAGGTCAGGCTATTTGCATCGCAGAAAGCGACGATGCCTTCCCATGTGCCTTGGTTAAAGGATTTGTCGTCAATGGTTCCGATGTCTGTGATCATAGCGATTTCATAGGTGTCAGCCAATGCAGCTGCACTCATGCCAAGAACCAGCGTCAGAGCCAATAGAATAGAAAGTACCTTCTTCATGAATGGTTTCCTCCTCGCAGTTTTGCAATTTTTTGAACGTGCCATTTGCACACAATAATTATAGCAGAAAAGGGCTAATAATGAAAGTATATTTCCTAAAATAGACAAACTATATGTCAACAAATACATGCTTTGTGCATAGTTTCACAAAACCGTACCCCATGGGTCAACATTTCTTGACAAAATATTTCCACTACGCTATCATTCAACATGACAAGAGGGTATGATTACATAGAATTTCCCAAATAAATGTCCCATTACCCCCGCATATGTACGATGAAAAATACTCATAAGAACATAGGAGGAGACAACCTTGCTACTGCTTATTTTATTGTTTCTGCTATTGATCCTGCTGTCCACGCTGCTCAAAAAGCGCTTTGAGCAAATGCTGCCTGCATTTGCCTGCGGCACGACTTTGCTGCTGTACGTACTTGCCATGGGTCAAGGGTTGCTTATGGCGCAATGGGTTGTGCTCGCGGCTGTCATCGCCGCTGCGGGGTGCCTCCTCGCGCAGGTGATCAAAAAGCAAGGGCGCGGCCTGCTCGGTTCCTTTGCATCCAATGTATTAACGCCCGGGCTGCTTGCCTTCGCACTGCTTTGTGCGCTATTTTTCTTTGCCTCGCGCTGGCATGTCGTCCAGCACACTGACGACTATTACTACTGGGGCATTGAAGCACATGCCATTTTCGCAAACGACGGGCTTGTCAGTGCCTCCGCCCACCTCGCGCCCCGCTTCATGAGCTACACCCCCGGGATGCAGTTATTCCAGTGGCTTGGGCTCAACGCCATAGGCGAATGGTCTGAGGCGCAGGTGTTTTTCATGCTCTTTGCGAGCTACGCAGTCTTCACTTTGCCCCTCACAAGCCGCATTACATGGAAGAAAGTATACCTCCTGCCCATCTACCTGCTCATCGCCGTTGCTCTCCCCGCGCTCATCAGCAGCGATGCGTATGCCATGCTCCGCGTGGATACCGTCCTTGGGCTATGCTTTGGCTATGCGCTAATGGAAGCATGGATGATCTCCTCATCAAAAGCCGACAGCAGCTTTCACCTCGTCAGCTTCGCCCTATCCCTTTGCATGCTGGTCTTGATCAAACAGGTCGGCATTGCATGGGCGCTGATCGCCGTTTCCATGCTGCTGTTTGTCCGCAATCCCGTCAAGCGCGTAGGGGTCAAGCGGCTTTCGCTGCTGGGGGCATGTGCTGCTCCGATTCTGGTTTTTGGCAGTTGGCTTCTTTTCACCAAGCTCAACGGTCTAAGCGGCGGGCAGTCCACCAGCGTATCTGCCTTGCTGTCAGGCAATTTGACCCTCGCCAACGGACGCGACCAGCTCCCAAGCATGCTCCTTGGCATTTTTACCGGCACTGAGCAGTCCCTTGCCATAGAGAATGCGCGCAGCCTTGAGCTTCCGCTCATCGCTTGGGTGCTAATCCCCACGCTCGTGCCACTATTGTTGATTCGTTTTTATCCCGAGCATAAAAAAACCCTCAAGGCGCTCAGCCTATGGGGAATCGGATGCTTCCTCGTCTGTCTCATCGGATACGCGTTCAGCTTCCTCACCGTCTTTGCCAACGAGTGGAGCGAGCTGCAACCCAACAGCTTCTTCTTGTCCCTCACCAAGCGGTATATCTGTCCCTATCTCATCGGGCTTGTGGTTGTGCTCCTATCAGCCGCCTCCGATGCGATTGCAAGCCTCAAATCAAAAACACCGATGCGCATTTTGCTCGCAGTGATCGCCGCGCTCGTTCTGGTCTTTACCAACTGGGCCTCCATCACCACAGAGCTAGCACCCAAGGCTTATGCAGGCTATGCGCAGGACAACCCGCTCTACGCCTATGAGTATGAAAGCGAGTGGACATACGGCATTGACGACCCCGAGGACATCATCGTTTTATACGGTTCAGAGTCACTCCCCTACGTGAGCGAGCGCCTGCAATACGTCCTCGCCCCCTCAAAGCTTGTGATCCTGCGCGAGGAATCCATCACAGAGGAGGAGTTCGTATCCTTCCTTCAGGAAAACAACATCACCCATATCCTATGTACCGATGAGTACAACACCGTCTTTGAAAACGCAATCCTCTATGAGGAATATGAATGGCTTGACGCCTACAGCCTCTATGAAGTGCAGTGGGACGGCGACACCCCCGTCATCCTCTATTAATCCGCTATGCCGCTTGACGTATATCTGTCAAGCGGCATTTCTATCCTTTTCACAGCCCCGCAAAAACCCGAAAAACATAATAGAAACTTGACACTGCATATCCTGCATGTTATTCTCAAAAATGTACATATTTTTATCATTTAGGTGCCGCACGGCATCAATAAGGAGGGTCTTATTATGGCAGAGAACACTGAACAAATCCGACTCATCGCACTGCGAATTCGTGACCTACGAGATATCGCCGGTTTATCCATTGCCGAGGTAGCACAACGCGCAGGCATTGATCAAATTGAATACGAAGCGTATGAGCAAGGCAGCACCGACTTTTCTTTTTCGCATCTGTTTAATATTGCAGAGGTTCTTGGCGTCGATATTAGTGACCTTCTCACAGGCGAAAGCCCCAAACTGCAAGGCTACATCCTCACCCGCAAGGGACAGGGGCTAAACTTCAACCGCCGCACACAATACCACTATCAGCACCTTGCCTACAACTTCCGCGAAAAGCTATCCGAGCCTTTCATCGTCACCGTCGGTGAAGATCCGGCAGACGTTATCAAGCAGGCGCACAGCCACGAAGGACAGGAATTTGACTACGTGCTCCAGGGCACCCTCAAAATCGTTCTTGGCGGCAATGAACTCTATCTCAAAGAAGGCGACAGCGTCTACTACGACAGCTCTTTGCCTCATGCAATGTACGCAATCGAAGGTGAATGCCGTTTCATTGCCGTAGTTGTTAAGGAAGGGGCGAAAGCATAATGAAACCACTATATCATGAGTACCTCAACTGTCCCACGGAATATGCTACCTACGATGATTTTAATAAAAAGTTCCGCATCGCGCGTCCTGAGAGCTTTAACTTCGCTTTTGATATCGCCGACAGGATCGCCAACGAAGCACCCGAGAAACTCGCTGTCCTATGGACGGATGAAAATGGTACTGCGATTCGTTATACTTTTGGAGAACTAAAAGAAGAGAGCAACCGCGCAGCGAACCTCCTCGTATCCAAAGGCATCAAAAAGGGCGACAAGGTCATGCTGATCCTGCGCCGTCACCTCGAGTTTTGGCCCATCATGATGGCTCTTCACAAGATCGGTGCTGTAGCGGTTCCCGCAACTCACCTCCTGACTGAAAAAGACGTACTCTACCGCGTGGAATGCGCTCAGATTCAGATGATGATCATCTCTCACAAGGACGAAGGCGTACTCAAATCCGCCCAGATCACCAAAGAGAAATGCCCATGTCTTGAAAACATCATGGTTTTGCGCGGCGAGCGCGAAGGCTTTAGCAGCTACGGCGTGGAAATGCCGCTTCAAAGCGATGTATTTGACAAACCTCAGGGAGATGCGTATCCTCAAAATGAGGATTTACTCCTTCTTTACTTCACCAGCGGTACAACCGGCATGCCCAAGATGGTTGTTCACAACCACTACTACCCGCTCGGACATATCGCCACAAGCCTCTATTGGCAGCAGTGCATTGATGATGGTATCCACCTAACCATCAGTGAGACCGGCTGGGCAAAGAGCGTTTGGGGCAAGCTTTACGGACAATGGCTCACTGGCAGCGCCGTCTTTGTCTACGATTTTGAGCGTTTTATTGCTAAGGATGTTCTTCGTCAACTGGCTACCTTTGGCGTAACAACCTTCTGTGCACCGCCAACCATGTACCGCTACATGCTCCAAGAGAATTTTGCAGGCTACGACCTATCCAAGCTCAAGCACTGCGCAGTTGCAGGCGAGCCCCTCAACCCCGATATGGCGGATGAGTGGGTTAAGCGCACAGGCATGCCGCTCCTTGAGGCATTCGGTCAGACCGAGCTGCAAGTAGCGCTCGCTACCTTCCCCTTCATGAAGGTCCGTCCGGGAAGCATGGGCAAGCCCAGCCCGATCTTTGACATTGACCTTGTGGACGAGAATGGCGTTAGCTGCGCTGCTGGTGTCACAGGCGAAATCGTTGTGAGAACCAATGATGATTCACTACCCATCGGCATGTTCTCAGGCTACTACGAGCAGCCCGAGCTGACAAAGACCGTATGGAGCAACGACATCTATCACACCGGCGACGTCGCATGGCGCGATGAGTGGGGCTACTACTGGTACGTCGGCCGTACAGACGACGTGATCAAGTCCAGCGGCTACCGCATCGGACCGTTCGAGGTCGAAAGTGCATTGCTAGAGCATCCTGCCGTTCTTGAAACAGCCATCACCGCTGCACCTGACGAGCTTCGCGGCAACGTGGTAAAAGCCACCATTGTCCTAAAGCCCGGCTTCACAGCAGGCGACGAGCTCAAAAAAGAACTGCAAGAGCATGTCAAGCGCACCACCGCTCCCTACAAATACCCGCGCATCATCGAATTTGTCAGCGAGCTACCAAAGACCATCAGCGGAAAAATCCGCCGCGTAGAACTACGTGAAAGAGATAATCAATAACCAAAAACAATTGGAGGAAAAATACAAAATGCTAAGGACGATTCAAAGAAAGACGGCGCTGCTACTCACCGCCTTGTTGCTTCTGTCCCTTCTACCGACCGCATCCCTTGCTACGTCTAGCTCAAAAAACGTGAATAATCTACCCGTTGGAACCACAGAAGGCTACGAAAGCGGCGCAAACTGGTTCGGGGAGGATTTTTCATACGATGTCACGGACGAGGAGACCATGTGGGAGCTACTCACAAGGCCCATCACCGTGCTTGATATCGGCGGCGACGCACCTGAAAAAACGCGTGTGTATCCGCTTGATTCACCCGGCGGGGAAAAGGTACTGTATGAATTTATGGGAGGCTCTTTCTTTGGAAACCTTGGCGGTGTGCATGTATTGGGCGAGGACGAGGACGGCTATACCTTGATTGAGGGCATCGATGATTACGATCGCCTCATCACAGGCTACGTCAAGACCCGCCTCCTCAAGGAAGTCACACCCAACCAAAAGTATGGTATTATCATCGACAAGCTCACCCAGCGCCTATACGTCTATATCGACGGCAAGCTCTGGTCAAGCTGCGCAATCTCCACAGGCCTTGTCAACGACGCGCAGCCCTTTAACGAAACTGCCACAGGCGAATATCTCCTTGGCAGTTGGGTTGGGGGCTTTGACTCGGAGGGTATGTACTGCGATATGGCGATCCGCTTCAACGGCGGTGACCTTATCCACCAAGTCCCCTACGTGACCCTCGGCGACGGCACAAAGCGCTTCTCCAAATACGAGGCGCTCCTTGGTCAAAAAGCAAGCCACGGCTGCGTGCGTACTGCACGTATCGCTAACGAAGAGGGACTTTGCATTCGTTGGCTATGGGAGAACGTGAAGAAAAAGACAAAGGTACTCGTCTGGGATGATGACGGTCGAACCCTTCCCTATCCCGATGACGCGCTTGATCTTTACTACAACGAAAACGGCGGCAGCTACTACCACAGCGTTGCAGATTGCAACTCCGTGCGTGACAAGTACCTGCCCCTCACAGGCTTTAAGTACAGCGAGCTAGATACCGCTGCTTATGCTGACCTTGAGCGTTGCCCCACCTGTCTCCCCGAGCTTCGCAAGTCCATCATCGACAAGGGGAATGCTGCTCGCGGCACATCTTCATTAGCGTCCGGCACCGCCGCATCCTCAACCGATGCTACCCCAACCATCCCGCCGTCATCCATTGATGGTACCATGGTCATCTCCACCGACGATGATGTGCATATCAGCATCTCCGACGACGACTGATCATTCCAGGAAAATGCAAACAACCGGGCGATTCTTAGTCGTCCGGTTTTTGATTTGTTACCTTTCCCCGCGAATATTCCTTCCTCACCCACCCATTGCCAATTGCGCACCACCATCCATATGCTGTATAATAGACGCACCATAACGAAAGGGGAGCGACACGCGTTGAAAAAATTGCGCCGCTTTATCTGGTATCTCGCCTCACGATTGTTATTATTGATCGTATTGCTTGGACTTTTCACCGTCACCTTTTATTATGCGATGAATGCATCCAATATCTATATTGTTCTCAAAGACGGTATGGCCAAACGAGCTCAAGTCATCATGATGGACGAAAGCTCCACCGAACTGACCAAGTTTTTTCAAGGCACCTATCTCCAGCGCGATGAGAATTTGCAGCTCGCCATCGACGGCAAGAGCCCCTATATCTACTACACCGTGCGCGGCATCGACCACCGCTTATCCCTTACTTGGATGTGGTGCTGGCCATGGGAGAACACCGCTCGAGTTGAGTTCACCGAGACCATACCCCGCATCGACGGGCGCGTGAACGGCACCTATGCCGACGCCGCTAAAACCCTCTACGGTGACACCTACGAAACTCCGCCCAAGTGGCAGGGCGGCAAATTTTCCGCAACCCTCGTCAAAGAAAACAATCAATGGCATATCCGCAGCCTATCCCTCATCCAAGCGATAGCTGGGGATGCTGAGTAACGTTGGGTTACGGCATGGGGCTTTGCCCCTGCACCCCCACAAGGTGAGCTTCGCTCATTTCAACGCCCTTGACCCATGATGTCCGTGCTCTGCACGGACAGGGGGAGTGGGACGGTGAACTTAATCATAACAAAAGCGCCAGCAGATATACTGGCGCTTTTGTTATGCCTATTATTCTACGTCTTCATATAACTTCTGGTCGTAGATAAACTCGTGAATGGCATTGATGCTAATTTTCTTATTCTTTTCGTTTAAGTAGATCACGCTTGAGTTATTGATGGTTTTATAGCCATACCGTTTATCAAGCGGGATACGCAGCTGACCGATGATCTCGCCGTCCCCGCCGATATTGGCGATCGTTTCGCCCGAGAGCACCGACAGCCCAAGCGTCATCAGCTCATCCGTTGCCAGATTGCTTTCCACATAGGGCAATGCCGTCTCAATCAAGCTCATAAAACCAAACAAATCGATATCACTCACCTGTTTGAACAGCGCCTCCAGCAGCCTGCGCTGCCGATGCGTGCGTTCAAGGTCGTTATCAAGCCCGCGGATACGAGCAAACGTCACCGCCTGCATACCATCCACATGCTGCAGCCCCTCAAACGCCTGCACATCCTCGCGCTCTACCTTATCCATCGGTTCTTTAATCAGCTCGTAGTTGATGCGCCTTGCTTCCAATTCGCTCATTTCGATATCCACGCCGCCCAACGCATCAATCACATTCGCCAGCCCATGGATATTGACCACCACATAGCGCTGTACATTGAGCTTGAAGTTGCGATTGATCGTCCTCATCGCCAGCTCAGGTCCGCCGTATTTATACGCGGCGTTAATGCGCCTTTGCGAGTTATACCCCGGTATGCTCACCGCTGTATCGCGCGCAAAGGACGTCAATTGAACGCGTCCTGTATTCTTGTTCACCGAGCAAATCATCACCGCATCGGAGAGCCCGCGCTGAAGTTTACTGCTTCGATTATCGATGCCAAGAAGCAGAATATTGGTCACATTATCAGGCAAATCCTGATTGATCTCTAGGTTTGTCAGGTCGACTTCTTCGGATGGCTCAGCATCCTCCATCGCCTCCATCAGCTCCGCAACCGCCTCTTCTTCCTGGGGCGTGAGTGCCTCTGCTTGGTTCTCTTCCTCCGATGTATCCTGCACTTGCGATGACACCATGTCGTCAATACCGTCGATTTCAATGGTGATTTCGCCATCCGCCGCTGCTAGTCCAGTCATCAGGCATATACACATGCATAGCACTGCGATTCTTTTACTCAACTGTTTCAATTCGTACGCCCCCTTAAGAAAGCCATTGATCAGTTACTGCACTTGCTCCAATATTCCGTACAATCCACTAACGGTAAATTCCGATGCAAAATAGGGTCTTGTACGCATAACCGCCGTAAACATCATCGTCTTGCTCTCTGATTGGGTAAAGGGAACAACCACTTTGGTATCCAGGGGCAATGCTTCCATGCCATAGCGCATCATGCTCAACCCTCGATCATCAAACTCATTGTGAATCAAGGTTTCTGCAAGTTCAAGCATTTCATAGGATGTTTCAATTTCGCCTTTCACACCCGCAATCGCTTCTGCATTTCTGCGTTCTTCCAGCGATATTTGTTTGACCACGGGCTGACCGTTGATCGATTCGGTCACGTCACCCACTTGGTTTTGCTGGGTTTCGGGAAGCAAATCGCCAATGTCAAACAGCACCTTTGCATCTCCTAACGCTGAGGCGATATCATATTGCACATCGCCTTTTTGAAGCGTTACGCTCACGCGCATCATGGGCAGGTCTGCATACATCGCGCCGCCCGCTGACGCTTCATCCTCAAGAATGCTCGAGGTATCTGCGATGGGTTCAAGCGTGATATGGAAGGTCGTACCGATGCGTGTCGTCTCGTTCTTAGCCATCAGCTTTTGAAGCTCAAGACCGTCGTTGATGTCATCAATCGATACCACAACCATTGTGCCGTCAAGCGCAAAGCCAATGTACTTGACGCGCTGGTTGGTCAGGTTATTGAGCATCGAATAGCTCATCTTCAGGTCCCTGCCGCGAATGATCTTGTTGCCGTCTGCGTCCGTTTCATAGCCGCCGTCCTTGTTCAGCTCAGCCTCCGCCGTGAGCACCAGCAGCGCTTCGTCATATCCGCCGCGGAGCCTCAGGGAGGTGGTGAACGGACGATCCTTACCATCGATCGTATCGGTGACAGGACAGCCGTAATAGGTTTCATTGAGGCGAAGCATGTCAATGGTTCTGATCTGAGTGCTCAGCATCTTGCCATCGCTGAAATGAATCTCGTCATATACGGGGTTGATGATGCCCAGCGGATCGTAGGGCTTCATGTTCTTTGGTGTGAGGTCGATGAAGAACAGAGGACTATCTTCCGCAAGTACCAGCAGATAGTATTCAGGTGCACTCAAGCCCTCCAGCAAATAGGCGTAGTTACCATATTCCTCGCCTTCCTCGCGCGAGAGAAAACCATCGATATAATCGTCACCCAGCATCAAGTCGTAGTCATAGATGAACTCCAGCAACGGATCAGCCTCATCAATATACTTGAATGCGGGCATTGGGATAATTTCAATAATAATTCTTTTGATCTTGATCGCAACGTCATAGCTTCCCGCGAGGTATTTTTCGTTCCCCTCAGGAATGATGACGCGCGCTATATAATCCCCCACATCTGTGGGCGCTTTGGAAAGCTTCACGCCGTTTTCGTAGTATTCAATGCCTGCGCCGCTCGGAATGAGCGAGGACTTAAACGCAAACTTTTCATTGTCGTAGGTCTTTGATTGCTCCGAAAGCGTGAACTTCTCGCGCGTGTCCTTCACTTCGAAATACTGACGCTTACCAAACCCGAACGCATCCTGCGTTTGCTCGTTTAGCTTGGCATCGGGCATTATGCAGCCAAAGGCGCGGTAGGTCACAATATCGCCAGGACGCAGATCAGGAATCACGACTTCGCCGTTTTTCATCATGGCGATCTTCGCATTGCTGTCATACGCATCGGGCATATCGTAGCGCGCGGTTGACACGTAATACTGAATGCCCATCGTAGTCGCGTTGCTCGCCTTGAACTGGACAACCTTGCTATTAATGACCGTCTCGCCGCTAATCACGGGCAGAGCGTCAGGAACAGCTTCGCCGTTTTTAACGATAGTCGTGTAGGTATCGCGTCCGGCAAGGATCACTACGTCCACATCGTGCAGCGCTTTCTCGCGCCACAGGGTTACGCAGCCGGTATTGTCGGTCGTGGTTTCAAAGGGCTCTGCTGTGCCGATTTTGAGCGTTATTTTCTGATTGATCATCTGCACATTTTTGTTATTGCGCGCAACGATCACCGTCTTCACAAAAGAGTTGCCGGGCAAGGAGCTGCCCTGCTGAATGACTAGGTTTGTGTCCTTATGCACCGTCACAACCCCGCCGCCCGATGCGCTGCCCGCAGACAACGCGCCTGTGCCCGTCACAAATACCTGTGCATTACTGCCAAGGCTCAGGCTGCCGACGGTGCTTGAACCCGACAGGTTGATCGTGACATTCGCATTCGCGCCAACATCGATCTTGCCCGCGGTGCTAACGCCGCTGATTGATAACGCAACAGTAGCGCCAGCCTGAATTATCAGGCTGCCGCTTGCGCTAGAGTCGCTTTTGATATTATATTCTCCATCGCGCAGCGTCAAATCAATGCCGCCAAGCTTTAAGTAGCTTCCGCTCAATGGCACTTCCGATACCACCAGCTCATTTCCATTCAGATTTCCGACATAGCTGAAGTCCTTGGACGCTTTCGCCAGCAGCACATAGGCTGTCTTTGCGTTTTGCGATGAATAGAGCAGCGGTATACTCTTACCATTGAATTGTGCTGTGGTATCAGCGCTGATATTTTGTCCCGCATCAAGCGTGACCCAGCCGCCGACCGCCTGCGTGCCAAGGGTATCGCAGGAAATATTCATCGAGCCCGCAGCCGTGATGCCCGCAATATCAGCCGTGCCGATTTGGAGCTTGCCGCTGCCTGACAGCTGCGCTGTGCCGCTTCCGCTCAGGGACGCGATGGCATTGCTGCCGCTGATGAAAATCGTTGTGTTCTTATTGATTTCAAAGGATGGCGCTGTCCCGCCTGTGCCCTTGCCGTCCATCACAAAGGATGTGTTGGCAGCGGAAACAATGATCTTTCGGCTTTGCTTTCCGCTATCGCTTGCGATGAGGTTATAAGCCTTTCCCGCTTCAGCTGTGAAGTCGCCGTCGCCGCTGAGATCAATCTCGGACACATCGGTTGTAGGGGGTTGACGATAGGTGGTGATGGCGAGCGTTGAGCCCTGCACATCCGCGAAATATTCCGCGTCCTGAGGCAAGGATGGAAGCCACAGATAGGCGTTCCCGTCGCCGCTATAGGGCTGAATGCTCGATAGCGCCTTGCCATCCAGCGTTACACTCGTTGCACCCTTTGCAGCAAATACATTTTGGAATCTGCCATTGCCGCTTGATGCACCAGACGGCAGATGAATGCTGCCGCCAAGGGCATTGAGGTCTGAGCAGTTGACATTGTTCTCTACATATAAGCTGCCCGAGCCATCAATCGTGATGGATGAATCGCCGGCAGCGATGGTTGCGATGGTGTTTTGTCCCTGAAAGCCCAACGATGCGCGAACGCCCGAGCCAAGCTTGAGCATCCGAAGCTCCGCGCTTTGCAAAATAAGCGATACCACCAGACCGCTGCGAACATGGAAGGAAGCATTGCTTCCGCCGCCCGACAGCACGTAGGTTCCGCTGCGGTAGATCAGGTTCTCGCCGTCTTCAAGGGCGATACCCGTGGGGGCGCTTGCTGAGAAGAGCGCAATTTCTCCGCTGCTCTGCGCATCAGCCGCATCAAACAGCCACTGGCCAAGCGCGCAAAGCGCGACCACGTCGCCTGTTTCGTTCAATCCGATATGCTTGCAGCCTTCGACCAAACAATCCGGTGCCTGCTCGCAATCTGCCGTGGTATGATCGCACAGGGTTTCATCCCATGTGTTCTCAGGCGATGGCAGGGGGGTGATGGTTTCGGTAGGTTCAGCTGTTGGTACGTCGGTAGGCACATCCGTAGGCAGCTGCGAAGGTTCGCCTGTGGAAGGATCGGTGGGTTGACCTGTCGGCTCGTCCGTGGATGGATCGGTAGGCACGCCTGTCGGCTCGTCCGTGGATGGATCGGTAGGCTCGCCCGTTGGCTCGTCGGTGGACGGATCCGTGGGCACGCCTGTCGGCTCGTCGGTGGACGGATCCGCGGGCTCGCCTGTCGGTTCGTCGGTGGACGGATCCGTGGGCTCGCCTGCTGGCTCGTCCGTCGGTTCATCAGTGGTCACTTCCGTCGGCTTGCCAGATGCCGTTTCATTTGCTGGCGGCGTCGCAGGCTTGGTTGTGTCCTCTGATGCAGGCACTGTTGGTTCGGGTGTCGGCGTTGGCAATGGCGCACTTGCAGTCGTTAGAATGCCAGACCAAAAGTCGGTCGCTTCATTGATAGGCGTCCCTGTCTCTGCCATTGCAGATGAAAGCATAGTGAAGCAAAGACATAAGCAAAGTATACGCGATAAATGTTTGACCCAACGGTTAGACATTATATTACCTCCTTAGGCAGCATAACTTAGATCGTACATCGATTTTAACATTTGTACACAAATACATAACGATCATACACACCTAATCGTTGCATTGCTGCGCCGATTTTACAATTATGTTGGTTTAATTTTTGCCGCCAATTTTTTCAAGCAAATTTTGCTTTTCAAGGAGCTTGACCATCGGCACGCCCAAAGCGAAGCAGACCACTGCTTGTCCAAGACCAACGGTAAGCATATTAAGCCATAGGGTAGGAACTCCATATGCATAGGTAATCACAAGACCGATGATCACGGCGTTGCACAGAACGGGCGGAAGTGCGCGCACCCAAACGCTGCCGCGAATGCGCCATGTCATGACAGCAGCCGTCATCGTGGCCAGTGTACCAAAAACGACATCATAGATATTAGCACCGGCTAAAAGATTGCTCAGCAAACAGCCGATGGCCAGACCAGGCACGGCCTGCGGGAGCACAACGGGCAAAAGGGTGAGCGCCTCTGAAATGCGAAATTGAACTGCGCCAAAGCTAATGGCTTGGAATGCGAGGGTCAGCGCGGTATAAAGCGCTGCAATGATGGCTGAAATACATAGGTTACGTGTCGTAAAAAACTTTTGCATGTGATGATTCCTCCAAACTAATTGCTCCACCTTTTGGCAAAGTCATGACATTATATCACATGTGAAAATATTAGTCGATACGTGAATGCTCGCCTCGCATGCTGCACATAATAGGAGCATCATAGGAAAGGGAGGTGAACGCGATGTCGTTCCCCGAACAGAATCAGACAATCAAGTGCGATGTGCACACCTGTCAGCATCACACCGGTGAGGGTAAATGCAATCTCGGTTCCATCAAGGTCGCTCCTCGTCAGGGCTGCAACAGCGGCAAATGCGATGAAAGCGAATGCGCTAGCTACCACAACAAGTAATACGGTCTCGGTATAGAGGCTGTTGCAGAATGGTTCGCAAGAATCACTCTGCAGCAGCCCCTTTTTATTTGTCAATTTTTATTCTATGTCAATGCCCGTCATCTGCTTCCACTTTTTGCGGATCGTCTTTTGATTGGTCACGCCGTAGCTGGGATCGTTCTTGGTTGCTTCGTCCATATCCCGTAGGAAATGCAAGCAAAGGTGACCATCAAAACCATTATCAGTGATGCTGCCCGACAGATGGGGCGTGTTATGCATCGTGCCCAGTGTCCACGTGCCGCTCGGCAGCTGGACGTATACGGGCATTGGTGTCCAAGTGGTCGTATTGCCAAATGCCTTGTTCATGGTTTCGGTATCGCTCAGGGTCAAGGGTTCGCTATCTGCATGGCGGCCGAGGCTATAGAGTTTGAGCTTCCACTGCGTTCCTGATGCAGGATCGTAGATGGTCACCGTCTGTCCGCTTCGAACGCTGGGCTTGATATCATTAAACCAGTGCAAAAGCTTGATCTCGCCTACGCCTGGAACGGTGGTTGAGCCGCCGCTTGACGATCCGCTTGATGAGCCGCCGCTCGATGAGCCGCCGCTGGAGGAGCCGCTGCCCGACGAACTCGAATCCGCCGCCTTGGCATTGCCGCTATACAGCAGCGTCTGAGTCTTTGCGCCTGCAACGCCGTCTATGGTGATGCTGTTGCGCGTTTGGAAGGCGATTACGGCCGCTTGGGTCAATGCACCAAATGTGCCGTCCGCCGAGACATTATAGTTGAGGTTTTTCAGTGCGCCCTGCATCGCCTTCACATCGCTGCCCTGATCGCCTAGGCGAAGGGAGATGTAAGTGCCGGAGCTTGA
>LFRM01199188.1_pt3 | contig 23223 bp, 22 predicted proteins | sample 618341 | NCBI WGS metagenome assembly LFRM01 (sample SAMN03654438, study PRJNA283298) | anaerobic digester metagenome | isolation source: pool of bioreactors CSTR01a, CSTR02a, and CSTR03a thermophilic anaerobic... | place: Denmark: Kgs. Lyngby | collected 2014-05-21 | reverse complement strand
TCATAGAGGGCAACCGAAAAGAAGGTTTTAAAGGTTGAAGTGTTATCTTTGCCATTTTTCATTTTTCCATTTCAGAGTAACGGATTTGACTGCTTCGTCAGGAATTTCAAACTCTTCATCATAATCCAGCATAAACAAATAGGCGTCTATATCAACAGTTAGCGACGTACCTTTTTGTGGTAATTGGTAATACAGAGAATAGGCACCCTTAGAAAATTGCTGCTGCGCAAAAGTTTGTACAGCAGACGGTAGTTGCGCAACATCAATAAAGTCGCTCAATATATAGTTTTGCTGAGCGCCCCACTGGTCATTCTGGTCTTCGCTCAGCGCCCCGTTTTGGTAGAAAAAAACCCTTATATCACTGCCTGTTTCTGTGCCTTTATTGATGGCGACAAGCTTGCGACCGTCTTGCATATTCCAGTAGCTCATTTCCCAGCCAAACTGCATTCCATTCAGACTGAGGAAGCCATTTTTTACATCGCAAACATCTACGGGAGTCGGTGAAATATCAAAAGCTTGTTCTTCACCGATGTGTTTAAGCAGTAGCTTGCGATGAGCAATGCTGATGCCTTCCAGCGGAAAAGCATCATCGGGAAGCAATAAAAATATATCCTTAATATTCACATTTTTTGTAACGGCTGCTTCTGCCACAGTGTCAGCTTTGTGCTCAACAGCGACCAGCTGTTGGGCAGCAACACTAGCTTTACCCTCATAGGTACAGGCAGCAAGCAATACAAGCAGTGTCAGTAGGTATATTTTTATTTTCATAGTTTGCCTGAGGATTTGGAAGTACATTATTTTCTATAAAAAACAGCACAGACAGTTCTAGTTTGCAAAACTCTCTTGGCGTTTCTTGATCAAGACCCATAATGCCAAGTGATTGTCTTTACCAAATCATCGGCATCAAGAAAAATTGATAAAAACAGAATATCCCTAGAGACAGTCAAGACTTTAACGCCTTGGTTATTGTCATAAAAATCCTCATCGGTCAGCTTGAACTTCTTCATAATGGAATCCTTGTTCCACTTTTTATCACCGATAGTAATCCAGCCAAAACTCTTCCCAGGCTTGTTAATCTCAGCGTGGATCAGCATGTAATCTTGATAGACTAACTCAATACCGTCGTAGATCATGGTAGTGGTCGTGACACTATAATCGTCATCAATATAGCCCGAAGTCTGCAAAGGACCGGTCTCAGACGACTGGTACTTAGGCTGGCCCAACAAACGCTGCGCATCGAGAGGGTTGGCTCCTAATTGCAGATTGGCCAGTGTCAGATTCTGTAACAAAGGCAGGTGTCTTTCATCATCATTGAAACCCCAATGACTGACCTGAGTTGTCCAGCCCTGTACCTGCTCTTTGGGGTAGTAGCATTTGTACCAGGTTCTGTTTTTCTTATCTTTCACCGCAGTTAAACAAATCAGAAGGAAATGTTCCTGATCTGGCACAGTAGCTACGATCCCACTCTCAATAGATGCATCATCATAGAGCGTGGTGTTGGCTTTATTTTTCATAAACAGGGGCAACATTTTATCAATCCCTGGATCTGAAAATTTCACCTGCATAGCTTGTTGTTCTTTAAAGCTTGTCTCGATAAAGTCGATTAGAAACGCCCCGCCGGATGGGATCAGTAATAGATCGTTGGAAGAAACCTCACCATCGCGATACTCAACCAGCACCTTATATTGCAAATCAGACAGGCGGGTTATACTCACATTTTCTAATGTATCGCCCGCCATCATTCCATTACCCTGACCGAAAGGCGTCCAAACGTCTTGACCCAAAGGATAAATATTTTCCCATTTATTTTTATAGGCTTTTTTGGCGGCAAGCAGTTCATCTTCTGTTGTAAAATCAGGGTATTCAAAGATCTGCAACTGTTCTTGATAAAATGCCATATAGCGTTTGGTAAAAATCTTATCGCTATCTGGTAGACAGTAGCCATGACCGCTTTTGCATTGAGAAAAGATGCTTTGCAACCATGCCTCACCTGCAGAAACCTGTTGCGTCTCTGTTGTTTTTTTTACAACAGCGGGTTTGCTGACTTCTGTGTTAGCAGAGCTTTGATCACAGCCCGTTAATACGGCAAACACCATGATTAAACTCAGCAGTGCTGCGGGAAAAGTAGTTGTTTTTTTCATTTTAAAAACTGCCATAAAGTAAAAATCATTTAAAATAAAAGAAAAATAAACGGCGCCAACCTGGTGTCGACTACTACCATCCGCTTTACCTATACGATTACCTTTGGCATCACGCACAGTTCCGTTGCTTTCTACTTTTCCCATGCGCTTACCCTTCTCGTCTCTCACCCTTCCATCGGACTCTATGCTGCCTATCTTGCTCCAGCTTCTATCTCGAGCATCTCTACTCTTTTCATTCCCCTATAACTTGGAATATTCTTCAGCTGCTTCAGATAATCAATGGTGGCTTCTGCAGTAGGGCGAAACAGTCCTTGACCTGGATCTTTGTGCTCGTACTTGTAAACCGCAGCCATATAGCTGTTCATAACAACGGAGTACATTTTATCCATAGCAAAGGGTTTACCAGCGCTTGTAAGAAGCTCCACATTGTTAAGGCTGCCATCGAGGTTAAGCACATAACGCGCACCTATTCCTGAAGGATAAAGGAGCTTATAATCATCAAAGCTAAAGGCGGTGATCAATAGATTACGGATTTCATGACCGGTGAGCTTGAATGTCACCATTTCATTACCGAAGGGGTCGATTTCATACACGTCTTTGGCACGTACGGGACCTTTTTCAAGCGTTGAAATACGCACACCGCCAGCATTGATAAAGGCAAGATCACTTTTGGAAACTGCACGGATAGAGTCAGCAATCAGGTACCCCAGCTCTTCTCTGTTTGAAAAATCATCTGCGGCAATGGCAATGGTTTCGATCAATGCTGGATTGTTATTGTAGGCATCCACCCTATCCTTAATATCAGCACGCGTAGGTCCTGTTTCCCCAATAGTCAGCAGTTGCATTTCTTTATCGACCTGGCCATCAGGACTCACTGTCAGCTTAATCAGCGTTGCATATTTCAGCCTACGTTCGGCTTGGGTAATCAGAATGCCATTGTGGATTTGATCTTTGTCGACTTTGGTGTGTGAATGCCCACCAATAATCACATCAACGCTGTTTTTCGGCAGTTGCATGGCTAATTTTACATCTTCCTCAAAGCCCATATGGTTCACCATAATGAACACATCACTACGATCTTTTAAGAAGAGGTATTGCTGAGCTGTGGCAAACGGATCTTTAAATACAAATCCTTTGACATTATCGGGGTGCGTATCCGGCATCCCATTGGCGTTAATATCCAACAAGGACACAAAGGCTATTTTCAGCCCATTCGGCATTTCAACTATTTTGTAAGGTTGAATACTAAAATCGGCATCTTTAGGCAATTCCATATTCGCCGAGAGGAAATCAAACTGAGCCTGATGTGTGATGTATTCAAAGCCTGCAAGGCGAGAATCAAATTCGTGATTGCCCACTGCCGACAAGTCAAATTGAACTGCGTTCATCAGTTCAATCATCGGCATGCCTTTGTCAGGATACTGATCGTTTGCAGGATTCCCGGTTTGGTTGTCGCCGGCGGACACCAATAATAGATCTGGATAACTGTCTCGCAAGTTATCGACAATAAAGGCAAAGCGAGGAAAATTATCCAAGGCCGCATGCATATCATTAACGGCAAGGATTTCTATCCTTCTATCTTGCGCTAACTCTATTGTTTTAGTTGGCTGACCACTGCTGCAGCCCATTAACACGGCAATGCTAAACACTGCGATGGTTTGGATCACTTTTGTTATTTTTGTATTTATTTTAGTGTTCATATACAAATGATTCCCTTCACTGAGTTCGCCATCCAGAGCAACAGTGTTGCCATAGCCATCGGTGACGGTAGGTAATTCACGGGGAGTGGTTTGGTTATGCTGCGCATAGTATGCACGTACAACATCCAATACCTTAGCCCCGTGAAAGAGTGTTACTTCTTTATCATTAACATATATCTTCATGTTTTTTATGATCTAGGTCTATGGTGTCACTATGTGGAAACTCTTCACCCAAATCAACTCACATGCGCCACCACCGGTGTCATTGCGCGTTAACGAAGTATTCCAATACCAATGATCATTACTGGCTCTAACATTAACTAAACTGCCTGAGATGTCTACGAGATCTCCCTGTCGCACCTTACCCATAGCTCGCTTAACTGAATCGTTAGCCGGAATCAAATGCATATTTGCACTGTGCGTTTCTATTTCACGCCGCGGTATCGGATAGGCATTAACACGCCAGAAGTAAAATCGACCAGACTGCGATATTTTAATATCCTTGAGAATACTTTCATCAGACATATTGCCCCAGCCCAAAGCGAGATCCACCGGTGATAGCTCGGCTCCTCGATCAAAGGTATAGTTTTTCTTGGCTATGACTTTGGCGCGAATATCAAACTGCGCCAGCTCAGTGATATCGTAATCATCGACTCGCTGACTTACAGGTGAGTCTAGAGTTATTTGCTGTGGATCTGCCGGTGCCATAACACCTGGCCCAAGCTGTACTTGTCCGGTGCGATTATAAATCGACCAGCAACTAACAATAATGAGCAACCCAATAATTATTTTTTTCATGCGCCGCTCGGGTTTAGATAACGCTAAGGAGCTGGTGATTCAGAGTCAGATTAAGCATTGACTGGGATGCTAGCTCGCTCGGGGCGCTGCCTAGGATTAAAATTGTATAAAGGGTCTAAATATTTCTAGACCCTTTTAGCACAGTTATCGTCAGCAGTTTTAAAAACATCTTACTTATAAAAGGCTTCAACAGTACCTTTTAGCGTCATCATTAATGGTTGACCGCGACGGTCTTTGGCTTTAGGCGAAGGATATTTCACCCAGCCTTCACTGATGCAATATTCCTCAACATCAAAGCGCTCTTTACCGTTGATGCGAATACCAATACTGTTCTCAAACATTTCTGCCACATGGTATGGGCTATGCGGATGACCTGACAGGCGATCCGGTAAGGCAGGTAGTGATGTAGTGTCGTTCATGTTTAACCTAGGCGTTGATAAAAAGTCAGTTATTGTAGACAACATAGGCCTAACGCTCAAGAAATAGCGTTAGGGACTCAACGCATTAGTCTTTTTTATCGATGGTTATTTCAATCAATTTGCTATCACCGGCAAACCACTTCTGCACATACAAACTACCCAGGATAGGAGCCGTTCCTTCATCAGGAACCTCCTTATAACGAACACTGTTTTTTGTTTCTTTCTCGTATTCAAACATCACTACTTTATTTGTCATAAAATAGCTCACATAACTCATGTAAAAAATCAGTGTTGATAATCGACCCAGCTTAGAACGAAAGCATGGCCATCCACAGCCTAAAACACAACCCAACGCCAGAAATCTTTACCTTCTTTCGGGCGATGCTTAGTTTACTGGCCAGCCACCCTCACCATCTACAGGAATAAAATGACTCAGTTGGCAAACGCGCGTCTTAAGCAGATCTAAACTGTAGCCAGACACAATAATAGGTTGCAAAGTACCACCGCCAGAAATGCTCTCAGACCCAAAAAACTCAGTTTCAGCATCACGAAACGCCAGCCATGCTCTTTGTGCTTTGCGCAAAGAGTCTTTCTCTTCAGCAGACAAATGACTCATCAACTCCTTATAGACTCTATTTAACTCTCGGTCCCATTGCTCATAAGCTCTTGTTTGAGCATTGCGCATATGTTCTGTAATGCCAGCACTGGCACTCATCTCACGCTCAAATTGAGCATCAATTGGATGAACGCTGTTAGTTTTGCAAAACGGCTCAGCTGCAGATGCGTAAGGAAAAAACATTACAAGCCCAATAGCCAGTAAGATTCTTTTCATTGTGTTGCCTCTTATGTTGAATACCCATTTCAATAATTGATCCGCGGCAATGTTCTGGTCAAGCAATAGCGAGCAAAAATCTGCCCTAATACACAAGAGAATGCTGGACGATGCCACTCATGATGTTTTCTCATGTACTGATTGAAATAAGATCATTTTTGTTCATGTCGCTATCAACGTATAAATGTATCCATTCTGAGCTCTAGGCCACTAGAGACATCATCGTTAAATTATTAATTCGTACAAACCTGAACAGGCACTGCAGACTGCTAACAAGGACAGTCAGCGAGTCCAGTAACAGCCAGCTTACACTCAGGTTTTACGCAGGAATTGGATACCAGAACATCATGAGTAACGACTTTACATTTTCTCTAAACAGCATTGATTTTGATGAAAACTATCACCCATCAGACAATACGCGAGCGACGACCAACTTTGCTAACTTAGCTCGAGGCGAGAGCCGCCAGCAAAACTTGCGTAACACTCTGCAGATGATAAACAATCGTTTCAATGCCTTAGCACACTGGGATAACCCCAAAGCCGATCGTTACTCTGTTGAGCTGGAAATCATTTCTGTGGAGATGGAAATTGATCATCAAGGCCGCGAAAGTCGCTTTCCTGCCATTGAAGTTCTGAAAACTAATATTGTTGATCACCTCACCAACAAACGTATCGAAGGCGTGGTCGGCAATAACTTTTCTTCTTATGTGCGCGATTATGATTTTAGTGTGCGCCTGTTAGATCACAATAAAGGCCAAGCGCAATTTAGTGTTCCAGAAGACTTTGGTGATCTGCACGGCAATATCTTCAAAAGTTTTGTAGACTCTGATACCTATCAACAAAACTTCACTAAAGCACCGGTGATTTGCCTCAGTGTTTCCGATAATAAAATCTATCGTCAAACGGGAAATCAGCACCCCGTATTAGGTCTGGAATACCAGCCCAATGAATCATCCTTGACTGAACAATATTTCAAAAAGATGGGCTTAGAGGTGCGCTACTTTATGCCGCCTAACAGCGTCGCACCTTTGGCTTTTCACTTCTTTGGTGATTTGCTGCATGATTACACTGATCTTGAGCTGATCAGTACGATTAGCACCATGGAGTCTTTCCAAAAGATTTATCGTCCTGAAATTTATAACGCTAACGCTAGCGCAGGCAAGTGCTACAAGCCCAATTTAAAAAATCTGGACCATTCCTTAACGCAAATTGTCTATGACCGCGAAGAGCGCAACCAGCTCGCAATTGCGCAAGGTAAATTTACTGAAGAAAACTTCATTAAGCCTTATCAAGAAATTCTTGAACAATGGTCTGCCCGTTACGCTGCCTAAATTTAGGTTTTATAACCAACCTCTGAATGACATGCGCCAAAACGCTAGTACTTTTTAAACAGGGTGTTAGCTATGCCGATCGTTATTCAGAGGCTTTTAACAAGAATTTAACACGGAATCTATTATGAGCATCTTATTACCCACATCAACCGCGGGCAGCTTACCTAAGCCTTCATGGCTAGCAGAGCCAGAGACAATTTGGTCAGCTTGGCGACTGCAAGGTGAGCAATTAATTGAAGGTCAGCAAGATGCGCTACGGGTGTGGTTGCACGAACAGCAACAAGCAGGCATTGATATTGTCAGTGACGGCGAGCAAACCCGCCAACATTTTGTTACCACCTTTATTGAGCACCTTGATGGTGTTGATTTTGAGAAGCGTGAAACAGTTAAAATTCGTGACCGTTACGATGCCAGCGTCCCGACTGTGGTGGGTGCTGTAAGCCGCAAACAGTCAGTGTTTGTTGAAGATGCTAAGTTTCTCCGTCAGAACACCACACAACCTATTAAATGGGCTCTACCCGGCCCAATGACCATGGTCGACACACTCTATGACGCCCATTACAAAAGCCGTGAACAATTAGCTTGGGAATTCGCCGTCATCCTCAATCAAGAAGCCCGAGAGTTAGAAGCGGCAGGGGTGGATATTATCCAATTTGATGAGCCTTCATTTAATGTGTTTTTTGATGAGGTCAATGATTGGGGCATTGCCGCATTAGAAAAAGCCGTCGAAGGTCTTAAGTGTGAAACCGCCGTGCATATTTGCTATGGCTATGGCATTAAAGCCAATACCGATTGGAAAAAAACCTTGGGTTCCGAGTGGCGCCAGTACGAAGAAGTCTTCCCTAAGCTGCAACAATCCAATCTGGACATCATCTCGTTAGAGTGTCAGAACTCTCACGTACCTATTGATCTGATTGAGCTGATTCGTGGTAAAAAGGTCATGATAGGTGCTATTGATGTGGCAACCAATACGATTGAAACGCCAGAAGAAGTTGCCGATACCCTACGCAAAGCTCTGCAGTTTGTGGATGCGGATAAACTCTATCCTTCGACCAACTGTGGCATGGCACCTTTATCCCGCGCAGTCGCCCGAGGTAAGCTCAATGCCTTAAGCGCCGGCGCAGAAATCATCCGCCGCGAACTCACAGCCTAGGGCCTTATTTTATCAGCAGCTACCTTGAACTACCCCCAAAAAGTTAGCATAACTTTTTGGGGCTTTTTATTTGCCTCAGGCATTAGCTAAGTGCGAGTCAACTGTATCGAATGACTTCAAAGACGGTTTTTAAAACATCTAAAAACTACTTATGTTTCCAGCCGGTAATCTCAGCTAATGCAGTGCCAATATCTGCTAATGAGCGTACTGTTTTAACGCCAGCGTCTTGTAGTGCTGCATATTTTTCATCTGCTGTGCCCTTACCTCCTGAAATAATCGCACCGGCATGGCCCATGCGTTTACCTTCGGGTGCTGTAACTCCAGCGATATAGGACACCACAGGTTTAGTCACATGTGCTTTAATAAAAGTAGCAGCCTCTTCTTCTGCACTGCCACCAATCTCACCAATCATCACTATGGCTTCGGTTTGCGGGTCGGCTTGGAAGAGTTTTAGAATATCAATAAAGCTGGAACCGGGGATGGGGTCACCACCAATTCCCACACAAGTGGACTGACCAAAGCCAGCATCGGTCGTTTGTTTCACTGCTTCATAAGTGAGCGTACCTGAACGCGAGACAATGCCGACTTTACCCGGCATATGAATGAAGCCTGGTTGAATACCAATTTTGCATTCGCCCGGTGTAATCACGCCAGGACAATTAGGCCCGATTAAGCGCACACCCAACTCATCGCACTTGATTTTCACATCCAGCATATCTAAGGTTGGGATACCTTCAGTGATGCAAATAATCAGCTTAATCCCTGCAAAAGCGGCTTCTAGAATGGAGTCTTTACAAAAGGGAGCGGGCACATAAATGACTGAAGCATCAGCGCCGGTGGCCTCGATAGCTTCCAGCACAGTGTTAAATACGGGTAAACCCAAGTGCGTGCTACCACCTTTACCCGGTGTGACACCACCGACCATGTGCGTGCCATAGGCGATGGCTTGTTCAGAGTGAAATGTACCTTGTGCACCAGTAAATCCTTGGCAAATCACCTTAGTATCTTTGTTAATTAAAATACTCATGCCTGCTCCCCTTTCGCTGCTGCGACCACTTGTAGTGCTGCATCACTCAGGCTATTGGCGGCAATAATATTTAATCCACTTTCAGCCAATACTTTAATGCCAAGGGCTGCGTTATTACCTTCTAAACGCACCACCACTGGGACCTTAACTCCAACCTCTTTAACCGCCCCAATCACACCTTCAGCAATCATATCGCAGCGTACAATGCCGCCAAAAATATTGATTAGCACGGCTTTTACATGACTGTCTGAAAGGATAATTTTAAAGGCTTCGGACACACGCTCTTTGGTTGCGCCACCGCCAACATCTAAGAAGTTAGCTGGTTTACCACCGTGGTGATTGACGATATCCATAGTGCCCATAGCTAAACCCGCGCCATTGACCATACAACCAATATCACCATCCAAAGCCACATAATTGAGCTCAAACTCTGCTGCATGCGCTTCACGTGGGTCATTCTGCCCAGTATCTTGCATGGCTCGTAATTTCGGCTGACGGTATAGGGCATTGCTATCTATGGTGACTTTGGCATCTAAGCAGTGTAGATGGCCGTCATTTTTAATCACTAAGGGATTCACTTCAAGCAGCGCCACATCATTTTCAACAAAGAGCTTGGCTAAGCTGAGGAATATATTTACAAACTGCTTAACTTGATTATCTTGCAAACCCAATTGATAGGCTAGATAACGTCCTTGGAAAGGCTGTGCACCAATGGTTGGATCAATCATCACCTGTAGAATTTTTTCAGGCGTTTCGCTAGCGACTTTTTCAATATCAACGCCACCTTCAGTCGAGGCCATAAATACAACACGACGTGAAGCGCGATCAACTACGGCCCCCAGATAAAGCTCTTTAGAAAACCCAATACAGGCTTCAACTAAAATATGATGAATCGGTTGGCCGTTCGCATCAGTTTGATAGGTGACTAAGCGTTTACCCAGCCACTGTGCAGCAAAGTCTTGTGCAGCCTCAGCGCTGGTCACCAATTTCACTCCACCTGCTTTGCCACGGCCGCCAGCATGCACTTGAACTTTAACCACCCAGCTTTCACCGCCAATGTCATAGCAAGCTTGTGCTGTGGCTTCAGCTGTCTCGGCGGCAAATCCTGTGGACACAGGTAAACCGTAATCAGCAAATAATCGCTTGGCTTGATATTCATGAAGATTCATAAGGCCCTACCATTATGTTTAGATAATACGTAATCGATCTAACACAGAGTGTAACGGCAATTGAGATGTTTAATCAGCCCAAGAAGGGTAATCGAGAAGAAGTTATTAATAGATCGCAGAATCAAAACCGCCCCTAAAAAGGGGCGGTTTATCGATCAACGCTTTTTGCGGTTAGCGATATGAATCGCTTGTCCACTGACGGCGAGCGCCGCTTCGTGAAGTGCTTCAGATAAGGTTGGGTGTGAGAACACCATCAACGCTAAATCTTCTGCACTGGAGCCAAACTCCATCGCAATGGCACCCTGCTGTACTAACTCTGCAGCACTTGGGCCAATCACGTGCACACCTAAAACGCGATCTGTGCTTGCATCAGCAATAACTTTAACAAAGCCTGCTGTGTCGTTTGCTGCCATCGCACGGCCACTGGCGGCGAATGGGAACACCCCAACATTGACTGCAACACCGTCACCTTTCAACTGCTGCTCGGTTTTACCGACGCTAGCAATTTCAGGGTGAGTGTAGATAACACCTGGGATTAGATCGTAATTCACCTGGTTTTTCTTACCAGCAATACGCTCAACAACCATGATGCCTTCTTCTGACGCTTTGTGCGCCAACATTGGGCCACGCACCACGTCACCAATGGCATAAACGCCTGGTACGCTGGTTGCACAGATATCATCAACGTAGATAAAGCCACGCTCATCTAGGGTTACACCGCTGTCGACCGCTAATACGTTAGTGGTAACTGGACGACGGCCTACAGACACAATTAACTTATCAAAAGTCATTTGCTGCTCGCCTTTGGCATCAGTGAAGTTAACGGTGACTTCGCCGTTTTTCACTTCAGATCCAGTTAAGCGTGCGCCTAAACGAATATCCAAGCCTTGCTTAGTAAAAATCTTCATTGCTTCTTTAGCAACTTGATCATCCATCGCTGGCAAGAACTTATCCTGAGCTTCGATTACTGTGACTTCAGCGCCTAAACGGCCCCAAACAGAACCTAACTCAAGACCAATGACACCCGCACCAATCACGCCAAGACGCTTTGGTACAGATTGGAATTCCAATGCGCCGGTTGAGTCAACGATAACGTCTTGATCAACAGGTGCTGGTGGAATATCAATCGGCTGTGAACCGGCAGCAATAATCACGTTTTCTGCTTGGTACACTTGTACAGTGCCGTCAGCCGCAGTGACTTCAACTTGCTTGTTAGCCAGTAACTTACCGTGACCTTCAATGCTGGTTACGCCGTTCGCTTTAAATAAGCCAGCGATACCCGCAGTCAGATTTTTAACAATAGTGCCTTTACGGGCAATCATTGCTGGAACGTCCATGGTGACGTCTTTAACGCCAATACCGTGTACGGCAAAGCCTTCTTTGGCTTCGTGGTATTTCCACGCACTGTCCAATAAAGCTTTAGACGGAATGCAACCGACGTTTAAGCAGGTACCACCGAGCGCCATTTTGCCGTCTTTGTCTTGGTATTTTTCAATACAGGCTGTTTTCATGCCCAATTGCGCTGCTTTAATTGCTGCAACATAGCCACCAGGGCCGGCACCAATGACAATCACATCAAATTTCTGTGTCATAATTTTTTCTCATTATGGGGTGTAACACCACGTGCTGCAGCCGCTTATACAGTAAGCGGCTGCAGAACTATTAGATATCCAGCAACAGACGCGCTGGGTCTTCTAACAAGTTTTTCATGGTGACAAGGAAAGTGACTGCTTCTTTGCCATCAATTAAACGGTGGTCATAAGATAGTGCCAAGTACATCATAGGTAAAATAACAACTTCACCATTGACTGCCATTGGGCGCTCTTGGATTTTGTGCATACCCAAGATTGCTGTTTGTGGCGGGTTAACGATTGGCGATNNGATTGGCGTTGACAGTAAAGAACCGAACACACCACCGTTAGAAATAGTGAAAGTACCGCCAGTCATTTCTTCTAAAGTCAGTTTACCGTCTTTAGCTTTACGACCGAAGGTGTTAATGCCACCTTCAATTTCTGCAAGGCTCATAAACTCTGCGTTACGTAGCACAGGTACAACCAAGCCACGGTCGCTGGATACCGCAACACCGATATCTTGGTAACCGTGATAAACGATATCTTTACCATCAATTGAAGCGTTTACGCCTGGTTGACGTTTTAGCGCTTCAACTGCCGCTTTAACGAAGAATGACATAAAGCCTAAACGTACACCGTTATGGGTCTTCTCAAACAAGTCTTTATACTTGCTACGCAGCTCCATAATGGGCTTCATATTGACTTCATTAAATGTGGTCAACATCGCCATTGATGATTGTGCTTCAACTAAACGCTCAGCAACTTTAGTACGTAAGCGTGTCATTGGAACACGTTTCTCAACGCGATCACCGGCTGCAAATAATGGTGCTTGTGCAGCTGGAGATGCAGTTTGAGCTGCGGCTGCTGGTTTGTTAGCGACTGCTGCAACAGCGTCTTCTTTAGTCACGCGACCGTCTTTACCTGTGCCTGCAATAGCAGCAGGATTCAGTGCGTTTTCTGCAGCAATTTTACGTGCAGCAGGTGACAAAATAGCATCTTCACTGGCTGCTGCAGGTGCTGCTGCACTGGCTACTGGTGCTGCAGCTGGAGCTGCTGCAACTGCGTCAGTGTCCAAACGACCTAGTAACTCACCGCTCAAAACTGTTGCATCTTCGTCTGCAACAATTTCGACGATCACGCCATCAGCCTCAGCCAAGACTTCCATTACAACTTTGTCAGTTTCGATATCAACAATCAGCTCATCACGCTTAACTGCATCGCCTACTTTTTTATGCCATGTTGCAACGGTGCCATCAGCGACCGACTCGGGAAATGCGGGGGCTTTAATTTCGATAGCCATAATAATCTGTTCCTATAAATTCGGTTGTTACGTAAAAAACCGCACTGTCTATCAGTGCGGTTTTCTCGCTGATTTAAACGTTAAAGGCTTCTTGCAACAATTGCTCTTGTTGCTCAGCATGCATTGATGCATAACCACAGGCCGGTGATGCTGAAGCAATACGACCTGCGTACTGTAATTCAACTCCTGGTTTGTGAGTCTGAGCGACACGTCGCATATGGTGCTGGCTGCAATACCAAGCGCCTTGGTTCATTGGCTCTTCTTGACACCAAATGATGCTCTTCAGGTTTTTGTACTGAGCCAGTTGCTCACCTAAATCATCTTCAGGGAACGGGTAGAGCTGCTCAATACGTACGATAGCTGTGGTATCTAAGCCGTCGTTACGACGTTTTTCTAGTAAGTCGTAGTAAACCTTACCGCTACACATAATAACGCGATCAACTTTATCTGCTTCCAACGTATCGATTTCACCAATAACGTTCTGGAAGGTCCCTTCAGCCAAGTCTTCCAATGAGGAAATAGCCAATTTGTGGCGTAACAAGGATTTAGGCGTTAAAGCAATCAATGGCTTGCGTAACGGACGAATCGCTTGACGACGCAGCATATGGTAAACCTGTGCTGGCGTAGTCGGCACACAGACTTGAATATTGTGCTCAGCACACAATTGCAAGTAGCGCTCTAAACGAGCCGATGAGTGCTCTGGACCTTGACCTTCATAACCATGGGGTAACAACATCGTCAGACCGGATAAACGGCCCCACTTAGTTTCACCACTGGTAATAAACTGGTCAATAACAACCTGTGCACCGTTGGCAAAGTCACCAAACTGCGCTTCCCAGATCACTAATGCATTTGGCATAGTGCTGGCATAACCGTATTCAAACGCAAGAACCGCTTCCTCAGACAGGAAGGAGTCATACATATCGAAACGCGGTTGATCTTTGTACAGGTTTTGCAGACCTAGGTAAGTTTCGCCATCTTTTTGGTTATGTAAAACCGCATGACGGTGAGAGAACGTACCACGCCCCACGTCTTGACCTGTGAAGCGAATCGGATAGCCTTCAAACAACAAGGTGGCATAGGCAGCGTTTTCTGCAAAGCCCCAGTTGATTGGTAAGCCACCGGCAGCCATTTTCTGGCGATCTTCAAGAATCTTCGACACTTGACGCTGTACAACAAAGCCATCTGGCGTTTCTTGCAGTTTCAGCGCGAGTTCTTGCAAGGTTTTCATATCAAAGCGCGTGTCAAAGTATGGTGTCCACTTATGACCTAGGTACGGACGCCAATCAACAAACAACTCTTTGTTAGGCTCTTTAACCAAGCTTTGAACAACGTGTAAACCATTGTCCAGCGCTGTGCGGTACTCATCACTTAAGGCTTGAACTTGTTCAGCAGTCTGTACGCCATCTTTAATCAATGAGTCAGCATAGAGTTCGCGTGTTGTGCGCTGCTTGCTGATCAGTTGATACATCAATGGCTGTGTACCGCTGGGCTCATCGGCTTCGTTATGGCCGCGACGACGGTAGCAAATTAAGTCAATAACGACGTCACGCTTAAACTCCATACGGTAGTCAACCGCTAACTGAGTCACGAATAACACAGCTTCTGGATCATCACCATTCACGTGCAAAATAGGCGCCTGAATCATTTTCGCAACATCAGTTGCGTATTCAGTTGAACGCGTATCTTCAGGCTTACTGGTGGTGAAACCAACTTGGTTGTTGATTACAACACGAATTGTACCACCGGTTTTGAAACCGCGGGTTTGTGACATTTGGAAGGTTTCCAGTACCACACCCTGCCCTGCAAATGCAGAGTCACCGTGGATAGTTACCGGAACAACTTTATCGCCATTTGTATCATTACGACGGTCTTGACGCGCACGTACAGAACCCTCAACAACTGGAGAAACAATCTCAAGGTGTGATGGGTTAAAGCTGAGTGCCAAGTGGACTTCGCCGCCGGGTGTCATCACGTTAGATGAGAAACCTTGGTGGTATTTAACGTCACCTGAGGCTAAACCTTCAACGCGTTTACCATCAAACTCGTCAAACAAGTCACGAGGATTTTTACCGTAGGTATTCACTAGAACGTTCAGACGTCCACGGTGAGCCATACCTACAACAATTTCTTTAGCACCGTATGAACCTGAACGTTGAATAATCTCATCCATTAACGGAATCAGACTCTCACCACCTTCAAGACCAAAGCGCTTAGTACCTGGGTATTTAGTACCCAAGTATTTTTCTAGGCCTTCGCCGGCTGTCAAACGCTCAAGAATATGCGTGCGAACTTCGGGTGAAAAACCTGGACGGCTGCGTACACTTTCCAGACGCTGCTGGAACCAGCGACGCTGCTCTGAATCAACAATATGCGTGAATTCAGCACCGATGGTGCGGCAATAGGTATCTTGCAATGCTTGCTGAATCTCACTTAACGTAGCTTCTTCTTTGCCGATATTTAAATCGCCAGTACGAAACACGCTATCGAGGTCAGCATTGGTCAAACCGTAGTGATGCACGGTTAGATCAGCTTGCATTGGACGTACCCATAAACCTAGCGGGTCAAGCTGTGCAGCTTGATGGCCACGCATACGGTAGGCTTGGATTAAACGGAGTACTTCTACTTGTTTTTTCTCATGCTCAGTGCTGATGCTGCCAGCAGAAACTGGCTGAGCTCGTCTTTGGTTTTTGGCCAATAAGACAAATTGATCGCGAACTGTAGAGTGCGATACATCAGTACTTAAACCGCCGTCAGCAGGCAGTTTTTGAAAATAAGTACGCCACTCTTCCGATACGGAGTTCGGATCGTGCAGGTAGAGTTCATATAGCTCTTCCACATAGGCAGCATTTCCACCGGAGAGGTGGGCGCTGCTCCACATGCGCTGCATTACGCTTTCTTGCATGCTAGGTCACCCTTTATAAGGGGGACGCTACCGGCATGGAAACTTAACGGCTTGTAAGTCACAAACAGCGACTTGGGTAAAGCCACTACGATTCCCGCAGATAGTCCGGGCACCAGCCCGGATGCCCCTGCTGATCTTCAATTGCGTTTTGAAAAAAGCTTTGTAAGCTGTTTTTCGTTTAAAGCCGCTTATATGAAAGTACTCATATAAGCGGTTAAATTATTCACAACAGTATCTGCTGCGAACTAGGTACCACTTTGCAATAACATATCACGAATATGACCAATCGCCCGTGTTGGGTTCAGGCCTTTCGGACATACATTAACGCAGTTCATGATGTTGTGGCAGCGAAATACGCTGAACGGATCATCAAGACGCGCTAAACGTTCTTGCGTTTGTGTATCACGTGTATCTGCTAAGAAACGGTAGGCTTGCAACAAAGCTGCTGGGCCTAGGAACTTATCAGGATTCCACCAGAATGATGGGCAACCGGTTGAGCAGCATGCGCATAGAATACACTCATACAAGCCATCCAGCTTTTCGCGATCTTCTGGTGACTGCAAGCGCTCCATACCTGGCGCTGGCGTATTATTTTGCAAATACGGCTGAACTTTTTCGTACTGCTTGTAGAAAATAGTCATATCTACAGCAAGGTCACGAATAATTGGTAGACCCGGTAATGGTCTGAGTACCAATTTACCATCTTTGACTACAGTCGATAATGGTGTAATACAAGCTAAGCCGTTTTTACCAGCGATATTCATACCGTCAGAACCGCACACGCCTTCACGGCATGAGCGACGATAAGACATACTCTCGTCTTGCTCTTTAATCAGAGCCAAAACATCCAACACCATCATGTCTTTGCCATCAATTTCTACATTGAAGTCTTGCATGAAAGGTGCAGAGTTAACGTCTGGATTGTAGCGGTAAACGCTTACTTGCAATATTTTAGGCAACGTCATCGTAATAACCCTTAATATTTACGTTCTTGAGGTATGAAGTGCTCAGCATCTTTTTCGACTGCTGCTGAAAGCGAGAAATTCACTGCACGTTTTCCAACAGTTTTAGTCTCTGGGAAATACATACTGTGGCACAACCAATTCTCATCATCACGGCTTTCGTAGTCTTCACGGGCGTGAGCACCGCGTGATTCTGTACGTGCTTCTGCAGCAATTGCAGTTGCTTCAGCCACTTCAAAGAGGTTTTGTAACTCAAGCGCTTCAATACGTGCAGTATTGAATGCATTACTCTTGTCATTGATTTTTACGTTTTTGATACGCTCGCCTAATATCTTAAGCTCAGCAATACCTTTCTGCATGTACTCGCCGGTGCGGAACACACCGAAGTAGTTCTGCATGCAATTTTGCAGTTCTTTACGTAAAGGAGCAACATCCTCACCTGTAGTGCGCTCGTTGAGTGCATTTAAGCGTGCAAGAGCTTTTTCAATATCGCTCTCTCTAGCTGCTTTTGCTTCAACGCTATCACGTAGGCTTTTCTCAAGATAAATACCTGCTGCACGACCAAATACAACCAAGTCAAGCAGTGAGTTACCACCCAGACGGTTCGCACCGTGCACAGATACAGAAGTCACTTCACCAACGGCGAATAAACCTTCAACGATGTTGTCGTTACCTTCAGCATCTTGAGCAATCGCTTGGCCATTAATGTTAGTGGCGATACCACCCATCATATAGTGGCAGGTTGGTACAACTGGAATCGGTGCAACAACAGGGTCAACGTGAGCAAAAGTAATAGATAGCTCACAAATACCAGGCAAACGGCTGTGCAGAACTTCTTCACCAAGGTGATCAAGCTTCAACAGCACGTGGTCACCATTTGGACCACAACCGTTACCGGCTAAGATCTCTTTAACCATTGAACGTGCAACAACATCACGTCCAGCAAGGTCTTTAGCGTTGGGCGCATAACGCTCCATGAAACGCTCGCCATGCTTGTTGATCAAGTAACCACCTTCACCACGGCAACCTTCAGTTACCAAGGTACCCGCACCAGCAATACCGGTTGGGTGGAACTGCCACATTTCCATATCTTGCATAGGTACGCCAGCGCGTAGCGCCATACCTACACCGTCACCCGTATTGATCAGGGCGTTAGTGGTTGATGCGAAGATACGACCGGCACCACCTGTTGCCAATACAACAGCTTTAGCACGGATATGAACAACTTCACCGGTTTCGATACAGATAGCGATAATACCAACCACTGCGCCATCTTCGTTTTTAACCAAATCAACAGCAAACCACTCGTTTAAGAAAACGGTGCCTTCTTTTAAGTTGGCTTGATACAAGGTGTGCAACAGTGCGTGACCGGTACGGTCAGCTGCGGCGCAAGTACGTGCAGCTTGGCCGCCACGACCGAAGTCTTTTGACTGACCACCGAATGGACGCTGATAAATACGGCCTTTTTCTGTACGCGAGAAAGGCAGACCCATATGCTCAAGCTCATATACAGCTTCAGGGCCTACAGAACACATATATTCGATAGCGTCTTGGTCACCGATATAGTCGGAACCTTTAACGGTATCGTACATGTGCCAGCGCCAATCATCGTTCGGGTCATCCGAAGCGATTGCGCAGGTAATACCACCTTGTGCAGAAACAGTGTGCGAGCGCGTAGGAAACACTTTAGTCACTACGGCTGTTTTGTGCCCGCCTTGTGCTAACTGCAGTGACGCACGCATACCCGCGCCGCCGCCACCAATAATAATGGCATCATAAGAAATTGTACGAATACTGGCCATGAATCAAATTCCCCACAGAATCTGTACGCCCCAGACGAACAGTACGAACATAATTACGCCGCACAGTGCCTGGACTAAAAATCGAACACCTGTTGCCCACTTGCCTAATGTCATGGGCGTCAGATAGTCAGTAGTAACTGCCCATAAGCCGATCCAAGCATGTGCGCTTAGTGCGACGAGGCTCATTAAACTAAAGATGCGCATCCAGCTGTTTGCAAACAGCCCTTGCCACTGGGCATAGCCCATTCCTGGGTTCGCTAAAATATAACCCAATAAGAACAGGACGTATGAAGCCAGTACAATGGCTGAGACTCGCTGAGCCATCCAGTCATACAGACCAGACCGAGAGAAGTTTGTTACGTTGGTTACCATATCCAGACTCCCATCAATACAATTAGTACGGCTGAAATAATAAAGACTAAATTAGCACCTAACTTACCGCCTTCAAGCGTTACACCAATATCCAAGTCCATAATTAAATGGCGGATACCAGCGGTTAAGTGGTACATCAGTCCAGAGAGAAGACCCCAAACAACAAACTTGGCCAGCGGACTGGTCAAGCACTCTTTAACTTCAGCAAATCCTTGTTCGGAAACAAGTGATTTGTCGAGTCCATATAGCAGCACAGCGATACCTACAAACAGGATGACACCTGTAATTCTGTGCAAAATGGAAGAGATGGCTGTATTAGGTAATTTTATAGTCCTAAGATCTAGGTTTACAGGTCGTTGGCTATTCACGGCGTATTCACACTTAGAGAGCCCTAAACTGCAGGGCGAGTTGTCGGGAAGGCACTTATTAGAAGTACCCGTCACCATCGGAGTGACGACCGTCAGCATATTGGCAAAAAGCCTCTGCCGGTCAGCAACCGAGTATAGTGCAAAAAACAACACAATGACAACGCGAAATACATTCGCCTAAATACGCATTGCCCATCTTTGACAATTAGCGTAAATATCTGTATCTGAAATTTTAGGCAGGGATACATGTTATTTTATAAACTGTATTATTAAAGACACAGTACAAATTGACATTATCTGTTATCCCACTATTATATTGCGGGCCCTGCGTGGGGGGCCGTGATGATTCCAAGCATAACTAGGAGGCCAAAATGGCTGACAAAAAAGCGCAGTTGATCATCGAGGGCAAAGCCCCCGTAGAGCTGCCAATACTGACTGGTACTATTGGTCCTGATGTAGTTGACGTACGCAACCTGATTTCAAGTGATCTTTTTACTTACGACCCTGGTTTTATGTCGACAGCGGCCTGTGATTCAAAAATCACTTATATCGATGGCGATAAAGGTATTTTATTACACCGCGGCTATCCAATTGAACAACTTGCAGAAAAATCTGATTATTTAGAGACCTGCTACTTATTGCTGCACGGTGAACTACCGACTGCTAAGCAAAAAGAAGAGTTTGTTGACACCATCAGCAAGCACACTATGGTTAATGAGCAACTGAAATCATTCTTAAACGGTTTCCGTCGCGATGCTCACCCAATGGCCATAATGTGCGGTATCGTTGGTGCATTATCTGCGTTTTATCATGACTCTTTGGACAATAACAATCCAAAGCACCGTGAAATTTCAGCTCACCGCTTAATTGCTAAAATGCCAACCATTGCAGCTATGGCATATAAGTACTCAATCGGTCAGCCCATCATGTATCCACGCAATGATCTTAGCTATGCTGAGAACTTCTTGCATATGATGTTTAACACTCCCGCTGAAGTTAAACGCTTCAGCCCCGCTCTTGTTAAAGCAATGGATCGTATTTTTATCCTACACGCTGACCATGAGCAAAACGCTTCAACATCAACAGTACGTTTAGCTGGCTCTACGGGCGCCAACCCATTTGCATGTATTGCCGCTGGTATTGCTGCACTATGGGGTCCTGCACACGGCGGTGCTAACGAAGCTGTTTTGACTATGCTTGATGAAATTGGTGATGCATCAAACATCGAGAAGTTTATTGCTAAAGCAAAAGACAAAGATGACCCATTCAAACTAATGGGCTTTGGTCACCGTGTTTACAAAAACTTTGACCCTCGCGCACAAGTCATGAAGCAAACTTGTGACGAAGTACTTGCAGAACTCGGTGTTAACGATCCAAAACTGGATCTAGCGATGAAGCTTGAAGAGTACGCATTGAACGATCCGTATTTCAAAGAGCGCAACCTGTACCCCAACGTTGACTTCTACTCAGGCATCATCCTGAAAGCAATCGGCATTCCAACCAGTATGTTCACAGTGATTTTTGCTATGTCTCGTACTGTAGGTTGGATTTCGCATTGGACTGAGATGCTTGCAAGTCCATACAAAATCAGCCGTCCTCGTCAGCTGTATACCGGCTACGACAAGCGCGATTACGCACCACTAGACAAGCGTTAATCTTGTTTTAGCTGCAAAAAAAGGGCTGCCCAGTCATGCGCAGCCCTTTTTTATTGCATCAATATTCAAATCAATACCCGCAAAAAACCTACACTGCTTCAGCAGTTACGCCTTCAAGCCAGCCAATCAATCGAATAGCATCAGCCTGACTTGTACCGCAAACACTTTCCTCTGCTTGAAACACCCCACAAAACACTGGCCGCTCAGGTAAACCAAATAAATCGCACAAATTATCCGCGCTTAAATTCAAACAACGCTCCCCCGCTTTCTTACCCTGCGGCATATTTGGCATCGGCGTATTAATCGAAGGCGCAATACAGCAGGCACCACAACCCATACGGCACTCCACTAGTACAGCACCCGCTTTTTCATCAGAGCAACTACACGCATGCAACCACCTTTCGTACTACTTTAGTTTAATCGAGCAATCAAACTGGAAGTATCCCAGCGCTCACCACCCATCGCTTCAACATCGGCATAAAACTGATCGACTAGCGCAGTGACAGGTAAAGACGCACCGTTGCGCCGCGCCTCATCAAAAACAATAGCAAAGTCTTTACGCATCCATTCTACAGCAAAACCAAAATCAAACTCGCCCGCCAACATAGTCTGATATCGATTTTCTAACTGCCACGATTGCGCAGCGCCCTGACTGATCACCTGCATAGCAGCCTCTGCATCCAAACCTGAACGCTGCGCAAAGTGCAATGCTTCGGCCAAACCTTGCAGCAAACCGCCAACACAAATTTGATTGACCATTTTCGTTAGCTGGCCACTACCCACATCGCCCATTAAGCGTTGCATACGCGCATAACACTGCATAACGGGCTCAACTCGCTGATACACACTTTGATCACCGCCAACCATTATGGTTAACACACCATTTTGTGCCCCCAACTGCCCACCAGATACCGGCGCATCTAAAAACGCAAAACCACGCTGATTTGCTTCGTGAGCCAACTGTCTAGCCACCTGAGCCGAAGCAGTTGTATGATCAATAAAAACACTGCCTTTGGGCATACCGGCAAACGCACCAAACTCTCCTAGAGTGACTGCGCGCAAATCGTCATCATTACCTACGCAACACATCACAAAATCAGCATTAACAACAGCCTCTACAGCTGTCTGCGCCAAGACTCCAGGGTACTCTTGCAACCAACGCTTGGCAGTCGTCAAAGTACGATTATAAACTACCACCTGATGCCCTTTGCGAGCTAAATGCCCCGCCATCGGGTACCCCATCGCACCCAACCCAATAAACGCAATACGCGCCATACTTCACCTACCTGATATTGAACTTAAATCACAATTAATTTATCGAGCGCTGCACAGCAGTAAAAGCAGCTTGACTCAATCAATTAAGGGTGACGATAGCTGCGCACAAGGTTATGCTACGCATCTTTTTTAACCTTGGATGCTGAACATGCTAAACGTCAACGAATACTTTTGCGGCGCTGTTAAATCAATCGGCTTTACAGATCAATCTGGCCTCGCTAGCGTCGGCGTTATGTCTGCAGGCGAGTACAGCTTTAACACCTCAAGCGCAGAAATCATGCATATTATCAGCGGCAGCGCGCAGATAAAGCTCAGTGATACAGATCACTGGCAAACTATTTCTGCTGGCGAGCATTTTCAAGTACCAGCACACAGCAGTTTTTTGATTAAAATCAGCCAAGATACTGCTTATTTATGCGAATACCGTTAATACGCAAACAATA
>LFRM01195227.1_pt1 | contig 23233 bp, 18 predicted proteins | sample 618341 | NCBI WGS metagenome assembly LFRM01 (sample SAMN03654438, study PRJNA283298) | anaerobic digester metagenome | isolation source: pool of bioreactors CSTR01a, CSTR02a, and CSTR03a thermophilic anaerobic... | place: Denmark: Kgs. Lyngby | collected 2014-05-21 | reverse complement strand
GAGAGAAATCAAATGAAAAAATTAATAATTAGTTTACTTGCCATCTTATTTTTAACAGTTGGTTGTAGTCAAAAAAATGAAAGTTTAAAAAAAGAAATCACAGTTGGAGTTGTTGGAGAACACTATGAATACTGGCAACCAGTTATTGATCGATTAGCAAAAGAAGATATCACATTGACACTAAAAGTGTTTAGTGAATATAGTATTCCAAACAAAGCCTTGGCTGAAAAAGATATTGACATGAATGCCTTTCAACACTATCTTTATTTAAATCAAGAGAAAAAAGAATTTGGCTATGAAATATCTATGTTAGCTGAAACTATTATAGACCCTTTGGGTATTTACTCAGATAAGCTAGATAGCGTTTTTAAAGTTAGTGAAAAAAATGTTGTAATTATTCCAGATGACGTTACAAATGGGGGACGTGCTTTAAAACTTTTAGAAGCAGCTGGTCTAATTAGTGTTGATCCAGCCAAAGGCTACTTGCCTTCTGTTTTAGACATTACTGAAAACAAGCTTAAATTAGACATTAAAAATGTTAAAGCTGATCTTATACCTTCTATGTTGAAAGATGTACACTTAGCTGTTATTAATGGTGATTTAGCAGTATCTTATGGCAAAAAGCCTTCAGAAGATTCAATTTTTTTAGAAGAAGTAGATGCAACTATTAATGAAAATGTTAAAGATTTAATTAATATTATTGTGGTTAGAACTGAAGATTTAGAAAATGCGGACTATTTGAAAATTAAGGAATATTTCCAATCAGACGAAGTTATTAAAGTAATGGATGAATACTACAATAAAGCTTTTATCCCAGCTTGGAAGTAAAAATCTACTTAGAAATTTAATGGCTAGGTTTTATTATATTCTACTAAACATGCTATAATTGATTTAAGGTGAGATTATGGAAAATAAGACATCATTTAGCGATAAACTGTTGATTCAGGCAGCCATTGATTATAGTTATCGAATGTCACGTTATGACATTGATAAAGATCCAATTGAGGCAACATTAAAACTTTTAAAACAAGAGTTTAATGGCCGTTATAAGGCTGTTTTAATTGAAAACAAACCTATTGAAAGAAAAAACTCAAAAAATGAAACATATATATTGCAAATTCGTTATCTTTTAATTGAAGATAGTCATAGCAATCCTTTTCAACATGCACTAATTTATCAAGGCTCAGATGATGATGCCGAGTCAATTTTTAGTGGTAAAGACACTGACTGGTCAAATAACCTTAGTACTGCAGTTCATTTACCAGTAAAAAATTATGGTCAAGCACTAGATGAATATCAGTACTTGGTTGATCAAAAAAAGTATAATATAACAGCTGCTGCGGGTAACTCTTTGGGAGGTGGTTATGCTTTATCTTTAGCCACACTTAATCCCAACTTAAGAATTATTGGAGTCAATCCTTCACCACCAGAGTTTGAAAATAAATTTGTCGATAGTTTAAATTCAACAATTATAAATACGAGTACAGACCTACTAACACGCATGTTAAAAACTGACATATCACGTTATAAAGAAGCAGACTTTAAACAAATAAAAGCGTTATTTTCAAATGATCAAAAAACTGCGATTGAAAAAACAAAAGAGTTTGATGAATTGGTTCAAAGTTTAAATTATGAACTTAATTACTACTATGGTGTAAATACATTTTTTGTTAAAAGAAGTCTATATTACAATGAATCACTCTATATTGAAGCATCACATCGAGGTACAATACTAGATCCGCGAGAAGTTGCAATAGAAATTTTTAGACAAAATCTTGTGCCATATTCAAGTAGTTTTGCCAGCAATATTTTTAGCAAAACAAAAGAATTATTAGATTACTCAAAGTATTTTTTTAAGCTGAGTACAAATTTAATAACAAATGAAGAATACCGTGATTTAGTTGATAATTATGTTGAACCAGCTTTTAAAAAAGTACACACAAACAAACTACAAGACTACAAAGACTTTAGTTCTTTGACAACATTTTTACAATATGATATTAAAACTAAAAATATTATTGGTTCAAATGGTTATCCAGTAGTAAATGCTGCTAATTTTGATATACAAGATAAAGAACAATTTATTGAAAATCTTTATATTAGTATTTCAGATTATAGAAAATCAAGTGTTTTTGCACTAAATAGGGTTATTCATGATATTGAGGAAGAAACATACATGCACTCAAAAAATAGCACACTAAATCCTACCGTTACTTTTTTCGCCTCATCATTTAATATAACTTTTAATTTTGATTTAGATATTGTATCAGTTTTTAAAGAAGTTCCAATCACGATTTTGTTTAGAATCGCTGAATTATTAGATCAAAACCGGCGTTATTTAAAGGGTTTAAAAAATGACTTGCTAAAATATTTTACTGATGGCCACAAAGAATTTAATGATTATGAGGTTATTTCACACTATCGTAATGTTTATACAAAAACAAATCAAAACATTAGAGTGAATCTAAAAATCATTAGTGATAATCTTGAAAAATTGTCAGCAAATTTGCAGCTAGTTTTTAAAAGTAATTTGTCAATGGCTTTGGGATTTAGATTAATCCAAGGAAATAATGCTTTAAAACAATTTATAAACTTAGAGAATATAAGCTTGGACTACTCTTTACAAACAGAAATTAAACTCGTAGAAGACAAAAATCTGGTCGTTGATCAATATGAAAAGGTATTAAGCATCATTGATGATTATCGAATAAATACTGTTGATGAGTTAAGTTTAAATATTAAAAAAAGTGAGGAAATCGTTAAATCTGGTATTTCATATATTGATAAAAAATCAAATAAAAAAGAGGAATACCATTTAGACAAATTATCAAACCAACTTAAAGCTATGTTAGAAAATGTAGATTTAGCAACAATTTATTATAATTCATTAAATGTATTTAGATTTGACATTGCATCTATTGCCTTACAAAATACTGTAGCTCAAAGTATCATTACTCACTATCAACAATTAATTGAAGCCAATGATCAATTAGAAAAAATGCTAAATAATTTAAAACTTTATATCCAAACAAATACGTCTTCTATTATTAAAGAGCGACTTTTAAAAGATGTTAATAAAATTGAAACAGATATTTACAAATTAAACAACTATATTAAATACTTCATTGAAAAATAAGTTATCACAAAACTATTAAATATTATTTAGGATTAAATATTTAATCTGACATTTTTCATTTTGTCCTTGTAAAGTATATTTATAGTGGTATAATATTTTCAGTAGGTCCTTTAAGTTGATCCAGAGAGATCAATAAGGCGGAAATTTCAACCCTTTAAGGACGCCTTTGTGTGTCCTTTTCTATTTGTGGCCTGCTAGAGAAAGAGGGAGAGAATTATGGATAATGAACTAATTATTAAGATTGACGAAAAACCAAAACCGTTACAGTGGTTACTTCTATCGTTTCAGCATGTATTTGCAATGTTTGGAGCCACAATCCTTGTACCAATACTTACGGGGATGCCAATTAGTGTTGCGTTATTCGCATCAGGTTTAGGTACACTAATTTATGTAATGGTTACAAAAATGAAGATACCAGTTTACTTAGGGTCATCATTTGCTTATATTGCGGCAGTTAATATTGCAAGAGAGTCAATGGGGGGAGACATTAGTGGAGCACAATCAGGCTTAGTTATGGTAGGTATTGTCTATCTAATCGTTGCTCTACTTATACAAAAAATCGGGACTAAATGGCTAGAAAAATTATTGCCACCAATTGTTATTGGACCAATGATTATTATTATCGGTATTGGAATGGCTCCAGTTGCTATAAATCAAGCAGGTTTGGTTGGAGGTGCTGATTGGCGAGGCTTAGTAGTTGCGCTTGTAGCATTTAGCGTTACAGTATTTAGTACTTTAAAAGGAAAAGGTTTTGTTAAAATCATTCCGTTTTTACTAGGAATTGTTGCTGGATATTTAACAGCCTACGCCTTAGGACTTGTTGATTTAGCTCCAGTAACGCTAGCTATGTCAGAAGGCTTGTTTAAAGTTCCAGAATTTTCATTACCATTTAAATTAGGAAACTTTGATCAGTGGAAATTTGCATTTAGCGATGTTGCTTGGTCAATTGTACCAATTGCATTTGTAACTATAAGTGAGCATATTGGAGATCAAACAGTTTTAGGCCAAATTTGTAACAAAGACTTTTTAAAAGAACCAGGCTTAAATAAGTCATTACTAGGTGATGGACTTGCTACAAGTGTTAGTGCGCTACTCGGTGGTCCAGCAAATACAACATATGGAGAAAATACTGGGGTAATTGCAATTACAAAAGTTGGCTCAGTTTGGGTTATTATGGGAGCAGCAGTCATCGCAATATTACTGTCTTTTATCTCACCATTTGCGGCATTAATAAGTACAATTCCAGATCCAGTTTTAGGTGGTATGTCAATCATTTTATTTGGAGTAATTGGAAGTAATGGTTTAAGAATTTTAATTGATAATAAAGTTGACTTTAATGAACAAAGAAATTTAATTATCGCAAGTTCAATGTTAATCTTAGGTCTAGGTGGAGCAGCTCTTCAATTTAGTAACCTAGTATCATTAGAAGGAATGGCATTGGCAGGGATTGTTGGAATTATTTTAAATTTTGTCTTACCAAAAGGAAAAGAAAAACCAGCAAAACCAACAATAAATTAGTAATTAAAGTTAAAAGTAAAAATAAAAGGTTATTCAAATTAAATTTGAATAACCTTTTTCCATTTTATATAATCTAAAATTTAATCTTCAGGATTAGGAGCAAGTCCCATTACCTGACCAACTGGAACTGTAAACAATAAGCCTTCTCCAGGCTTGGATAAGTCTCCTACAATATTTCGAATAGAACTTATTGCTAAATTTAATAATTCATCAGTCTCAATAACTGTAAAAATTGTTTTATTATAAGGGTGTTCACGGTCAAAAGCGGTTTTAAGAGCTCCAAAGAGATTGTGACTTGAGTAATTCTTTGAAAGTATTTTGCTTCCCATGCCTTGTGAGTCTAAAATAGTTGCGCCTTTAACTCCAATTTCGACTAGGCTATTCAAAATATCTTCCATGTATTCAGTATGATTTAAAACGATTATTAATGCGTGCATATTCACACCAACCTTTCTATTACTATAGCATAACTTTTAATAACTTTCTATTTCTCCAGCTTTGGTAATTGCAAATTTTGCCAAAATAGGCCCGGCAATTTCAAAGACTAAAACACTAAATAAGATCAAAGTGATAACATTATCACTTATTTGCGGTAATTGCTGTGCAACAACCATTGAAAGCCCAATTGAAATTCCACCTTGAGGAAGTAGGGCTAAACCCAAGTATTTAACAATAGTCGGTTCAGAATTAGCAATTTTAGCTCCAAGTGAGGCTCCAATGACCTTACCAAAAAAGCGGCTAGCCACATATCCTGCTCCAAGCAAACTTATTTTTGATAAAACTGATAAGTCTAAACTTGCTCCAGCAAAGGCAAAAAATAGTAAGTGTATCGGAGGTGTAAATTGATTTAAAGTTGAAAACATTCTATTTGGATTAGCATTTAAGTTTACGTGGACAGCACCAATCATCATCCCACTTAGTAATGGTGATAGATTTAAGTATTTGGCAATTCCAGTACTTGCTAAAACAAAAAACAAGGACATAATTAACATTTCTTCTTGGCTTTTTGCAAAATTAGAAGCTCTTGATAAGATAAACCCAATAACTGCTCCAAGTGCTAGTGATAAAACTATTTCTATTACTGGGGCTAAAAACATCATTACTGATGCGGATGATCCATCAAGTACTAGCTTTGAAATAGATAGTGCAAATCCAAAAACCATTATCCCTAATGCATCATCTAAAGCTGTTACTGGTAAAATTGTATTTGTTAGTGGACCTTTAGCCCGGTATTGTTGAATAACCATTAATGTTCCAGCTGGTGCCGTAGCGGCAGACATTGAAGCTACTATTAATGAAAACACAAAGCTTTGGTTAAAAACAAGAAACATCACCCCAAAGACAAGTGAAACAACTCCAACAACTTCGGCTATTGTAATAATGAATATTTCTTTACCAAGTTTTCTAAAGTCTTTTAACAAAAATTCACCACCAACGTTAAAGGCAATAGCAGATAGCGCCACCTCATTAACGAAATTAATCATGCCAGCATCACTACCTTGTAATATGTTTAAAAATGACGGGCCTAATAGCAAACCACCAATCAAGTAGCCAGTGACGTTTGGCAAACCAAACTTTCGGGCAATCCTAGCACCAGTAAGTGCAAAAGAGAGCATTAAAGCCAATTTAATAAATATGTTCAATCAAAATCCTCCTCCAATCCCTAGTAAAGTTCAATAATATTTAATCTATATTTTATTGTTTAAACTCTAACACCTCTTAGTATAAGACTCGTCATAGCATAAAGTCAAGCAAAGCCCTTACATAGCCTTTAAGTATAGGCTTTTTGTCATTTTAATCATTTTTTGTATTTATATAAATTATATTTGAAACAACAATTTTATTAAAATATATTCACATGTATAAATACTAGCCGCTATGACTAGTGTGTTATGGTAAATACTTTGCTATGGTTGTTATATAGATAATTAAAAATTGCTGCAAGGAGGATTAAAAGTGAAAAAAATCGCTTTTGTTACGAGTAATATTATGTTTGCGGAAAGCTTGAAAACTTTTGTAGATTCACAAATTATTAAACAATTTGAATTTTATTTACTTTTTAATCCAAGTCAAGTCTTCTTAGATTTAGAAGTTTTAGATATAGACATAGTATTAATTGACATGGCCTTTGACAATAAAATTAAGTTTCAAAAACTTTTAGGTGAAGAAGACTTGATATTTTGTAAAAAAATATTCAGCCAATTAGATAAATATCGGCTCGTGTTTTTAGTATCGCCAAATGATTTGAACAATCGAGAAATTGCAAAATTAGCTAAACGTGAAGGGCTTATTGAAGACTTTATTTTTTATGACGCTTCTTTGAAATATTTACTTTCAAAGCTTTCTTCAATTTGAAAAATGCAATGTAATTGGATAATATAATTATGATATAATAAATACAAGAGACATAACACAAAACTAATTGCATTGAAAGGGGTTGTTTTCTTGAAAACACGCCTTAAGAATTTTTCTTCATGTTTAGCAATCATATTAGTAAGTTTGATATTTTTTACTCTGCCTTTGTTTATAAATGTTACTAAATTAAATGCCCAAGTCACTCAAAAATTTGAGGATAATCAAATAGGTATAAGTAAAGAATCAATATCAATAAATATTGTTGAAGAAAAGACCATTGATATTAAATATATGACAATCAAAAATGATCAAATTTTTGCAAATGTTAATAACATAATAATAAATAAAGACAATAGTAACTACATACTTTTTGCTTTGTTGTATTTAATAATTGTAACGATTTGGACAACCTCACTTTATTTTCGGGCTATTCAAAAAGGCGTAAAAAAGGCTGCCTTAATAACAGGCTTAATTTTAAATAGTTGGACGCTAGTTCGCTTAGTTAAGTATCAAATTATTAGTTTGGATATATTAAATAGATATTTGTGGTACTCTTTTTATCTTTTTCAATTATCGATTCCCTTGGTTATTTTGTGGATGTCGTGGTCAATTGATAATCCAAAAGATTTAATCAAGCCTCCAAAATGGTGGCAAATAATTGCTATTCTAAGTTTTATTTTATTTATTTTTGTATTTAGCAATGATTTACATGGACTTGTTTTTAAATTAGATTTAAGCCGTAATGATTGGGCTAGTAATTATTCATACGGATTTGGCTATTTTATTGTTTTAGTTTTTGCTATGTCTAATATATTTATTGCATTTTTAATTCAAGTGAAAAAAAGTATCAAAAGTCCCCAAAGAAAAGGTTTTTTTGTGCCTTTTATAATATTTGGATTGTTTGGTTTTTACACTTATAAGTATATAGTGCGAGATCCATTTTTTTATAATAGTGATATTACTATAGTAACAGGCTTTTTTACGATGATAATGTTTGAAGCTTGTATTCAATGTGGTTTAATTCCAATAAATAGTAATTATGTTGAACTTTTTAAGCAATCACCAGTTGATTTTAAGATTTACAACAATGATAAAAAATTAGTTTTTGCCTCAAACTTTTCACAAAAATATTCTGAAAAGTCTATAGATCAAATTTTAAAACCTAACTCCCAACCATTACTCATAAAAGATAAATTAGTGATTTCAAAAGTTATTAGTGGAGGTTATGCAGTCTATTTTGAAGATATGACTAAGATTAATGATCTGTTGAATAAAAACATTGCTGCGAGTCAAATGCTCACACAAGCTAATGCAAGACTTGTTAATGAGACTAAATTAGAAAGAAGTTTCAATCAAATTGTTGCTAAAAAAGAATTAAGAAAAGAATTTGAATCTGAAATAATTAGAAATATTAAAGATTTATCAGATATGGTAAATAATTTACAACCTAATTTACAAGATATAAAGCAATTAAATCAAGTTGTTTTGCTTTTAACCTTTATTAAACGAAAAAGCAATTTATTTTTTCTTTTAAAAACACAAGAAGAAATAGATATAAAAATTTTAAAAGATTATATTGATGAACTAAAAAATATATCTGATAAAACTAACACTAAAATTGCTAGTATCTATGATATCGATATAAACTTATCATCAATCCACGCACTCCTTTTTTATGAACTATTTTATGTGATTTTAAATGTTGCTATAAAAAAAGATTGTCCTTATCTTATTCTCTACTTTGAAGCTATTAATAATAGTGTAATGATGAGGGTTTTACCATCAAATAATTTAGGTATGATCAAGCTAAGTTTAAATTTAAGTAATGCGATTGCCTCTAACAATGGTTATTTAAAAAACAAACGAGTGGAAGATTCTCTTGGTATTAGTCTTGTTTTCAAAATTGGGGGTAATGATAATGATTAGTCCATTTACGCTATCTGAACCTTTATATTTATTGATTATTTTAATAATTGGCTTTACAACACTTATCCAAACTTTTACTCTAGTTTTAACTTACTATCAAAAAAATATCCTAAGATCATCTTATTTAGAGGAAGTATATGAATTATTGTTATTATTGGCTATATTAATGTTTGCTATTGCTTTGAATAAAAGTTTAGTTTTAATAAATTTAATGAATAATGTAACTAGCCTTTTTGATGTGTTTATATTACTATTAGCGCTGTCATTATTAATAATCACTATAATAATATATAGAAAGAATAAGCAAATCTGTTTTTGGGGATTATTTTCTAGTTTTGTTTTGCTTTTTTCATTTATTCAACTCAGCTTTTTTTTATTAATTGTAACAATATTAATGCTTTTATCGAGAAGCATATTTAAATCTTTTAAACTGTTTAAATTGATTAAAAAGGATATTTCAGCTGTTTCCGTTGTATCCGCAATTAATACAATAAAAACCGGGATACTTGTTTTTAAAAATGATGGTCAAATAGTGCTAATCAATTATCAAATGCAAGAGTTAATGATTTTATTTGCAAATAAAATCTATCGTAATGCAAATGATTTCGAAAAACAATTAAATGATAAAAAAACAGAATTGTTATTTAAAAAAGAAAATTTAGAAAGTCAAACTGTATTTATTCTTTCTGATAATAGGGTCTGGATGTTTAGTAAAAAGGAAATTATTCTTAAAAAAACAAAATATTATCATTTAGTAGCGACTGATGTTAGTGCTATTTGGAAACTAAAAGAAATCTTAGATAGACAAAACGAACAATTAGAGAAAAAAAGTCGTCAATTAAAAAAGACGATTGCCAATTTGTACTCATCTAGTCAAGAAAAGGAAATTGAACTTATTTCAGCAAAAGCTCATGATGTTTTAGGTCAACATTTAAGTTTAATGTTAAGAACAATTAATAAAAGTGATGATGTTGATTTGGAAATGATTAAATCAATCGCAAGTAATTTATTATCAGATATTGTCGAAGAAGATTTAGAAGAGTCAAGTTTGAATAAATTATTAAGTTTAAAAAATGTATTTAAGGCAATCAATGTTGATATTAAATTTGAAGGTGTTATTCCAATTGACAAAAAAACTGCTAATCTTTTAATTGATTTAATTCGTGAAAGCACCACCAATGCTGTTCGTCATGGTTTTGCTAGTGAAATTGAAGTTAACTTAGATACAAAAGATAAATACTATAAACTAAGTATTTCTAATAATGGTTATAGTCCTAAAGATAAAATTACTTATGGCAGTGGCATTAAAGAAATGAAACGAAAAGTTGTTGAAATGGGGGGAAATTTTGATATTGTTCAAAAGCCTATTTTTAAATTAATAGCAATAATACCAGGAGGTGAAAAAATATGAAAACTGTACTTATAGTTGATGACCATCAATCTATGATTGACTCGCTTACTTATGCTTTAAATGAATCTAATTCATTTAAAGTTGTGGGTAGTTTAAAAAATGCCGAACTTGCTGATCTTTATTGTTTTAAACTAAATCCTGACTTGGTTTTAATGGATGTGTGCACTGAAAACAGAGCATCTGGTTTGGAAGCTACGCATATTATCCGCAGCAAATATCCAAAAATTAAAGTTATAGTAATGTCAGGTTTTGATGAAATTACTTATGCGCCTCGCGCCAAATCGGCCGGAGCAAATGCTTTTGTTTTTAAAAGTAGAAGTTTAGAAGACTTTGTTAAAATCGCTAAAAGTGTGATGGCTGGTACAGATTACTTTCCAGAATCAAAAGTTGTTATTACACAAATAGGCGAAGCACCACTTACAGATCGCGAAATGGAAGTTTTACGACTACTTTGTAAACATATGACAAACAAAGAGATAGCAAATGAACTATTCATTAGTGAACACACAGTTAAATATCATAAATCTAACATGTTAGCTAAAACAGGCTTTAAAAAATCAGTTGATCTCGCATTTCACATGATAAATAATGGTTATATTAATCCTTTTTACTAAAAAACAGGCCAATGGCTTGGTTTTTTAATTAAAACTAGCCGTTTCGACTAGGGTAAAAAACTATATATTTTGCTACATTATATTTAGATAGATATAGAGCTTTCTAACATTTAAAATAAATTGTTTTTAAATTGAGGTGATTTTGTGTTTGAAATAGTGTTTTTGATGAAAAGAAAAGCTATTTTTGAAAGTTTAGTTAAAAATCTCAAACAAAATAATAGAGATTTGTTAATAATTAATTGTGATTTTGATGAAATTAATTCAATTATAATGAAGAAGTTCGATATCCTTTTATTAGAAGTAAGTGAAACTGATGAATATAATGCTAATTACTGTATTGAATTAGCTAAGATTGTTAAAAGCCACAATAGCAAATGTAAGGTTTTACTAATGTGTAGCGAACATGACGAGGAAAGTATTAACCTTGTTTTGCATGCAAAAAAGAGCAGTTCAATTGATGACTTTGTATTTTATGATGTAAGTATAGATTATTTAGCATCAAAGCTCTTAACAATGTAGTTATAAAAAGGAGGAATAAAATGGGTTTAATAAAAGCAATTAGTTCTGCAGTTGGCGGATCATTGGCCGATCAGTGGTTAGAAGTTATCGAACCAAATGACATGGGAGATAATACCGTTTTTACGTCAGGTGTTTTAGTGAGAAAAGATGATAAAAGAGGATCAAATACAAAAGCAACAGCACATATAGTGAGTAATGGTTCAATTGTACACGTGTATCCTAATCAATTTATGCTTTTAGTTGATGGTGGCAAGGTAGTTGACTACACTGCTGAAGAGGGCTACTTTAAAGTTGATAATTCATCAATGCCTTCATTATTTAACGGAAGTTTCAAGGACTCTTTAAAGGAAACATTTCAAAGAGTTAAATATGGTGGTGTTACACCTACTTCTCAAAAAGTTTACTATATTAATCTTCAAGAAATTAAGGGGATTAAATTTGGGTCGCCAAATCCTTTAAACTATTTTGATGATTTTTACAATTCGGAACTATTTTTAAGAACACATGGAACATATTCAATAAAAATCACTGATCCCTTGTTATTTTATTCTGAAGTTGTGCCAAAAAATAGTGATAAAGTTGAAATTCAAGAAATTAATGAACAATACCTATCTGAATTTTTAGATGCACTTCAGTCAACGATGAATCAAATGTCACAACAAGGCATAAGAGTTTCGCATATGGCATCAAAAAGTCGAGAACTAAGTGGCTATATGGCAAAAACTTTAGATGAAGAGTGGCGAGAACTACGCGGTTTTGAAGTTTTAGCAGTTGGTATTTCCAGTATTTCTTATGATGATGAATCTAAAGAATTAATTAATATGAGAAACAAAGGAGCAATGCTTAATGATCCATCAGTTAGAGAAGGCTATGTTCAAGGTTCAATAGCACGTGGTATGGAAGCAGCTGGATCTAATGAGGGTGGAGCAACTGGAGCCTTTTTAGGAATGGGTTTAGGTATGCAAGCAACAGGTGGATTTATGGGTGTTGCATCAGCTTCAAACCAAAGTCAAATGGAACAAGCAAATCAAGTTAAAAACCAAACGCAAGCCCAAGGACCAAAAGCTGTTGATGAGTGGTTTTGTGGTGAATGTGGAACAAAGAATGCTGGAGGATTTTGTACAAATTGTGGCACAAAGAAGGCAACTTCTTCTTTAAAAAAATGTAGTCAATGTGGATTTGAACCAGAAGGCGAAACCCCTAAGTTTTGTCCAAAATGTGGGAACAAGTTTTAATAAGTAAGGTGAGGTTATAATATGGCTGTTTTAAGTTATAAATGCCCAAATTGTGGGGCCAGTTTGCAATATAAGCCAAGTATTAATAAATTTGGTTGCGACTATTGTTTGAGTGAATATTCGGAAAAAGAATTATCTAAACTATATGAAAATACATCTAAAACAACATCTACACCAAAAATAAATATAGATCCAAATCACTTAGCATCTTATAATTGTAATAGCTGTGGTGCAACAGTAACTACAGATGATACGACAGTAGCAACAATGTGTTACTACTGTCATAATCCAGTTATTATTACAAATCGCTTAGTTGATAGTTTTTTACCCGATAAAATTATTCCCTTTACAATAGATAAAGATAAAGCTCAAAAAACGTTTTTAAGATGGGCAAAACAAAACAGATACGTTCCCACTTCATTTTATAGTCTTTCACAATTGGAAAAAATAACAGGTATCTATCTTCCATACTGGTGGACTGATAGTGTAGTAAATGTTGACTATGAGGCGGAAGTTGATCGTACAAAAAAATGGGATAAGGGCGACATCCAATACATAGAAACACAAACTTACAAAATTATTAGAAAAGGTGAGGTCATCATTGATAATATTCAGCAACTAGCCCTTAGCAAGTTTGACGAAAAACTTCTTAATGGAATTGCCCCATATGATGAAATTAGAGCAATACCTTTTTCTTTGGCTTATTTATCAGGTTTTTTTGCAGAGCAATATGATATTAAAAAGGAGACTATAAATTTTAAAGTTGAAGATCAAATAAATACATTAACAAAACAAATATTAATGCAATCTATTTCAAGTTACAATGATATCAACATTAAAAAAGATAAAATTCAAATTGCCTCAAAACAAATTAACTACACACTTTTACCAACTTGGGTCTTAACATATAAGTTTTTAGACAAGATTTATGTTTTTGCACTAAATGGTCAAACAGGTAAAGCGTATGGTGAACTTCCAATAGATAACAATAAAGTATTAGCGACATCTGGTTTAATATTTATTGCTATAACTGTGTCATTACTGTTAGGAGGTTTGTTTATATGGTGAAAATAAAAAGAACTATTAAGTATAGTATATTTATAATTATTGGATTAATATTTTTAATAAATCCTTTAGTAATCTCTGCACTAGAGCAAAATGTTTATGATGAAGCTAAACTTTTTACAATTAATGAAAATTCACAATTATCTAATCTTGCAATAAAAATAGAGAAAGAATATGAAATGGATATTGTTATAGTTACTATCAATGATTCACAAAATAAATCTAGCAGAGATTTTGCTGATAATTTTTATGAAGCAAACTATTTAGTGCAAAACAAAGATAAGTCTGGTATCTTATTTTTAATTGACTTGGATAATCAAGAAGCATACATAGCAACTTTTAATAAAGCAATAAAATATATAACTGATTCAAGACAAAAAGATATTCTTGATTCTGTTTTTGCTAATGGTATAGATGATAGAAATTACTTTCAAGCTAGTCAAACATTTTTACTAAAAAGTCAGGATTATCTAAAAAAAGGTATACCAATTTTAAGTGAAAAAGATGAAACAAGTAAAAATAAAAATAGTTTATCGATTTTGGAAGCAGGTATAAGTGTTGGTTTAGGGGCAATTATTTCAGGATTATTCTACAAAAGAGCCAAATCATCTTATAAAGTTAAAAATCCTATTGCACCAAATAATTTAAAAACTAACAGTAAAACAAATTTTAATGTTTCACAAGATTTACTCATTAATAGTCAAATTGAAAGTAAAGTGATAAGTAAGTCTACTAATGATGAAACAGATATAAAATCTTCAACACACACTTCAAAAAATGGCAACACTTTTGGTGGCAGTGGTAAAAAGATTTAACATTATCAAGGAGGTAACCATGAAAAAACTAATAGTGATTTTTACAGTAATGATTTTACTGATTTCCTGTGGAAATCAAAACAAAGATCCAAAAGACACTATTAACCCAAATCCAGACAAAGAGATCGCCACAGTAGATTTAAGTAGTGAAGAAGGTATTATTGAATATTTAGTTGGAGAGTGGAACTATGATCATTATTATCGTGGTGATATTGTTGGCAAAATGATTATTGATGAAAATCTTAATGTGGAATTATCATTTAACAATACATATTCAGATCGTCCAAATGGTGATTATAAAGGAAAAATAACCCTAGAAAGACTTTATTCCAAAGCAGATGACCCTCCTGATATTATTAACTTGCAGCTTTATGACACTGATGAGCCAACCGGAGATTTCTTTTTTTTGCACCGTACAATATATGATGGTAAACGGGTAATGTCTTGGTTTTTTTCTGAAAATGGCAATTCAATTTTTGACGCTGAAGATGATTCTGGAAATTTTAGAATGCCAATTTATGAAATAATTTTCGAAAAAATCACAAATGAGCAATCAACTGCTAATATTGAAAAGGATGGAGTATTTTATGCAGTGTTTTGGGGTATGGGACCAGACAAACAAAGTTTGTGGTTAGACCGCGTTTGGTGGGAGGTTCAAGATGAAGATTATAAAAGTGATTATCCGCTTCGTATGACTATGTATGTCCCAGAAATTTCAGAAAGTGTTTTGTACAGTGTTGATTCACAAATGATTAGTGAGGTTTTAGGTGATGAAATGCCACGTGGAGAAGTTTATTACATAGAAACTAATGAAAAAGGTGAAATAACTTATCTAATTGATGCAAATCGTCGTGAGTGGATGACACAAACTGATGGAAATAATAAGTTGGAAACGATGGTTTATGAGATTATGAAAAGTCATGAAGAAATCAATGAATATTTATTAATGGGCATGACTATAGAATTTGAAAACAATATTATTACAATCAATGATGAAATGTATTATGAAGTGATTTTGGGTACTTTACACGATGACTATTTTGTTAGAGAACTATTTTTTGGCATCAATGTATATTCATATGAAGTTTTGAGATATGACGCAATTGATAATAATTGGAAAGCTGTTATAAAAAACTAGAAAAAAGGGTGAAATTATGCTTAGGACAAAAAGCAAAGAAAATGAATTGATTGAAGTTAGTTTTGAAAAACTACCACAGTCTTTAGAAGATTTAAAGCAGCTTTTGGAAGCTAGCTTAAACAAGCCGCACTATGCAGTGGCTTTATTAATACCAGCATTGCATTTATGGTCACTAAATCAAGATGAAGCTATAAAAATGATTAACTATCTTAAAGGGCCAAAGCCATTATCTACCTATGACATTAACTTTATAAGTGAACGATTAAAAAACAAAGAATATACTGTGGCATCATATTTCACTGGAGCAATACCAGAAAATAACTATGAACCAAGTTTGCCATATACAGTTTTAATTAGTGTTTTGCCACATAGTGAAGATGAGGAGGGCTATATTAAATATTATATGCAATCAAATGGAGCAGACAGTTTAAGGCCTGTGCAAGTAAGGCTTAAACCATCCAGTGGCCAATGGTTTCTTTGGGAACAAATGCTTTTAAGTGAAATCAGACCGCCTGTCAAAAATGATGATTGGGCTTAAAATATAAACAAAATTGAAAGGAGTATATATGGGGTTTTTAAGTAAAAAACAATGTGATATTTGTAATGAAAAAATTGGATTATTGGGAAATAAAAAATTAGAGGATGGAAACATTTGTAAAAATTGTGCTAAAAAGCTTTCATTTTGGTTTAGTGATCGCCGCCATACATCTTTAAATGAAATAGTTGAACAGCTAGCTTATAGAAAAGAAAATGAAGAGAAAGTAGCTAACTTTATTATAAGTAGAAGATTGGGTGGTGATACGATGGTCTTGATTGATGATAGTGCCCAACGTTTCGTTGTTAGTTTCACAGGTGATTTAAATGATAACAATCCTGATGTCATTGACTTTAAAGATGTAACTGATTGTAGTTTTGATATTGATGAGAGTCAAACAGAACTAATGCAAACTGATAAAGAAGGTCGCGAAGTAAGCTATACGATTAGACGTTATGAATATAATTATGATTTTTATCTTACTATTGGTGTTAATAATCCTTACTTTAATGAAATGAAGTTTAAATTAAACACTTACAAAGTAGATGGACAATCCCGTAGTAAATACGATAAATATAAAGATGCTGGAGAAGCTATATGTGAAGCATTACAAAAACCAAAGTCAAATGAACAAAATTTAACACAAACACCTGAAGCAAAAATAAGACCGGCATTTTGTCCAAACTGCGGAGCTTCAATAATTGATGATAAAGCAGCATTTTGTCAATCTTGTGGATCAAAAATAATTGAATAGAAATAATATGTTGTAAATAGTAAAGGGGAAGAAGATGAAACCTGCAACTTTAAAATTTACCCTACTACATTCAAATGATATGCATGGAGATTTTATGGCTGAAAAAATAGAAGGTAGTAATGATTTAATTGGGGGCCTAGGTCTTTTATCAGGTTATATTAGTAAAGTTAGAGAGAAAGAAGAAAATGTAATTTTTACAATATCAGGTGACATGGTACAAGGTTCGCTTATTGACGCTGAATACAAAGGTGCTTCAACAATTGAACTTATGAACTATTTATCACCTGACGTTGTTACCCTGGGCAACCATGAACTCGATTATGGTTTGCCACATTTACTATTTTTGGAAAAAGTCGCAAACTTTCCAATAGTCAATGCTAATTTATATATGAAAAAGTATGGTAAAAGACTAATGACTCCTTATATAATTTTAGAGGTAGGTAGTTTTAATATTATGTTTATTGGAATTATTACTGAAAAAGTAATGGATTCTCTTGCACTTGATCAACTTATTGGGACCTTTGTATCAATTGAAGATGCCGCTTTAGAAGTTGGCAAAATTTGTAATGCTTATAAAAAGCATGACATTGACTTAACAATAGCACTAACTCATATTGGCTTTGAATCTGACTTGGAATTAGCAAAGTTGCTAAAACCAGAATGGGGTGTAGATATGATTTTAGGTGGCCATACTCATACTATCTTAGACCAGCCGGCTATTGTTAATGATATAATCGTTGCGCAGGCTGGTTGCGGTACTGATCAAATTGGAAGATTTGACATGATTGTTGATGAAAAGACTAATAAAATAGCTAGTTGGAAATGGCAGTTAGTTCCCATCAACAACTATACTGCAACACCTGATAAAGCTCTTGAAGATTTTTTAAATGGTTATGCAGACCAAGTAGATCAAAAATATAATGCAATTATAAACAGGTTTTCAGTGAAACTAACGCATCCTCAACGTGAAATAGAAACAAGTTTAGGCAATCTTTTTGCTGATGCACTAGCAAGCAACGCTGAAACTGATGTGATGTTTGTTGGATCAGGCTCAATTAGGGCACAAGAATTAGGACCTGTCGTTACATTGGGAACACTTAAAGCCTGTTATCCATATGATGATAGTTTAACTAGATATAAAGTTAGTGGAAAACAATTAAAAAACATCTTTTCTCATATTATGAAAATTGAAAACAGAGATGGAGAAGGCGAATGTTTTCAAGTAAACGATAAAGTTAAAGCAGTTTATTGTGAATCTAAAAAAGTTTTAGAAACACTTTTCATAAATGATTTGCCAGTAAATGAAGATCATTTTTATACAATAACATTGCAGTCTTATCATATAGCTAATTGTGATAATAATCTTGGAATTTCATTAGAGAGTCTAGAAGAAAAAGATTATGCTAAAGTAGTCACAACTTCAGCGTTTCAGGTTTTAGAAGAGTGGTTAAGAAGAAATCCAAATGTTAAAGAAAAAATTGAGGGGCGTTTGGTTTATAAAGATTAAATAAATCAAAAAATAGACAAGTTAAATAAAAGTCGAGATTTTCTCGGCTTTTTATTATTTATAACGATAATGTTGATTAAAGAGTAAATCAATACAAGTATATATAAAAGTGTAGTAGAATAGTTTAGTTGAATTGTAACAAGAATATATAGAGGAGGATTTTATGCATAAAAAAGTAGTAATTGTTGGAGGGGTCGCTGGTGGAGCAACGGCACTTGCTCGCCTTCGAAGACTAAATGAAAACTTAAAAATTGTTTTATTCGAAAGAGGTGACTATGTTTCTTTTGCAAACTGTGGCTTGCCATATTATATTGGTGGAGAAATAGAGAAACGTGAATCTTTAGTCGTTCAAACACCAGAATTAATGAAAAACAAATTTAATGCAGATGTGAGAATTAGCTCAGAAGTTATTGAAATTCTTAAAGATGAAAAAAAGGTTGTCGTATTAGATAAAAATAACAATGAAACCTACACAGAAACATATGATTATTTAATTTTATCTACTGGGTCAAGACCACTAACACCACCAATAAAAGGAATTGATTCACCTAATATATTTACATTATGGACAATACCAGATACTGACATAATAAAAAATTATATTGATAAAAAACAACCAAAGCGAGCAGTTGTTGTTGGTGGAGGCTTTATTGGTATTGAAATGGCTGAAAATTTAAGGGAGATAGGTATAGAAGTCACAATTGTTGAAATGCAAAATCAAGTAATTGCACCTTTAGATTTAGGTATGGCAAAAATAGTACACCAACACTTAAAAGATAAGGGTATTGATTTACGTTTAAGTGATGGTGTTAAAAGTTTTGAATATAATGATAATGTCACTACTGTTACACTAAATTCAGGGAAAAAAGTAGAGGCTGATATGGTGTTGTTGTCTATTGGAGTTAGACCAAATGGCGAAATAGCAAAAGCTGCAGGTTTGGAAATGAATCAACGAGGGGGCGTAGTTGTAGATAAATATATGTTAACCAGTGATTCGCATATTTATGCAGTTGGTGATGTTATTGAAGTTGAAGATTTTATTAGTAAAGATGCAACAATGATTCCTTTAGCTGGACCGGCTAATAAACAAGCAAGAATTGTTGCAGGAAATATAGCAGGCGAAAAAAAAGCTTATAATGGAACTCAAGGAACAAGTATTGCTAAGGTTTTTGATTTAACAGTTGCAAATACTGGGGCTAATGAAAAAACATTAAATGCCCAAGGTAAGGTTTATAAAAAAGATTATGCTGTAGCTTTGGTTCAAGCATATTCAAATGCTGAATATTACCCAGGTGCACAGCCAATGACTTTAAAAATGGTGTATGGCTTGGATGGTAAAATATTAGGCGCGCAAATAGTTGGCTTTGCTGGTGTTGATAAGCGCATAGATGTTTTAGCGACAGCTATTAGATTTAATGGAAATATTACTGACTTAACAGAATTAGAACTTGCTTATGCACCTCCTTACTCATCAGCGAAAGATCCAGTAAACATGTTGGGCTTTGTTGCAGAAAATCAAATGAAAAGTTTAGTTGAAGTTATTTTACCACGTGAAGTAAAAGACTTAAATAATGATTACATATTTTTAGACATTATGGACACAGAAGAAAGAATAAAAACTGAGGGTTGTATGCAAGAGTCAATTCATATTCCACTAAATGATTTGCGGTCAAGATTAGATGAATTAGACAAGGATAAAATTTATGTTCCTTACTGTTCAATTGGAGTTAGAGGTTACATTGCCGCGCGAATTTTAATGGGAAATGGCTTTAAAGCTAAAAGCTTGGCAGGTGGCTTTAAATTTTATCAGTCTTTTAACTGTCAAGACTAAACAAATAATAATAATTATTTATCAATAACTTACTATTTTATAATAGTAAGTTATTTTTATTAGAAAAGCAAAATAAACAGAGTGGTTACTTAATGTTTAAAAGCAAAAAATCGAATAAAAGTTTGAATTAGCCTAGACAATATACGATATCTAATCTAAGATGTAATTAAAGTAAAAATATCCTTTAAAAACTTTAAATATTTTCAAGAGTTTAAAGTAGTAATATATTATTAAAAGTGGAGGTTATGATGAAAGTAAATCGAAACATATCAAATTTCAAAATCGGAGATCTAGTAAATGTTAAAGTAAAAACAATTAATGATTATAATGTTAATTTTAGTGATAAATTTATTTTAATGTTAGTGTTAGATGGATCTTTTATCATTGAAGCAAATAGACAATATTATGAATTGAAAAAAGATGAACTCTTTTTTATTAATGAAAACCAACTTTACACTACAAAAACTAATGATCTTAATAATCTAGTTTTACTATTAGAGGTTGACCCTTTATTTTTTGTTGCTGGTTTACATAATTTCGAAAACATTGATTTTAGTGGTTTTATTGAGATGAATAGTGAAAAAAATAAAATTATTGCCCGCAATATAAAAAGCATTATAGCTGATATAGTATTTCGAATAAATGAAAAAGCAGCTGGCTTTGAGTTTAAGGTAATAAATAACTTATATTCTATTGCGGAATTATTGGTTTCTAATCTCAAGGATTCTAGTTTTGTAGTAGATAAGATTAATGATGAAATAAATGATAAAAGACTACAACGTATTTTGGGATATATTAATAAAGACTACAAAACAAAACTTACGCTAAAGAGTATAGCTAAAAAAGAAGATTTAAGTTATTATTATTTGTCGCATTTTATTAAGTCAACCTTAGGCATAACTTTTCAAGAATATTTAAATAAAGTAAGACTTGACGAAGCCTTAAGGCTTTTAATGACGACTAGAAAATCTATTACAGATGTTTATATACACAGTGGTTTTCCAAGCATGGCTGCTTTAAATAGTGTGTTTAGAGATGAGTTTGATACAACACCTGGTGTTTATAGACGGAAATATTATCATCGCTTACTAGAAGAAGAACAACGTAATAAAGAACTAAATTTAAATGATCCTAAAGTTGAAAAACTATTAAAAGTATATATGAATGAAAACTTATCTAAAAAAGCTCCAAGTTATGGAAAATTAGAAAAAAAACTTATCAGCATTGATAATTTTGACGATGGTATTCCTTTTGTAAAACATTGGCAACAATTTATAAATATTGATTCAATATTAAATATTTTAAATGAGCAATGGCAAAAACAATTTTTAATGTTGAAAAATGATATACCATTTAAAAAAGTAAGATTTAAAGGTATTTTATCAGCAATAGCAAGTGTTTATAATTATGCTGATAATAGCGAAGAAGAATATAATTGGACTCAGTTAAACAATATTTTTGATTTTTTACAAGAAAATGATATTTCGCCAATTATTTATCTAACAAGCAAGACAGGGGAGAATCCAAATGTCGAAGGACCTACTTATGATAATAATTTTAAAACAAAAATTATAATTGATTTTTTAAATCACTTTATTAATAGATATGGTTTAGAAAAAATTGAAATGTGGAGTTTTGAAATATTTGATGAGCCAAGTGAAAAATTTTATCATAATATGATTATAGAAAGTAATTCTTTTGTTTACTTCAATATTACTTCAAAAGCAATCAAATCAATTTCTCCTAGGATAAAAATTGGTGGGCCATCCTCATCGAATTCTTCACTTTTAAGCAAAGAATGGTTTAAAGTTTTTTCTAATTTTGTAAAAGAAAACCGTGCACCAATAGATTATTTATCAATGAAACTATCTTCAGATTACTATCCAATAGATAGTTTGGAAAAATTGAATAAAATTGCCAAAGATAAAGATGATTTTTCAAGGATGCTGCCATTATTAAATAAAAATTATCATAAACCAAAATATCTTCAAACAACACTTCAAAGAGTTCAAAATCATTTAACAGAAGTAAACAGAAAAGGCTTTGAAGTATCGATCAGCCAGTGGAGCTTTTCATCTATTGCCGGAGATTTGAATAATGACACAATGGGAGTAGGTCCAATAATTGTAAAAAATATGATAGAATCAATTGGCCTCGCAAATTCAATAGGTTATATTAATTTTAGTGATTTATTTGAAAGGTATAATACTGATGATACTCATTTTTATGGTGGCGTCGGTTTGATAAATAAAGATGGAATAAAAAAACCAAGTTATAATGCATTTTATCTTTTATCAAAATTAGGTGATAATGTTATTTCGATAGGCGATAGTTATATTGTCACAAAATCAACTGATTCAATCCAAATTCTGGCTTTTAATTATGCGCAATTTGATGAACTATATTCAGTTGGAGAAAGATCTCACATTAGCCAAAATGATCGATACTCAATATTTGAAGAGAAGTCTAGTTTGAAAATTGAGGTATTAATAGATAATTTAAAAGGAAATTATGAAATTTCTAGTTTTGAACTAAACAGAGAAAATGGCTCAACATTTGATGAGTGGGTTAGTTTAGGTGCACCTGCTAAGTTAAATGATTTTGAAATACAACATTTAAAAACAAAAGATCATCCAAAACTCATTATTGAACAAGCTAATATTGAAAATCGTTATAGTATTGAGCTTGACTTACCATTACATGGAATACAGTTAACAATTATCAAAGAAATTATGTAATCAAATATATTTTATAAACACAAAATACATTAAAAGCAATATTACTAAGAGGAAACCACTCTTAGTTTTTTTTGCTTTAAATTAAATATTTTGAAATATCTTTTTATTATATTTTAATTTTATAAATATTTTAAAT
>LFRM01069958.1_pt2 | contig 23252 bp, 21 predicted proteins | sample 618341 | NCBI WGS metagenome assembly LFRM01 (sample SAMN03654438, study PRJNA283298) | anaerobic digester metagenome | isolation source: pool of bioreactors CSTR01a, CSTR02a, and CSTR03a thermophilic anaerobic... | place: Denmark: Kgs. Lyngby | collected 2014-05-21 | reverse complement strand
CGACTGTCAAAGTACAGTCGGACCTTATCCGGTGGCGATGGCGAAAGGGTCACACCTGTTCCCATACCGAACACAGAAGTTAAGCCTTTCAGCGCCGATGGTACTTGGTGGGAGACCGCCTGGGAGAGTAGGTCGTTGCCGGATCAATATTCCTCAGTAGCTCAATGGTAGAGCACTCGGCTGTTAACCGGGGGGTTACTGGTTCGAGCCCAGTCTGGGGAGCCAAAAAACGTCAGATGATTAATTATTATTTGACGTTTTTATATTTTAAATATTTTGCTATTGTTGAATTATGCGAACACTGATATTATTCAATTGGATGCTCTTCCTCTAAGCATCTTCGTCCTCATTATCAAATACATCTTCCTCGTTGTTTTTGGTGAACTTAGCATGTTGATAAGAGGGGGAGGTCATATATGCTACAATTTGCTTGTCCAACATTTGACTAATCTTAATGATTTCATCTGTATCAGCCTCCATTTCAATGGCTTTGTTTAGTAATTCCCTAAGAAGCTCTATTTCATCTTTTATCTCCAAACCGCTCACCTCTTAAATTCGTTAGCACTATTGTAAATCATTGTAAAGCAGTTTGCAAATATAATATATTGGCTTATAGCATATTTAGTTGCTTTTCATTTTTATATAGAGTATGTATAATAGGGAGTGGATAATATGAAAAGTGAAGCTGCCAAAAATTCAGCAATTATAGATAATAAGGCCGTTGGTTTGAGAATACGAGAAGAAAGAGAAAAGATGGCTTTGACGAGAGCGGAACTAGCAGAGTTCGTTGATTTATCGGATTACTATGTAGGACAATTAGAGCGTGGAGAAAGGCAAATGAGCCTACCTGCTTTGAAAAAAATTGCAGCCTGCCTGCATGTATCAATGGACTATTTGGTATTAGGAAGCTCAAAATGGAAAGAATATTCTATTCATGATAGTACACCACCTGCATACAAAAGTGAAAGTGAACCGACTGAAGAAGTATACCAATTGTTGGGGAAATGCTCTCAGGTAGAACTTGATTTAATAAATAAATTAATTCAAACAATACTTCCGTATATTTAGTTCCGTGATGCGAAATGCGAGATAGAAGTAATGCGAATAGACTAGTTATAAAGCTTAGTGTCTAAAGCTTAAAAAGGAGGGGGAACATGGATTATAATCCTTCATTGTATACATACCCATCAAGACGAAACGTTGTTTATGCTAAGAAAGGAATGGTAGCCACTTCACAGCCAATGGCAGCTCAGGCAGGCCTGGAAGTTCTAAAATCAGGAGGGAATGCGATTGATGCAGCGGTTGCGGCAGCTGCTTGTCTAACTGTCGTAGAGCCTACATCAAATGGAATTGGTGGAGATCTCTTTGCGTTAGTATGGACGGGGGGGAAGCTACATGGTCTCAATTCCAGTGGTCCAGCCCCAAAGAGTATGTCAACTAAATTACTGAGGGACAGAGGATATACAGAGATGCCCGTTCACGGGTGGGTACCTGTAACAGTTCCGGGAATTCCCGCGGGATGGGCTGAATTATCTAACAAGTTTGGGCAGCTGTCTTTGCGAGAAACCCTATTACCAGCGATTAACTATGCAAGAGAGGGATATCCAGTTTCATTAACTACCAGCCAGGGCTGGCAAGCAGCATATCAAAGCTATGAGAAGCTACTGAAAGGCGATGAATTTAAGTATTGGTTTGAAACCTTTGCCCCGAATGGAAGGGCACCTAAGCCTGGTGAAGTATGGAAATCGGAGGATCATGCACGAAGTCTTGAATCAATTGGAGAGTCTAATGCAAAAAGCTTTTATCAAGGTGAACTGGCGGATTTAATAGACGCTTTTTCTAAGCAATATGGTGGGTTTTTAAGAAAATCTGATTTATTCGATTATAAACCTCTATGGGTTGAGCCGATTTCTATTAATTATCGCGGTTATGATGTTTGGGAGATTCCTCCTAATGGACATGGTATTGTTGCATTAATGGCATTAAATATTGCTAAGGGTTTTGAATTTACTAATAAGGAAAGCGTCGATACCTATCACAAACAAATAGAAGCTATGAAGCTGGCTTATGTAGACGGTAAGCAATATATCTCTGATCCTGTGTCTATGGGAGTGAAGGTAGAAGAACTTCTTTCAAATTCCTTCGCAGCCAAAAGACGAGAACTAATAAGTGATCAAGCTATCTTACCCGAACCTGGCATTCCTCCTCAAGGAGGAACTGTTTATCTTGCCACAGCTGATGGCGAAGGTAATATGGTGTCATTGATACAAAGCAATTACAAAGGTTTTGGGTCCGGATTAGTTGTTCCCGGTACAGGAATTGCTCTTCATAACAGAGGTAATAATTTTGTTTTAGATGAGAACCATTGCAATTGCGCAGCTGGTGGGAAAAGACCCTATCACACGATAATTCCCGGGTTCTTGACAAAAAAAGGAGCGCCTGTGGGGCCTTTTGGAGTCATGGGTGGATTTATGCAACCACAAGGACATATGCAGGTAATAATGAACTCAATTGATTTTCATATGAATCCTCAGCAGGCCTTGGATGCTCCACGCTGGCAATGGATAGAGGGAAAGCAAATTCAAGTTGAACCCAGTTTTCCTGCTTCCATCATAGAAGAACTAATAGCCAGAGGTCATCAAATCAGCGTGCAACAAGACATTAACAAATTTGGAAGAGGTCAAATTATCTGGCGTACGGATGAAGGTTCTCTGTGCGGTGGTACAGAGCCCAGGACTGATGGCAGCATAGCTGTATGGTGATCTAAATGGATTTTGGTATTATAGAAGCTTCTAAAAAGATTATTTGTAAATATATCGAATTGAAGCGAACAAATTTTTTTATGTAAGCTTAGAGAGTAAATATTTATTTTAATTCCTATTTACTCTATTTTGTGATACATTATTATGTAGGGACAACAGTCACCTACAAATTATAAATATAATGGAGGGGTAGTTTATGGCTGATAATATTTTAAATCGATTTGAAGAAGACCAGTCAGAAGTAAAAAGTGTTGACACTAATAAAAAACTAAGAGTCGGCATTATCGGTACAGGTTGGATTGCAGAGGCCCATATAGCAAAATACAAAAATATGGCTGACGTTGAGGTTGTTGCAGGGGCAGATCTTATTCCTGGGAAGGCTGAAGCGTTTTTCGAGAAATTTGGCGTTCCCAATGTAAAGTGCTTTGAAAGCCATACTGACATGCTTAATTCAGTAGAACTGGATGCTGTTAGCGTTTGTACATATAACGCTACTCATGCAGAGTGTGCTATCGATTCACTGAACAAGGGCGTAAATGTCATGTTGGAAAAGCCCATGTGTGTAACTGTTGAAGAAGCAGTTGAAATCATAAGAGCAGAGCGTAAGAGTGGAAAGATTCTTTCCATTGGATTCCAACCACGCTTTGATCCCAATATGAGAAAGATTAAAGAAATTGTTGATTCTGGTGCTTTAGGCGACATTTATTATATCCAGACTGGTGGCGGACGTCGCAGAGGAATTCCCACACCTTATGGAACATCCTTTATTGCTAAGGAGACAGGTGCTATTGGTGCTTTAGGTGATATTGGATGCTATTCTCTAGATATGGTTTTAAATGCAATTGGTTATCCGAAGCCTTTGACTGTAAGCGGATATACTTCTGATTTCTTTGGAAAGAAGCCTGAAACTTATAAGAACCATCCAGAATATGCAGAGGTATTTGGCGTGGATGATTTTGCAGCAGCCTTTGTTCGTCTAGAAGGCGGAATCGTATTGGATTTCCGTATTGCCTGGGCAATGAACGTCGACACCCCTGGGGATACCATTATCCTGGGAACTGAAGGTGGTCTGAGAATTCCATCTACAGACTGTTGGAATGGCTCAGTAGGTGGCGCTATGAAGATTTATCATGAGGTAGCTGGAAGCCAAGTGGAAACAGAGATTCCAATTATTAAGAGTGATATTGATCTATTTGAGGCCAAGCTACGTTCATTCCTTGACGCAATAAAAGAAGGTGGATCTGCTCCTATTCCATCCAGCGAAATCCTGTATAATCAGGCTATCATTGATGGTATTGGAAAATCCGCTGCAGTGGGTAGAGAGATAGAAATTAACATACCAGAAATTTGATTTAAAATTAGGCACACACAAAAGACTGTAAACCATGATATTTAGTGGTCCCTGCAGTCTTTTATTGTAGAATACATTAAGAACTTAGAATTTTTAAATAGAAGTTATTTTTTGTGCTGTAAAACGCTTCAAACTTGCATACAATAGGAATAATGACTCACAGCTTGCATCTACTACAAATGAGAAAGCATTGGTGACAAGACATGAAGCGAAAAACTAAACGGATAAGTGACCTTGGTAAGCGTAGATATTCTACTAATAGGAAGCAATCAAAGCTAATGTATCAGGGCATCATGATGGTTTGCACTATAGTAATCGTGGTAGTATTTATTTTAGTACGGTCACCTATTTGTGCACAAAATGTTAAGACGCCAAAAGGAAGGAGCGAATCCCCTATGTCTGAGAACAAACCTCTATCTGATAACTGGCAATTGGCTCTGGTTAATAGTGAGCATCCTTTACCTAAAGGATACTCTGTACAGCTTAAGAAGATAAGTAAAACTCATCAAGTGGATGAAAGGATCGCTGACATTGCCATAGCAATGATTGAAGATGCCAAGGATAATGGGGTAGACTTATTAATCTGCTCTTCATATCGCTCTGTAAGCAGGCAACAGGAATTATTAGATGATGAGATTGACAAGCATATTACCGCTGGCAGAACTAATGATGAGGCTTTGGCAGAAGCTACATTGGGCCTTGCACTACCAGGGCACAGCGAACATAATACCGGACTAGCTTTGGATATAGTAACCCCAAACCATCAAATATTAGATAGGGGTTTCGAAGAAACGGAAGCCTTCAGCTGGTTGGATAAAAATGCTTACAAATATGGTTTTATCCTTCGTTATCCTAAAGGCAAGACACCAATTACAAAAATCAAATACGAGCCGTGGCATTATCGTTTTGTAGGGCGGGAACATGCGACTATTATAAAAGAGAAAAGCATAACCTTGGAGGAATACCTGGTAGAATTAAAAGAAAATACGAAAACTACTAAATGAAAATCTGCAATTTAATGGATTACAGAAAAGGTATAAAAAACAAGGTAGCAAAAAAGTGAAAGATAAATAGCAAAAGACCAAAGAAAAACAACCAAAGATAAATGACAAAAGAAAAGAGACCAAAGAAAACTGACCAATGAAAAACACAAAAGAAAACTGACCAAAGAAAAGTGACAATTTTACATATGAATACTAATGAAAGTAGGGATATTTATGATAAACGATAAAGCAGTAGGTGCCCAGGTTTGGCTAATACCAGATTGTTTCTACCCTTCCATCAGCAGCCCAGGTCATTATGTAAGCCATGAGGCGATTTGTATACTTAATACAGCTAAGGATGATGCTCATATTAATCTAACTTTGTATTTTGAAGATAGAGAGCCCGTTCGAAGCTTTAATACGACTTGCAATGGTGAACGAACCCATCATGTCAGGCTGGATAAAATCAAAGATCAGGATGGAAAGTTTATACCACAGGATGTACCATATGCTATCATGGTAGAAAGTGATATACCTATAGTTGTTCAATACAGCAGGCTGGATACCACTCAAGCAGAAATGAGCTTGATGACTACTATGGCTCATCCTATGTAAATCGTTCTGAGAAATTATGAAAAAAGTGCAAGAATAGTGAAACATTTTATAAATAGAAACGTCTTATATTATTAAAGGTAGAGATATAAGGCGTTTTTTTAATATGGCTAGTACACACTGCAGTTATAAGTTATATTCATATAATACTAGAACCTTCATAAGATATACTAATTGCTCATTATTAAATCGATAGGAGTAGGTATTATGTGGGACGTAATTAAAGGTTTATGGCATAGTAAATATCTAAAGTCAGCTCTGCATTTAGCTTTTATGCTTATATTGATGGGTTTAAGTATTGCGGTTATTTATTATGTATTAATGCTGGCATTCGTAAGAGTTAATGAAATTGTGTCAATTTCTATAGCTATGTTTTGATCTCACTTTTCAGAATCACACCTTCAAATCCATACCTTCAAAACTCATTGTGTTCACTTGCATTCAGACGGTGGAAGTCGGGATATCTATATTTCTGTTTCTTTGATATAATGTACTGGTGTTTTGGTATGCATTTTTGTTTACAGGACATTGGTTTTTTTATTTTTAAAGAAAATTTGATAGGATGAAACAAATGAACAAAGATACAAGAAACTATATACTAATGTTCTGGGACCCCATATCCTTTGTAGCTGCCATGGCCTTTATTTCAATAAATGCAGTGATTCCCAACTTTTTAAATCAATTGGGAGCTTCTGCTTTCCAAATCAGCCTTGCTAGTGCACTGTGCAGCATTGGGCCTTTTCTAGCTCAACCGATATTTGCTCAAGCAGCCATGGGAACACCATTAAAGTCTAGAGCTTTTTCAAGACTGTTATTTACCCAACGCTTTTTGTTTCTTTCTTATGTGATTCTAATACCTATAATTTATAAACATTTACCTGGTGTATCCGTTGTGATATTTCTTCTTATCTGGGGTATCTATAACATTTTCGTCGGTAGCTATTCTCCATTTTATATGAGTGTATTAGCCAAAGTCATACCTGGTAACCAACGTGGACGACTGCAAGGTTATGCAACCGCTGCTGGAAATATTTTAGCCTTGGGATCTGCTTTTCTGGTAGGGGTATTTCTAAAAAAGTTTAGTTTTCCATACAACTATGCTTGGATTTTTGGTACTGGGACATTTTTGCTTATATTGAACGCTTGGGGATTTGCTCTTATAAAAGAGAATCCAGATCAAACAGAAAAGAAGGCCATTAATTACTTTAAATATATCAGAGAGATTCCACATGCCTTAAAAACTAATAAGACTTATGCAACAGCTATCCTGGGTAATTGCTTTCATGCTATTGCCAATGTAGCTCTGTCCTTTTATACACTTAATGCTATACGAAATTTTGAAATTGGTGCTGAGCAAATTGCTTTGTTTGCAGGTATTGGTGTTTTAGTAAATATATTCGGAAGTGCGATATTTGGTGTTATTGGCGACAAAATTGGTCACAGACATGTACTTATGATAACAGCCACTCTAGGCATTATTGCACCTGTACTTGCTTTGAGTATACATAGCTTAACTATGATTTATATTAGCTTTGCTATGTCTAGTCTTGCCTCAGGAGGATATTCACTCAGCAGTGGGGTGAATATCATTAATCATAGTCCTGAAGCTGAGGTGCCTTTGTATGTAAGCATGAATACAATGCTCACTTTTATTGCATCTTCTGTAGTTACATTAATAGCAGGCGCGCTTATAGATATCTTCTCTTTCTCTCCGTTGTTTGTATTTACAGCTGTTAGCGGTTTCATAAGCCTGTTGATTTTTCGCAGCTCAGATCGTGGAAAGGATGTAATACAAGTCAACAGGAAGGGTAAGTGATCTTTATAAAAAGGAAAAGCTTCCTATTAAAGGAAGCTTGCCCACTTTTCTTCTAGATTAGGGTCTGATAGAGTGTTCATTATATATTCAGCGTATTCAGCTCCAGTGGCGCTCATTTCCCGACCATTGAGAGCAATCTTCTTTTCGTACTGTCCACAAATGTCCAAGGCCATTTGAAGGTATTTCGATTTTTCCTGATAGCCAATATGATCTAGAAGCATGCTAGCACCACGTATTATACTGCTTGGGTCGGCGTATTTTGCACGGCCTTCGTCTACCATTCTTGGGGCAGAACCATGAATCGCTTCGAACATGGCATATTGTTTACCTATATTGGCACTTCCTGCTGTACCTACTCCACCTTGGAACTCAGCAGCTTCGTCGGTAAGTATATCGCCGTAAAGGTTGGGAAGTACCATTACCTTAAACTGAGTCCTTCTTTTCTCATCAACCAGTTTAGCAGTCATGATATCTATATACCAGTCATCCCATTCTACATCAGGGTACTCTTCAGCTACCTGTCGAGCTACATCCAGGAATTTTCCGTCTGTAGTTTTTACTACATTTGCCTTGGTAACTACTGTGACTTTATTGATTTTATTTCTGCTTGCATAATCAAAGGCTGCTTTTATTATACGATAAGAGCCTTCCTCTGTGGTAATGGTAAAATCCAAAGCCAAATCATCATTTACATGGATGCCATCGCTCCCTAATGCATAAGCCCCTTCTGTGTTCTCACGGTAGAAGGTCCAGTCAATACCTTGCTCAGGTACCTTTACAGGTCTAACATTGGCGAATAAATCAAGTTCCTTACGCATGGCAACATTTGCGCTCTCAATGTTAGGCCAGGGGTCACCTGCTCTTGGAGTTGTGGTAGGGCCTTTCAGGATAACATGGCATTGCTTCAAATCTTCCAGAACATCGTCAGGTATGGCTTTACCTTGTTTTGCACGGTTCTCAATAGTCAATCCTTCAATTACACGGAAGGTAACCTTGCCTTTTTTAACCTCATCCTGAAGTAGAAACTCTAAAATTTTCTGAGCTTCTGCTGTGATAAAGGGACCGATGCCGTCACCGCCAACTATGCCGATTACGATGTTGTCTAGTTTGCTGTAATCAATAAAGTCCTTGGTTTCTTTCATCTTCTCAATACGAGAAAACTGGTCTTCCAGCACCTTTCCTAAGTGATTTTTGGCTCTTTCTATCATCTCACTTTGATTCATTTTCCAACCTCCATTAATAAAATTGTCAATTATTAATATTTTTGCTTTCTTTCAATCTTACGTCATGTACTGAAATTCAAGTAAGCAATCTTTGCAAAAGCTCTAAATCTCCTGCTTAATTACTAGTATTTATTATATAGCATGGCTTACCATTTTACAAACACTGTCTGATGTGAATATATCTGATTCGCAAACACATCTTATTTGGAAACATACCTAGTTCGCTTTCACATTTGATTTACTATTACAGCTAATACGGAAAGATAACTGATTCGCTTTCAAATCAATGGAAACTCATGCATTAATTGATTTTTTGCTCAGAAATAGCCAAAAAGCAGCTGGATTTGATAAAAAGTATGGTCAATCCTTTATTAGGTGTAAACTCGCTCGGAAATATTGTTAGCTAGTTTAAGATTTAATCTAACGCACGGCATTTACTACTTGTTCTGGTCTTTATTAAGCAGTTTTAGTCAATGCAAGGGGACATCATGTGGACAAAAAGGAAAAAAACAATCAAAAGCAAGGAACGAGAAACAAGAATTAAGAAATATGTAAGTAGTAAGTTGATAGGAAACAAGAATCAAGAAAGATGTAGGTAGTAAGTTGATAGGAAGCAAGAAGCAAGCAGTAGGTAGGAGCTAAGTAGCATGTGGTAGGAAGAAGCAAGCAGTAGGTAGTATGAAGCAAGGGGATAAGTAAGGAGTAGGTGGCAAGCGGTAAATTAGAAGTACGAAGCATGAAGCATGAAGCATGAGGAAGGGACTGCAACACTTGCATTAGTGTTCAGTCCCTTTAGCGGCCTTATACTTATAAGNNTCTTCCTTTTGGATATGGTTCAGTGCTTGTCGGGCGTTGGTATCAGTAAATTCAAATACCGCAGTATTATAGGCATTAGAAACGTACTTCTCGGTCATTAGTAAATCAGTACACAAGTCTGCATCCTGGACATTTTTCATGCCAGCCTGTTGTCCAGCTTGCTGTTGTTGATTTTGTTGCTGATTCTGTTGTTGGTTTTGTTGCTGGCTCTGCTGTTGATTTTGTTGCATATCAGGTACTTGACCACTTAGCATCTGGTTAATGGTATTAAGATGCTGTTGCTCTTGCTGAGCATAGGTTTGAAGCATTTGCTTTAGCTCAGGACATTGAGTTTGATTCGCATAGTTATTGTACTTCTTAATGCAAATATCCTCATGCTTTTTCTGGTCTTCCAGAAGAGATCTTTCCTTTTGTGTTAAATTTAAATTCATTTTATCACACACCTCCAAGAGTAGTTTGCTTGAAGGTAGGTGAAAATATTCGCACGATTAAATACTTTTTACCGTATAAGCTGTTGTAAAAATGAAAATTAATTAAAGAAAACCCTAAAAAATTAATTAGAATAAATATGAAAATAAATACAAATTATAGTTGACAACAGAACAGGTGTTCTGATACAATGTATACAAGCCTAAAACATCTATACAGGCTTGCGACTGTCAAAGGTAGAGATTTATTGTGAAAAATGAGAAAGGTGTGATTACAGGTGGATGCAAAGTTACGGTATTATGCAGCGTTGAAAACAGTCGAACAAATTCATGGTAAGAGGGGTAAAACATTCGTGTTGAGACTTCTCAAAGGCTCTCGAGAATATAATGTGGAAAAGTCAGTTCGAGAGTTTGATCTGATACCCTTATGGGGTCTTCTCTATAGGCTTGACAAGGAAGAAGTCGAAGCAACTCTAACAGAATTAGCATCGAATGGGCTGATTTATGTTGAGGAGATTTCTTCCGGGGCTTATAAATTTCCCTTCTTGCATATCAGCGAGGAAGGGCGTAAAGAGTTGGCCAAGTTGGGGGAAACAGAAGGAAAGCAAATACAAGCTTGTTTGGAGCAGGCTTGCTTCGAACAGAAAAGCCCCGAGGTTTCCAAAAAGGGAATTCTCCTAGATCATTTTCTAGACCAACTCTTTTACTTGCTTAAGCTTTGGCAGGACCGATCTACTGAAGAAGTTGAACTAGACGAATTAATTGGTCTTATGAAAGTAAGCTCTATAGAAACCGAGATGTTAGAGAAGTTCATTTATCGATCTACTCCGGAAAAACTCAGAAATCAATTTCGTAGCTCTTATGCTCTAAGTATTGTTAATTATCAATTGACCAAACAAATCAGACAATTACTAAGCACTTTACCCGAGCAGGAAGCCAATGTATTTCGATGCCGCTACCAAATCAATGACATCATGTTTAAACCTTTAATCGATATTATGAAGCATTATGGCTTGATGGAACGAGATATCCTTTTTACCATCAAACGCTATCTAGCTCGATTCGGCAACCGGGTCCATACTGACCGTTTTCCATTTATAACGACCATAATGGATCTTTTGTCAGAACATTTGAATGAAGATATGGAACACCCACTGGCCATTGTTAAAGACACTACGGAGGTTAGCTATGAGCTATATTCGGATGGCTTATCCATTCCTGAAATTGCAAGAGAGAGGGGTCTGGCTATCAGCACAATTTTTACACACTTTACCAAGCTGATTCCCCAGTACGAGATTACTCTACAGGATATTATTCCAAATGATCGCATAGCGTCTATACTACAGGCTGCCGATACCACAGGTGGGGTTAGTTTGAAGGCCATACGCGAACAGCTTAGCTCTGATTACAACTACGGTGAAATAAAACTGGTTATGGAGCTTGAAAGGGGCTGGAAAGCAGCTTAGCATTTCGTAGCATATATGTAGTATATATAATAAAGTCTAGTATGAGTCAGGTCACTCTAATATAGGTATAATGGAAGTATGTAATATAATCGGGTAGAGATTGCTTTTATCCTTAAGCATTCCTACCCGTTTCTTTCACCCACTCATTGCTGCCTGTAAAATCTCTTATGACCCCAAAAATAACTTCCACTGTTTTAACGCAGATAGTTCGGATGATGTGTACAGCAACTTACAAATGAATAATTATGCGTAGTTATTTCAAATTCTCTTGCATTAATCTATACATTCTATATAATATTCAATATTGGTATCAAATTACCAAACCATAAAATAATAGATTTGAAGGTGTAAACATGAATCAATTTAAGGTTGGGCTGGTAGGATGCGGCTCAATTTCCACTGTACATTTGGAAGCACTAAAAAATTCTCCTTATACAGACTTAATAGCTGTCTGTGACATTAGAGAAGAGCGGGCAAAATCGGCAGCAGGGAAGTATGAGTGTAAATATTATACTGATTATCAACAAATGCTTGAAGAAGAAAATCTAGATGCTGTACACATATGTACACCTCATTATTTACATCCAGTTATTGCTATTGAAGCTGCTAAGAAGGGTGTTAATGTTCTAACCGAAAAACCCATGTCGGTTACACTTCAACAAGCAGATGACATGATAGAAGCTTGCAAAAACAACCAAGTTGCACTAGGTGTCATATTTCAAAATCGCTACAACGCAGGTTCTCAATTGATTAAGAAAACGCTGGAATCTGGTGAGTTAGGAAAAATTCTATCTGGAAAGCTCAGCGTATACTGGTATCGCGGGGATGAATATTATAGCAGTAGTGACTGGAAGGGTACATGGGACAAAGAAGGTGGCGGAGTTATTATCAATCAAGCCATTCATGCTATGGACCAACTTAGATGGTTTGTTGATGCACCTATTGAATATGTGGATGCCAATATCAGCAATCGATTCCATCCCAATATTGAAGTTGAGGACTGTGCAGAAGGTGTTATAAAGTACAGAAATGGTGTGGTTACATTCTTTCATGCTTTGAATTATAACAGCTACGATGCTCCAATTGAGTTGGGAATTCACTGTGAAAATGGCCACATAAAGCTAGTGTCTGATAAAGCAGTCATTCATTTTAACGACGGTAGAGAATTGGTTGCCGAAAGAGATCCTGAAGATAAGCTTAATAAGAGTGCTAAAAGCTATTGGGGAGTTGGCCACAAAAAGCAGATTAATGATTATTATAAATCCCTTTCTAAGGGTGAAACACCATTTATTGACGGTGAGGAAGCAAGGAAAACTCAGGCTCTAGTTTGTGCAGTTTTTGAATCAGGAAAGAATAGAAAAAAAGTAAGTCTATAAAACCTCTTGTCAATGAAAAACCCAATGTGATACAATGCCAAAGTATATTAAAATTTTGAATTTCCATCCCCTCTAAGATAGAGAGAAACAAGGAGGCAAGTGCAATTGGCATTAATTGTTCAAAAATATGGAGGCAGCTCGGTAGCCAACGCCCAGCGAGTAGCTAATGTTGCAAAGCGCATCATTGAAACTAGCCTAAAAGGCAACCAGGTTGTTGTAATACTTTCAGCTCAAGGGGACACCACAGATGATCTCATTGAGAAAGCAAAAGAAATTAGTAAGAACCCCTCTAAAAGGGAAATGGACATGCTCTTATCCACTGGTGAGCAGATATCCGTTGCTTTAATGGCTATGGCTATCGCAGAGCAAGGTTATCAGGCAATATCTCTTACTGGTCAGCAGGTGGGTATACACACTGATAACGTTCATTCCCATGCTCGTATAGCTGAGATAGACGGCGATCGAGTTCGCAAGGAATTGGATTCTGGTAAAATTGTAATTGTTGCAGGCTTTCAGGGCATGAATGATAACGACGATATTACCACTTTGGGAAGAGGTGGCTCCGATACCACTGCCGTTGCATTGGCGGCTGCACTCAAAGCCGACTTATGTGAGATTTATACAGATGTAGATGGTGTATACACAGCCGATCCAAGAATTGTACCTAACGCGCGAAAATTAAAGGATGTATCCTTTGATGAGATGTTAGAGCTGTCTAGTCTGGGAGCAAAAGTTCTACACAATCGTTCTGTAGAGCTGGCAAAAAAATATAATGTGAATCTGGTGGTTAGATCCAGTTTAAATCAAAACGAAGGAACCCTTGTTAAGGAGGTAACGGATTTGGAAAAAATGATGATTAAAGGGGTAGCCTATGACAAGGATATTGCTAGAATATCTGTAATGGCAGTTAGGGACATTCCTGGTGTAGCCCACAAAATCTTTAGTCTATTGGCAGACGCAGGCATCAATGTAGATATTATCTTGCAAAGTATTGGTCGAGGGGATACTAAGGATATTTCCTTTACCATTTCCAGAGATCAATTGACGGATACAGTTGATCTAATTAACAAAAAGCTTGAATATATCGGTGCAAAGGAAGTCAGCTTCACACATGATGTAGCAAAGATATCCATAGTAGGTGCTGGTATGGCAAATCACCCAGGAGTAGCTGCAACTATGTTTAAAGCCTTGGCTGAGGCAGAGATAAATATCCATATGATCAGTACATCGGAAATTAAAATTTCCTGTCTTGTTCACAGCGATGAGGTAGAAAAGGCAGTAGAAGCCATACATGATAGTTTTGCTCTGGGAGAAGTAAAGTAGAAACCTGTCAGCAGAAACTAGTCTATCAATCAGTTGCATTATCAACGATTTTGGGATACGATTAGGCTAGTATTAGATTAATATTTTGCATTATTTAGTAATACAGAGCTGACTATCCTGTAAAGGGGATATTGCCTTGGACAGAACACAAGAATTGAAGGAAGAGCTGCGGAAGAAAGGGTATAAGATTACTCGCCAGAGAGAAGCCATTCTTGAGGCGTTTGCTGTCGAAGATTCTCATCTACTGACTGCTCATGAACTATTTGAAAAAATCCAGAAAAGCCAAGCAGGTACCAATTTTTCCACTGTATACCGTAATCTGGAGCTCCTATTGCAGGAGGGTATAATAAGAAAGGTTGAACTAAACCGAGAAGCAGCCTATTATGAATTACACGATGATAAAGGTCACCATCATCATTTGATATGTAACAGGTGCGGTAGCATACAAACCACAGACTTTTGCCCTCTGGATCGATTGAAGAGCGAAGATGGCTTCATACCCGTCGAGCATCGTTTTGAAATTTATGGGTATTGCAGAGATTGTGTTAATTCTCAAAACCTCAAGGGGAAAAGTGACAAAGACAACAACGGGTAATACTAATAATAGACAAATTGGGCTATGGTTTATTCATAGCTCTTTTAATCTCTACCGATATTAGCTAAGGAGCATTTACATGAAGTTAAAGATAAAGAAAACTCATCCCAATGCAAAACTGCCTGAGTATGCGCATCCAGGAGACGTAGGTTTGGACATATACTCCATAGAAGAAGCAGTTATTGACCCAGGTAGTACCAAGTTAATTCATACAGGTTTAATCATTGAATTACCGGAAGGTACAGAGGCCCAAGTTCGCCCAAGAAGTGGCTTGGCTTTGAAGCATCAAATTACAGTTCTAAACAGTCCTGGCACCATTGATGCAGGTTATCGTGGAGAAGTGGGGATAATTCTAATTAATCATGGAAAAACTGCATTTCTCGTTGAAGAAGGCATGAAAATAGCACAAATGGTAATTCAGCCAGTGCTTAGGGTAAAGGTGGAGGAAGTTGCTGAAATGTCCGACAGCTCTCGTGGACAAGGAGGATTCGGTTCAACTGGTGTGTAACGGAGGTTGCTGTTTATGAAGCTTAAAAGAATAATTACATGGTTCGTAATTTCTCTCCTAATAACATCTATGCTATCTGGATGTGATGTGCTGGGTCAAAAGGATGACCAGGAAGAAGAACCATACAGGTATATCTATTTCTATTATCCGCGTGATGGAAATCAAGTTTTAAAACGACTGATTTTAGATTATAACAAATCCCAAGAAGAACTGCATCAACAGCTTACGACACAAAGCCCAGAAGACAGTACCTTACCCAAACCCGTTAGAATAGAAGGTTTGGAAGGTTCAGGAGATCGAATTGCATTCTTTGAAAAATTAGAAGAATTAACAAAAGAAGGAGAAACCGTACCGGATTTAATCTTGCTTCATGACACTTGGTTGATGAAGATGATATCCGAAGAACGAATTTTACCCTTAGACGGTGGCCTTTCCAAAAGTAAGAAAGATGATTTTTTCGTTGGGATGAATCAGGGCATGGCCTATAACAACAAGACCTATGGAATTCCATTTTGGCAGGACTTACCACTATTGTATTATAGAAAAGATCTAGTAGAAACCCCGCCTACATCTTGGACCGAGTTGGCAAAGCTTGCAAACGGAATAAGTGAGGCACAGGAAATGGAACATGGTTTTGTTTTCCCGGGTGCTTCTCAGGAAAACAATGCGATATTTTTAAGTTCTATCTGGTCATACTATGGTGCCACCCCAGACTTTTCAGAAAAGGAAATTAGCTTTGATGAAAATTCAATGTCAGCAGCATGGGATCCATTAATTAGTATGGTAAATACTGGCTCGTTGACCTCCGATGTGACCAGCATGAGTGCAGAGGACTGTAGAGGTGCATTCGAATCAGGTGAAGCGGTTTTCATGTGGAACTGGTCATACGCAAGCAGACTTTTTCAAAGTGAAGAATCTCCCTTGGTTGGTAAAGTCGGTATTTCTTCCCTGCCCGTATCCGATCAGGGAGGACTAGCGATAAGTGGCTATGCTCTCACCATTAGTAAAGCCTCCAAAGATATACCTGAAACATGGAATTTCATACAATATTTAGTAAGTGACCAATCACAAGCTGAATTAAGAGATTCTGGGCTTTTGCCGGCTAAAAAGTCATTGTATCAGGCTGGATGGCTTAGCCGTAATGGCTTGCCAGACGATCTTCCTGCCATGATGGATTCAGGGCAGACAATAAACCCAGGAAGCCATGTTGAAGCTGCCTTAACCATGATGAGTGAAGCCACATCAATGGCTGTCAGTCAAAATAAAACCACAGATGATTTGATTATGTTTATTAAGGAAGGGATAGTCACGGAAGAGCCTGAAGATACTGTATCTCCTGAAGATGAGCCAACAGAGGGTGAATCCCCAGGTGATGAGTAGAGGGTGAATCCTCCAGCGAAGAGGATGAGGATTAGAATCAAGAATAGCTTAGCAACTATGATTACTAGTAAAGTTAGATGAATCAGGAAACAACGATGAGGATTCGGATTAGGAGTAGCTTATGAATCATATGGAAATGTTTAAACAAATTAGTACGGGAAACTTAGGCAGCCTGTTTCTCTTATATGGCCCTGAAGAGTATACAAAGGAAGAAGCATTAAACCAAATGATTGAAAAGCTGGATTTGGGAGCTTATGCAGATTTAAACTATCAAATTATTGATGGAACAGAATCTTCCGCAGATGAAATTATTGCTGCTAGCGAAACCCTGCCATTTCTATCTGATAGACGTTTAGTGGCTGTGAAAAATTATACTGGCTTGTCCGGGAAAAAGGCCAGTGATGAGGAAGCCATGAAAAAGTATTTGCAAAGGGTGCCAGAAAGCACTTGCTTGGTTTTCTATCAAAGAGGAACGGTTGATAAAAAGCGGATGGTTTACAAGGCAATTCAAAAACATGGAGAGACAGTTGAATTTGCAAGGTTGAATCAAAAAGACCTGATCAAATGGACAAGCAAACGTTTTCGATCTCATAATAAACGAATTTCAAATGCGGATTTGGAATACTTTTTACTTCAGGTAGGTAATGATTTGGAGGACATCAAAAACGAGGTCGACAAATTGGTATCATATACAGGAACAGGAGACTTCATAAGCAGGGAATCCATTGATAAGCTCATAACCCCTTCCCTTGAATTTACTGTATTTCAGTTTATAGATGCCGTTTCTGAAAGACAAAAGGGACAAGCACTTCATCAAATGGAGGTTCTATTAGAGCAGGAACAGTCGATTTTAGGCATTATTTCCCTTATAGGCAGGCAGCTAAAAATCATGATGCTTAGTAAGGCTTATGAGGAAAGGGGCTATTCTCTAAACCAAACTAAGGATAAGCTATCGGGGAAACCTCATAGTCTCCATCCTTATTCCGTTCAAAAAGGAAGGCAACAATCACGTAATTTTACCATTGAGCAACTTCAACATTATTTTGACCAATGTGTAGAATTGGATTATCGAATCAAGAATGGAAAGATAAAGGACCGCCTTGGTCTTGAGGTTCTGGTAATTAAAATGTGCAGGAAAGACGCAATGGTATAGCTCAGCTCCAGATATAGAATTATAAAATGAAAAGCGACCATACATGAGTATTTACACTCGTGTGTGCTCGCTTTTTTGCATTCTCCATGCCTGTTGGAATTCATTTACAAATAAATCACCTTTTGCTGTTACTTTATGCTTCAGCAGATGTATTTAATCGAAGAGCCAACTTTGCCTTTTTGCGGTTAGCAACGCTTTTATGGATAGAACCTTTGGACGCGGCCTTATCGATCTTCTTTGTAACTTTGGAATATTGAAGCTTGGCTTTATCCAAGTCGTTTTCCTGGAGAGCATTCTCGAAACTCTTAATAGCTGACTTCAGCTCGGATTTTACCATCTTATTTCTAAGAGTTTTGGTTTGAGATACCTTGACCCTTTTAATGGCGGATTTAATATTTGGCAAATTCTTCACCTCCTCGAGTAAATTCAACGAACCATATTGTATCATTAATAAAAATGTTTTACAAGTGGACTAGCAAAAGTTTTGGGATAAATACCTTAACTAAGGTGAAAATAGGAGGGATATAACAAAAAAGAAGTGGAAAGGATGAAAAATCTGCATGAAAAGAAGTATAAGAACTGATCTGGCAATGGAAGCCAGAGAAATGGCGCAGGGTCAAAATAAGGTTGATATACCTGGAGTTAAAGCAGAAACGGTGAAACCTGATGAAGATATAACTATAACTAGGGTGGAAGTAGTTTCACCAATAGGTGAGGATAATATTGGCAAGCCCATAGGAAACTACATCACCTTGGAGGTTCCAGGGATTAGCGATGGAGATAAGCAGTATGAAGAGCAGGTAAAGGAACATTTGGCAAATGAGATTAGAAGGTTGGTTCGCTTAAATGACAACAGTGTTATACTTATTATAGGCTTGGGAAATTGGAACGTCACCCCTGATGCTGTAGGTCCAAAAGTAGTAGAAAAGGTGCTAGTAACTCGTCATATTTTCGAGTATGTCCCTGAGCAGGTAGATGAACGAATGCGACAAATTTGTGCGGTAGCTCCTGGTGTATTGGGCATCACGGGAATTGAAACAGGTGAAATAGTTAAAGGAATTGTAGATAGAGTAAAGCCCGATCTTGTTATTGCCATAGATGCTTTGGCTTCTCGTAAAACAGATCGTATTGGGAACACAATACAGATAGCAGATACCGGAATCAATCCTGGTTCTGGTGTAGGAAACAAGCGGATGGGGTTAACCAAGGAAACACTAGGTGTTCCGACCTTGGCTATTGGCGTTCCTACAGTAGTTTTTGCACATACTATTGGGAGAGACTCTCTTGAGATGTTAATCGCTGAGTTCGAAGAGCAGGCCTCCTCAAATAATAACTTTGCCCAATTTCTTAATGGTTTTGACGAGGAACATTTGGATCGTTTAGTGGGGGAAGTTTTAACCGAAGGGTTGGGAGATTTAGTGGTGACTCCCAAGGAAATCGATGTATTAATTGATGATGCAGCGGGGATAATTGCTGATGGCATAAACTTGGCCATTCACAATGGTTTGAGCCTGGAGGATGTTAGCCGATATCTTCACTGACTAGCCATTTAGCATTTAGTCGATATATTCACTAGCTTGCCATAATATAGGCGAATCAGTCATGAATCTCATTTCCAGCGAATATGATAGATAGAAGACTTATTACGATTATATAAGCTATAAAGAAAAGAGGTGTGGGGATGATTCGCTTTAAAACCCTGCGTTTGTCCAATATAATTTACTTTTTGATAATATTGGCTTTGGTGGTGACAGTTATTTATCTGTCCTGGAGACTGTTATCAGGAAATCCTATTGGACGTCAAGCTGATGAGCAGCAGGAGCAACTCCAAGAGGAAGTACATCGTGAAGTAGAAGAGCAGGTAATTAACCCTGCGTATAAATCTATGCTGGCTGGTGGGTTTCCAGCTGTTGCAGCAGATGGTAGCTCTGGTAGTATTTTTTCCATCCTCTGGAACATGGTCATCAGAGGGGATATTCGTGACCCCAAAACTATAATGAATTATCCCATGCCATATCTGGAATATTCACCAGAGCTACCTGATAATGAGCTAGGCGAGGCGGTAGAGGTGGCGTCGAACTATACTGACCGCAATGGAATTGATCGATCTGCATCACCTATTGATATAAGTCGCTTGGATTCAGAAGAAGGGAAGGTGCAGGAAGTATCCGATGAAATTCGAATTCAAATTGATGGAATTCAAGTAGATGACAACCTTTTAGAACTGTCAGGGGACGGGCCTAAAATCTTAATATATCAAAGTCATTCGCGGGAAGCGTTTAAGCAAGACCCCAAAGCTCCATATAAGGAGGCTTCATCAGAGCCTTTCCGAAGTGATGATCTTAAGTATACCGTAATAAAGGCTGGGTCTAGTCTAGCCCAGGAACTAACAAGCAAGGGGATAGCAGTCCTTCATGACCAAACCAATCATGAGAAAGGAAACTATAACGCCTCCTATACCAGATCACTGGAAACTTTAAAGGAAATGATGTCTGATCATGATTCGCTACAGATGTTTATCGATGTCCACCGCAACGCTTACAGTAAAAACAGCAAAATTAGTTCCAATAATGAAGTTGTTATTATAAATGGAGAACGTGTTGCAAAGCTGATGCTAGTCGTAGGTACTGGTGAAGGAATTGTTGGTGGATTCAAAGAGAAACCAAATTGGAAGGAAAATGCCAAGCTATCTATAAAGTTAACCAATAAACTTAATGAATTATACCCTGGGCTAGCCAAGCCTGTATTATATAGAAAAGGACGTTTCAATCAGCATGTTTCTACTAATGCTATACTAGTGGAAGCAGGTAGCACTCACACCACCCTGGCAGAGGTTGAACGGGCTACTATATATCTAGCTGAAGCCATCAGTCAGATTATAGAATAGCGTACACTGATTATGTGCAAAAGGTCAAGTAGCGCATAGATTTCTAAGGCCTTTTGGCCTTTTGTGAGCAAAAATCAAGTAGTGCATGGATTTCTCTAGCATTTTGGTCTTTTATGAGCAAAAAACCAAGTAGTGCATGAATTTCTTAAGTATTTTGGTCTTTTATGAGCAAAAGATCAAGTAGTGCATGGATTTCTTAAGCATTTTGGCCTTTTATGAGCAAAAAATCAAGTAGTGCATACTGTTTAGCATAAAAACCACGCATTACTTGAAAAAATGAACAGAAGTGGCTGAAAAACAACCAAAAACCACACATTACTTGAAATTATGCTCAAGAAATATCATTTTTCTTCTATAAACAGTCCAATAACACACATTAGTTGAAAAAATGAGCAAGACACTGATTACGGTTGCTCAAAATATCATGATGAATAGGTAGAATCACTAAACCACTTAAGTTTTCAAATTATCAAATTGCTAAATCGCCATATAAATCGATTGAAACAGAATGTAGTTGCAATTTTCTCCATAATTCAATATTATTAGAGAGGACAAGTGATTTGTAAGAAATCATAAAGAGACACTAAGAATTTATAGGCAGTTGTAAGAAATTATAAACGTATTAAGCGTATTATAAGTGAAATCATATGAAAAGAAGTGTTTTGGTGAGTAACCAGGCAGCTTAGGAGGAGAAATTGCAAATATGCCCATGAGTAGGCAGCAAAGGACAAGAAATTTTTGTATTATAGCCCATATTGATCACGGAAAATCCACATTAGCCGATCGTCTAATGGAGGAAACCGGGGCTTTTGCCCAACGAGACATGGAACAACAGATGCTAGACACCATGGAGTTGGAAAAGGAACGAGGCATTACTATTAAAGCCCAGGCAGTTCGCTTGGTCTATAAAGATGATGATGGCGAGGAATATATTTTAAATCTTATCGATACCCCGGGACATGTGGACTTTACCTACGAGGTTTCCAGAAGCTTAGCAGCTTGTGAAGGCGCTATTCTGGTGGTGGACGCTTCTCAAGGAATTGAAGCCCAAACTTTAGCCAATGTGTATTTGGCTATGGAGCACGATCTGACTCTGGTGCCTGTTATAAACAAAATTGATTTACCCAGTGCACAGCCAGATGTAGTTAAAAAGGAAATTGAAGATGTTTTAGGTCTTGAAGCGGAAAATGCACCTCTCATATCAGCGAAAAACGGTATTGGAATAAGGAGTGTTTTAGAAAGTATTGTAAAGCAAATTCCCCCACCAAAAGCAGCAGAAGATTCGCCTCTGCGAGCTTTAGTTTTTGATTCCTTTTATGACAGTTATCGTGGTGTTATCGCCTATGTACGTGTTATGGAAGGAAGCATCAAGAAAGGTGACCGAATTCGAATGATGGCCAGTGGGAAGGAATTCGAAGTCAATGATATAGGTGTTTTTCATCCCTTCCTGACTCCTACTGGTGCCCTTAATGATGGCGATGTCGGTTATGTAACAGCAAGCATTAAAAATGTTCGGGATACACAGGTGGGGGATACTATCACCCATGCAGACCGGCCTGCAAAAGAGCCTCTTCCGGGGTATAAAAAGATAACTCCGATGGTATACAGTGGTGTTTATCCAGCTGATGGTGCAGAATATGAAGATTTAAGAGATGCTCTGGAAAAGCTGCAGTTAAACGATGCTTCTCTTATGTTTGAACAGGAAACTTCTCTAGCTCTTGGCTTTGGTTTTCGTTGTGGCTTCCTAGGTCTGCTTCATATGGAAATCATTCAGGAAAGATTGGAAAGAGAATACGACCTAGATCTTGTAACAACTGCTCCCAGCGTTATATATAAGGTTCTTAAAACAGATGGAGAATTAATTGAAATATCAAACCCTACTAACCTACCGCCGGTGGATGAAATAGAGGCTATGGAAGAACCAGTGGTAAAGGCGCAAATAATGGCTCCCTCCGAATATGTAGGCGCGATTATGGAGCTTTGTCAGGAGCGCAGGGGAATATACAAGCACATGGAATATATAGAGGATACTCGAGTGATTCTCACCTACGAGCTTCCTTTAAATGAAATAATATACGATTTCTTCGATGCCCTAAAATCTAGAACCAGAGGTTATGCCTCTCTTGATTATGAAATACTGGGTTATCAGGAATCCCATTTAGTCAAGCTGGATATTATGTTAAATGGTGAGGTCGTAGATGCCATGTCCCTAATAGTCCATCGAGAAAAAGCATATACTCGCGGTCGTATGATTGCGGAAAAGCTTAAGGATATCATCCCCAGGCAAATGTTTGAAATACCCATTCAAGCTGCTGTAGGCAACAAGGTCATTGCTCGGGAAACCGTAAGAGCCCTTCGAAAAGACGTATTGGCCAAGTGCTACGGTGGTGACATTAGTAGAAAGAAAAAACTGTTGGAAAAGCAAAAGGAAGGGAAGAAGCGGATGCGTCAGGTTGGCTCCGTAGAAGTGCCCCAAGAAGCCTTTATGGCAGTGTTGAAGTTGAATTAGAGCGCTTGTCATTCCGAACCTGCGAGGAATCTTGGAAAGAAAGATCCTTCGCTAGCGCTCTGGA
>LFRM01180568.1_pt1 | contig 23274 bp, 15 predicted proteins | sample 618341 | NCBI WGS metagenome assembly LFRM01 (sample SAMN03654438, study PRJNA283298) | anaerobic digester metagenome | isolation source: pool of bioreactors CSTR01a, CSTR02a, and CSTR03a thermophilic anaerobic... | place: Denmark: Kgs. Lyngby | collected 2014-05-21 | reverse complement strand
GCCGGTCCCTGGATATCTTTGTTACTGAGATCGATAACTTCCCGTCACAAGAGCTGCTGGATCATTTTTTCAGTATTTATTTTGAACATTTTGAAAAAATGAAAGCCGGCCTGCGTCAGTTAGAGGAGCATCCGCATTACCAGCGAGTGAGGAATTCAGCTAAAGAAAGCTCCGGCATTCAAAAACAGCAGCAACTGATGGAGCATGCCCGAAGGCTTGTTGAAGTTCTGGGCGATATCTCCCGGCCTACCGTAGAAAACTTCAAGCGGATAAGCGAAGCCGGCAGGGAACTCGATGGCATATCCATGCCGGGAAAAGTCGGCGGTAAAGGAAGTGACAAGAGTATAAATCATAACGATTTTGTCGACCTGATGTCGTCTGATCTCATGCCTTTCTTTTATCTGATCAATGACAATAACAAAATCAGCCCCCAGAAGCAGCAGGAATATTTTCCCGATACCGAGCCTGTCTTTACTGTCAGCCTCCAGGAAATGCAGGAGGATCTGAAGATCAGTATCGGCCCTGTGGCGCGTTTCTTTGAACTGCTTCTGGCTTTGGACAAAGAATTCCAGAAGGAAAAGTTTTCCCGCAATCTGCTGGAATTTACGGATTTCGAACATGGAGCCTTTCAGCTCTTGCAGCAGGATGATATCCGCCGCGAAGTGCAAAACCACTACGATGAAATCTATATTGATGAATATCAGGACACCAGCAGCATTCAGGACGGAATAGTCTCGGCCATTGCCAGAGACAACATTTTCATGGTCGGAGATGTAAAACAGAGCATTTACCGTTTCCGCTACGCCAATCCGACCTTATTTCAATACCGGGCAGACAAGGCGGAAGTCTTTTCAGGCTCAGCAGACTCTGCTGCCAAAGATTATCTGCTGAATCTTTCCACCAACTTTCGCAGTCAAAGCAATGTCATCGACTTTGTTAATGAAGTGTTCAGCTCCTTTCTAACTCGTGAATCCGGGGAGATTGACTATAACGAAAGTCAGCGCTTATACGTCAGGCCCGGTGCAAGTGAACCGGGCCGGGTCAGCTGGCGCATACTGACAAATACCGGCGAGGATCTCCCCGGGTCTTCTGCAACTGAAAATGATCTCCCTCCGGATGTCCTCAGCTTCACCCCGGAAAATGAGTTTCAGAGATTATCTCTCCTCGCTGCAGACACAATCCGGTCTCTGCAGGATGAGGGTGCAGAGTTAAAGGACATTGCTCTGCTGTGCTGCACCAATGCCCAATGCAAGATCCTGCGTGACAGTCTGGAAAGGCAGGGTATCCCGGTAACCGGCAGCTTTGGCGGCATCTATCCCGAAAACCTGCTTATGCGGCAGTTTGAAGCCCTGCTAAATGTCCTGGATAATCCGCGTCAGGATATTCCCCTGGCAACTTATCTGGCTTCTCCCCTTTGTGGCGCCCCCCTGCGGCCTGACGAATTTATACGCATACGCCCCCTGGCGGAGCAAAAATTCCCGGCAGAAGAAAAACCCGGACTGCGATATTTTCATGAAAGAGTTATGCTGATTGATGATTTACCCGCCTGTGCCGATGAAGCTGATGAAAATATCCGACTGAAAGTTAAGCAAGCTCTGGCTCGGATTAAACACTGGCGGCTCCTGGCCCGAGAGCGCAGTAACCGTGATCTGCTCAGCCTTATTTTGCAGGAGACTCAGTTTGAAAAGCTGCTTGAGCAGTCTGACGGCAGCCCGAACGGTCTTCGGGACAGCCGGCGCCGGCTGACTGAGCTGAAACAGTTCCTGGATTTTGTGAAAGAATCATCCTTTCAAGGTTTTGACAGCGTGCAAAAACTCTTGCAGCGCCTGGAAAAGCTGCGCCAGCGTGATATCTTCCCCGATGATTCTGAATTACAGGCGGATCTTGACGCAGTTCGTGTTCTCACTTATCACAAGAGCAAAGGCTTGCAGTGGCCTTACGTGATCTTGCTGGGTCTGGGCAATAATCAGGTGAGAAAGGACAATGACCTTATTTCTATCCACGAGCACGACGGCATCCGCAGCTATTCCTTTTCCGCTGACGGCCTGTCAGTAGCCGACAATTTTCTTAACCGGAAGAAGAAAAGGAATGAGGAAGACCGGGATCGGGCTGAAGCCTGGCGCCAGCTTTATGTCGGCATGACCCGGACTCAGGATCAGCTGTTTCTGATGAATGAATACCGCAAGCTGCCTGCAGATGACAGTTTTCTGAAAGCCAATGCAGCCGCCATTATCGACGGACCCCGCCAGTACAGAGAGACAGGCCAGGCCCTGCTGCCAGCGGATCTGGTCCGGAAATCAAACCGCTATGCCGATATTTTATGGTCAGTTCTCCTCCTCCTCTATCCCCAAGCTACCATGAAAATACTCTCCTCTGAGTCAGGCCAGTGGGAACTGCCCCATATCAGCCTTGAAACTATTCCTTATGCTGATATTTTCGAAAAGAGCTGGCTGCGGACAAAGCTGGCTGCGGAAAACCCGGAACTCACGGATGACTTCCTGCTGGTCACTGACTCAGCCTTTGACAGTGATTCTCCTTCCCGGGATGTGCAGGATCTGGTCGCACTCTTATGCGATGACCTGCCCCATCAGTCTGCTGCCCAAGCACCGGCCAAACTCACCGTCAGTGAACTGAAGCGGGCTGCTGACAGACAATCTCTTCTGGAAAAAAATGAAGAGGGAGAAGGTCCGCAAGCTGCCCTGTCCTTTGAAAGCTGGATCAGTAATCAAGAAAAGCCGGACGGCAGTCAACCGGAAGAAATTGCTCTGACTTTGCGCCGGGCAGATACAGGTGGTGCAGTGCCAACAGCAGCAGAGCGGGGCACACACCTGCATAGCTTCCTGCGCTTCCTCGATCTGGATGCTTTAGTAAATAAAGCCGAAGAAGACCGCCGGGCGGAACTGGAACGGCAGCTGGAGCAGATGATTGAAAAGCTGCAACTGCCTGCAGAGGCCAGAGCCACCATCAGGACGGAAGAAGAGAATCTTATGGCATACGCAGACAGCCAGCTGGCCCGGCGGGTTATCACAGCGGAAAAAAAGGGCCGCGTTTACCGCGAGATGCCTTTCACCATGGCAGTAGCTGCGGCGGAACTGGGCCGGGATTATCCTGAAGATGAGCTGACTTTGCTTCAGGGTATGATTGACCTCTGGTTTGTCGAAGCTGACAATCAGGCGGTTCTGGTCGACTTTAAGTCTGACCGCCTGCCAGCGGATCCCGGTGACCAGGACCAGATGATGCAACAGCGCTATGCCCTGCAACTGACCTATTATGCTAAAGCGATTGAACGCGCCACCGGGAAAAAAGTGAAAGAAAAGCAAATCTGGCTGCTCAAGGCTAAGCGCAGTCTGACCTTTGAAGATTAATAAGAAGTCAATTTTTCAGTCTAAAGTAATATACTTATTCACATTTCTTATCGAATACGTCGGTTTGCTCAGCAAAAGCCCCCGCTAACCCTTGGGTTTCCCTGTATCTATGATAAAATCGTTAATCAGAATGGACTTTTAAGGAGGGATACATGGCAGGAGTATTTTCATGGGAAGCACAAGCTTCTAATGTTGAACACTTCAAAGAAACAGTAGCAGCATGGAAGGGGCGCAAAGGCGCTTTAATGCCGATCCTGCAGGACGCGCAGATTACTTTCGGCTATTTGCCCAGACCTATTCTGGAATGGACAGCCAAAGAATTAAATACACCAATTGCTGAACTATACGGAGTCGCCACTTTCTACTCGCAATTCAGCTTTGAACCGCTGGGAAAATACAATATTTCAGTTTGTCAGGGTACAGCCTGCTACGTTAAAGGAGCAGAAAAATTGCAGAACGATTTCTGTGAGGCACTTGGTATTGAAGCCGGCGCCACCTCAGAAGACGGACTGTTTTCACTTGTTGAAACACGCTGTGTCGGCGAATGTTCAATGGCTCCTGTTGTCTCCGTAAACGGTGAGATGCATCCCCATTTTACAAAGAAGCAAATTAAACCTTTATTGAAAAAGTTACGCTCAGCGGAGGCAAGCAATGATTAAAACAAAAATGACACGTGAAGAGCTGGACTTACTGCGTGAAAGCATGAGAGGAGATCTGGATTCTTTACTGGCTGAGCGCTCCGATCTGGTAAAAAAAGACGGTGAATATGTTTTAGCCGGCGAGTTTTATGAAAAACAAACCCGCATTGCCTTACGCAATTTCAATATTATCGATCCGGAAAGTTTAGATGAATATATAGCCAGAGACGGTTACCTGGCCTTGGAAAAAGCCATTTTTGAAAACAGCCCCGCAGATATCATTACTGAGATGAAAGCTGCCAACTTGCGCGGCCGCGGCGGAGCAGGCTTTCCTGCCGGCCGTAAATGGGAAACAGCGGCCCGCGAAGACAGCGATATTAAATACATGATCTGCAACGCTGATGAGGGAGATCCCGGAGCATACATGGACCGTTCCATCATGGAAGGCGACCCCCACTCGGTACTGGAAGGCATGGCTATCGGCGGTTACGCTGTTGGTTCCGAACAGGGATTCATCTATATTCGCGCCGAGTATCCCCGGGCTGTAGAAATGCTGGAGCATGCCATCGCCGAAGCGGAAGAGCGCGGCCTGCTCGGAGATAATATTCTGGGCAGTGATTTTTCTTTCCATATCGAACTACGTTTAGGTTCGGGCGCCTTTGTCTGCGGTGAAGCGACTGCGCTGATGGAATCTATCGAAGGTAAGCGCGGCATGCCGCGGCCAAAGATTTATCGCACCAGTGTTCGCGGCCTCTGGGACAAGCCGACTATCGTTAACAACGTTGAAACTTATGCCAATGTTCCTCAGATTATCCGTAAAGGAGCAGACTGGTTTACATCAATCGGAACCGAAGATTCGCCCGGCACCAAAGTATTTGCCCTGGTTGGCAAGGTGGTGAACTCCGGCCTGGTAGAGGTTCCCATGGGGACTACTATCGACGAGATTGTCTTTGATATCGGCGGCGGTTTGCCTGATGGTCACACCGCTAAAGCTGTGCAGACCGGCGGACCTTCCGGCGGCTGTATTCCGGCAGAACTCTTTGACACCAGGGTTGATTTCGGCTCGCTGGCTGAAATCGGCTCCATCATGGGTTCCGGCGGCATGGTCGTTATGGATGAAACTGACTGCATGGTAGATATCGCACGTTTCTTCCTTGAATTTACCGTTGATGAATCCTGCGGCAAATGTACCCCCTGCCGTGAAGGAACCAAGCGCATGCTGGAGATGATCGAGCGCATTACGGAAGGTAAAGCTGAATATGAGGATCTGGACAGAATAACTTCTCTGGCCGACACTATCTCTTCCACCAGTCTTTGCGGATTGGGACAGACGGCTTCCACGCCGGTTGTCTCGACTATGCACTATTTCTTTGACGAATATCAAGCACACGTTGTTGACAAAAAATGCCCGGCCCTGCACTGCAAGGAGCTGATCAGCTTCTTCATTGAAAGCACCTGCATCGGCTGCCTCAGATGTAAACGCGAATGCCCGGTCAGCTGCATCAGTGGTGAAGTCAAAGAGCGGCATGTTATTGATCAGACCGCCTGCATCAAGTGCGGTAACTGTTTTGACGTCTGCCCGGTCAGCGCGATTACAAAAAGCTAGTTAGGAGAAAACTTGCCATGACAAATACAGGAATGTCCGCAGAAATGCGCCAAGCCATTAAAGATAGTATTAATAAAGAACAGATGAGCCATGATTTTTATGCCGACGCCGCTGCTAAAGTGAAAAGTAAAGATCTGACAGATCTCTTTGAGGAGCTGGCGGAAGAAGAACTCGGCCACAGAACATTTCTGGAAAAAGTGCTGGCGGAAGAGAGTTTTTCCCATCCGATCAGAGCTCAGAAAACCGATTTCCATCTGGCAGAAGAAGTCATTGCGGAAAAGCCGGATCTGACTACTGACATGCCCTTTGATGCTGCTATTGCTCTCGCTATCAAACGTGAGGAAGAAGCCATGACCCTTTACCAGGAACTGGCGGATGAAATTACCGGCAATAAAGAAATGTATGACATGTTTATCAATCTGCGGAATATGGAACAGGCGCACAAGACCAGGCTGGAATCGATTTATATGAACGTTGCCTATTCGGAAGTTTGGTAAGGAGGCTTATTAGATGATAAATATAACTATCGATGGCCGCCCGCTGTCACTGGAGAAACCGATTAATCTTCTGGAAGCTGCCAAGCTGGTCGGTATAGAAATCCCTCACCTCTGCTACAACGAGTGTTTATCGATCTTTGCCGGCTGCCGGCTCTGTATTGTAGAGATTGAAGGCAGGAACAAGATTGAGACCTCCTGTTCAGTCCTGGCAAAGGACGGTATGGTGGTGCATACAAACACTGAGAGGCTGCGCGCTTTGCGCCGCGACCTGCTGGATCTTCTGATCAGCAATCACCCGACAGACTGTCTGACCTGCGACAAAGTCGGTTCTTGTGATTTGCAGGAGCTTTGTTATGAATATGGCGTCAAAACTCCCAGCTATATCGGAGCTCAGACCCATTTTACTATCGATGATCTGAACCCGATCATGATCAGAGACCAGGATAAGTGCATCAAGTGCGGCAAATGTGTGCGCGTCTGTAAGGAAATCCAGGTTACCGGCACTTATGAGTTTAGCGGGCGTGGCTTTGAATCCACCGTCACTACAGCTTTTGATCAGCCGATCAACAAGGATATCTGCCGCATGTGCGGCCAGTGCATTTCCATGTGTCCGACCGGAGCCCTGCAGAATAAGCAGCTGGTCGGCTATCGCCCCTGGGAGCTGGAAAAGGTCCGCACCACCTGCCCCTTCTGTGGGACCGGCTGTAATTTTGATTTAAATGTTGATGTTAAAAATAATAAGGTTGTTGGGGTGACACCATGTGCAGATGCCCCTATTAACGGAACGGAAATGTGTGTAAAGGGTCGTTTCCATACCGACTTCATCAGTTCCGAGGAACGTTTGACAACACCACTTATCCGCAAAGACGGCGAACTGCAGCCGGCTTCCTGGGAGGAGGCCCTCAGCTATACGGCCAGACGAATGGCGGAAATTAAAGCAGACCACGGTCCTGACTCAATTGCGGCCCTGTCTTCAGCCCGCTGCACTAACGAAGATAATTATGTCTTGCAGAAATTCATGCGCGCGGTGATCGGTACTAATAGTATTGACCACTGCGCACGTACCTGACACGCCCCGACGGTTGCAGGTCTTGCAGCCACGCTGGGCAGTGGAGCCATGTCAAACTCCGTCAATGAAATACTCGGAACCGACCTCCTTTTTGTCATCGGTTCCAACACAACTGAAGCGCATCCGATTATCGGCAATAAGATGAAGCAGGCCGTCCTGAAAGGCGCCAAGCTGATTGTTGTCGATCCGCGGCAAACCGAACTGGCCAGAATGGCAGACCTGCATCTGCCCCTGGAGTCAGGCAGTGACGCTGCACTGATTAACGGCATGATTCACATCATTCTGCGCGAGGGCTGGCATGCCAAAGAATATATTGAAGAACGCACCAGCGGTTTTGAAGAGCTGGCTGAAACAGTCGAACGCTACACTCCGGACATCGTCTCGGAAATTACCGGCATCCCGGAAAAAGACCTTTATGAGGCTGCCAGAATGTATGCGCAGACAGCGAAAGCCGGTATTTATTACACGCTCGGTATTACAGAGCACACCACAGGCACCTCCAATGTCATGAATCTGGCCAACCTGGCCCTGGTTACCGGACATATCGGCTACGAAAATGCCGGCATCAATCCTCTGCGCGGCCAGAATAACGTGCAGGGAGCCTGCGATATGGGAGCTTTGCCTAACACTTATCCCGGCTATCAGAGGGTAGAAAATGAGAGAGCAATTAAATTCTTCTCCGATTTCTATGGCACAGCAATGAACCCTAAGGACGGTTTGCGCATCCCCGAAATGATGGATGCCGCTGTTGAAGGCAAGCTTCGCGCCATGTTTGTCATGGGTGAAGATCCTGTCCTCTCAGATCCGGATGCCAACCATGTCAAAAAAGCCATGTCCTCCCTGGATTTCCTAGCCGTCCAGGAGATCTTCATGTCTGAAACGGCAAAATTCGCTGATGTAGTTTTTCCCGCCAGCTGCTATGCAGAAAAAGACGGCACCTTCACAGCTTCAGAGCGGCGCGTCCAAAGAGTCCGCAAGGCTGTTAATCCACCAGGCGAAGCCAGGCTTGACTGGCAGATCATCTGCCAGCTGGCCCAGGCGATGGGCGCGCCCGGATTCGACTTCAGGGATGCAGAAGAAATCTTTGAAGAGATCCGCGGCACCACACCATCTTATCGCGGCATGACCTACAAGCGTCTGGAGGAAGAAAACGGCTTGCAGTGGCCTTGTCCCACCGAAAGTCACCCCGGTACCAAGTTCCTGCACAAGGGTGTCTTCCCTGGCGGCAGAGCCCGCATGATTCCAGTCGAATATGAAGAACCGGCTGAACTTATAAATGAAGATTATCCGATCCTGCTCAGCACAGGCCGCAAACTCGGCCACTATAATGTGACGACACGCTATTCCCGGCTATTGGATTCGATCAATCCTTACGAGGAAGCGGAAATCAACCCCCGGGAAGCTGAAGACTACGGTCTGCAAGCGGGTGATCTGATCCGCGTCAGCAGCCGCCGCGGCAGTGTGGTCACCCGGATTGATATCACTGACAGGGTAAAGCCCGGTATGATGTTCATGACTTTCCATTATCGGGAAACACCTGTAAATGAGCTGACGCAGGCCGCCTACGACCCGATAACCCTAACCGGTGAGTATAAAATCAGCGCTGTCAGAATTGAAAAGGTTGACTGGAAGGATGAAGATCTGGCCGATGAAGTCCATCGTTTCGCCAGACTGGATCATCTGGTCAAATAGAAGCTCAAATAAGAGAATGAAGGCTTGAGCTGTCTTAAGAAAACCAGTATAATCATTAATGTAAACAGGGCGTCGGTGCAACTTCTTCTTTACCGGAGGAGACGAACCGGCGCCCTATCTTATGTCTTGATGCCGGACAAACTTACTGCAGCCGCAGCAGTTCCCGGAAGATATCAGAGGCCACCGGGATCAGTTCATCGCGAAAATCATATTCCCGGGTATGTACTGCCGGATAATCCTTGCCATTGCCGATGAGGAAAAAAGCACCTGCTGTCAGTTTAGTATAGTAGCCGAAATCTTCTGAACTCCTTATGGGATCCACAAGCTCCACCAGTTCAAGAGACAGATTTTCAGCTGCCTGCCTGATCTTAGCATTGCTCTCTGCGTGATTCCGGGTTTCCGGAAAAGCGTCGACATACTCAAAACTCAGCTTTAAGCCATCTCTGTCTGCCAGCTGCTCAGCCAGATCTTCGATTTTTTTCAAGAGATAGTTAAGATCTTCTTCGTAAGTGGCCCGCACTGTAAGCAGGAGGTCTCCTTGGCTGGCATTCGAACCAAAAGCTCTCTCGCCGACTGCAATCTGGATAACTGAGCAGAGTACCCGACCCGTATATTGGTCCGAAGCAGTGAGATCCGGCAGGGAGTTGACCAGCTGAGCGATGGCAAAAGCAGGGTTTTTGCCTGTTTCCGGCATACTGGCATGCGAAGGCCTTCCCTCCATGTGAATGATCAGACCGCTTGAAGGCGAGAAAATAATACCGTCCCGCACGCCGATGGCCTTGAAAGCCACATCGTTCATATTGTGGTAGCCGAAAATCTCATCAATCTTATTTTCTTTGATAAAAACTGAAGCCTCCGCAGCACCATCGCCGGTTTCTTCGGCATGCTGAAAGAGGAAAAAAACATTGTGGTCAGCCCCGTACTGGTCGATCTCGAGTGCAAAACCGGCCAGACTTGCCGCATGTCCCTCATGTCCGCACTTGTGGGAAACACCAGGGTTTCTGGACGCATAGGGGAGATCAAGATACTCCGGCTGAGGCAGGGCATCGATGTCCGCCCGGAAAGCGATATTTTTTCTGTCCGCGCCCGCAGTATAAACGGCATAAAACCAGCGGCCCCTGTCTACGATCTCCAGCTTGCTGTGGTCTTGCAGAAATTCAATCAGACGAGCTTTGGTCCAGACTTCCTGATTGGACAGTTCAGGATGTTCATGCAGTTCATGACGTAGTTTTACCGCCAGGTCATAATTTCTCCGGTCCATAGGCAAATTCCCCCGCATCCTTACTTAGCAATGACTATTTTATGCAGTTAATATATCATTATTTTGACGGTGATGGCAGGATTAATACATGGAGCAGAAAAATAAAAGATCATCTACAGACTACAAGCCTGCCCGCAGCTGGCTGGTCCCCCTGCTTGTGGGGCTGGCCCTGCTTTCCTTTTCCATGGAACTTTACGGCAGCGCCTGTGCAATATCTGCTGTAATCGGCTTCCCCTGCCCCGGCTGCGGCAGCAGCAGAGCTCTTGTTCTGCTTTTTCAGGGCAGGCTGAAAGAAGCTTTGTTCATGCATCCTCTGATTATTCTGTCCCTGCTCATCCTGCTTTTTGTCCTGGTGTCAGAATTGTTCAAATTCATCAGAAGAAAACAAGGGAGACCATGGTCTAATCCGATTCCGCAGCGAATAAGGGACATTCTGGCTGTTGCCATTATTGCCCTTTATCTGGGAGTGTATATTTTTCGCATGATAAAATATTACCCCCACACTGAACCCATGGTCTACAACTGGGATTCCCTGTGGGGGCGAATAGCTCGTTTTTTTATTGGTATTTTTTCTAAATAAGCGATTAGTTCCTGTAGCTTGAGGCCATCGGATTAATACTGGGCAGTTCTTGAAGGCTGGCCCATATATAGTGCATTCAGACGTTCCTGAACTGTATAGGCCATGAACAAGATGCCGATGCCGACGAAGACAGTCAGAAGCAGCCAGAGGATAAATTTGCTATCTGAACGATAACCACGTTTGTTATCAATCTCCACCAGGGCTTCGTCAATGTAATACATATTAATCCAGGAGAAAATCATACAAAGAATGCCCCAAAGCTCATAGCTGGGCTTGGTCTTTTCGTAACCTAAGATAGAGTTAAGATCCTGAGAAGTAACATAACGCCAGTAAATCAGGTAGATACCACAGGTGAAAATACTTAAAAGCAGTACTGTCACCGGACTGCGATATTGGCCTCTGTATCCGGTTAAAGGAATATTGCGCGGGTCTGTGTTCTGATAGCCGGGCTGTTGCTGATATTGGTACTGCTGTTGACCGCCGCCTTGGCTGTAAGCTGCCTGTCCCTCGATTTCTAAGCCACATGTCGGGCAGAACCTTACATCGTCAGGAACTGCGTGACCATTTGGACATCTTCTCATAATTATCCTCCTCAGCTTATAAATAATAAATCTCTCACTGTTTACGTTTTATTATTTTAGCATAAGATTGTCAGGGCAAAGCAATTTAAGTTCAGATGCGTTTTATACAGCTGTCAGAATATCAAGAAATTGTCCGTCTGCTGCAGTCTGCAGCTTCTGATAATTTGTCAGGATGCCATCATCAAGATCTAGGTCAATCCTCAGGTCAGCCAGCTGCTTTAATTTTTCGTCGTAGTTGTAACACTCTGTCAGCTGGCCCTGTAATTTCGACTGCCGGCGGACACTTTCGCTGCGGCTGATAAGCCTGGATCCTTCTGCCTCCTGAACTTGCAGGCCGGCCAATTCATCTTCATAGACCCGGATTTGCCGCTGCAGATACTTCGATTGCAAGAGATGGCAGCAGTCGGTCTGATAGCGGTGGATGTAGATCAAAGCCTTAAAGCCGTTTTCTTTACCACTGTCAAAGAGCCAGTAGATCGGCCGCCGGCCCGAGCCGTTAACCGAGTATTGCCGGCAGTGATCCCGGTAAAAATCCCGCAGCAAATAGCTGCGTATAATGGTGCGGGGGTCGTCAGCTTCCGGATTGAAGCTTTGCGATAGACCGCCGGCAATAAAGATCAGGTTCTCTTCCAGGCTTTCCCTGCCGTAAATTTTTACCAGAAAAGCGACAAGGTGCTTTACAATGTCATCTTCAAAATATTCTTCATCAGTCAGAATCAGAACATTATCCGGGCTGGCGGGAAAAGTCTGATCAGCAGCAGCCGGCCACTTGCCTCCGGCGAAAAAGAGACCGCCTTCATCCAGGGAATAACGACCCAGCATACAGCCCAGGGCATAGGAAATAAATTGCTTAATCAGGTCCGTCTTAGTTAAGACATAGCGATTTCCCCGCATCTCCGGCGGAATATCGGCCTCAGAATCATAAAGCAGGCTGCTGCTTATATCCCTGTCCACCGGGTCAGCGTCCAGTTCTGCCTGAAGACCGTAGAGATCGATAAAGATGCGGTTCAGCCTGGCTTCCTTTTTCCTGAGCTGGTCAAAGTGGACGCTGAAGTGTTCTTTCAACAGAGCGTAGGCCTCAGACAGGCTGCCCGGCCTGACAGTTTTTTCCGTCTTTTTCACAGGCAGATGACTGCGATAGCTGGCCTCAAAAGCGGGAAAATCCACCAGCGGATGACAGTTGAAATCACGGGAAAGTTCAAAGCTGTCCCAGTCAGCCCTGGCTAAGCCGACACAATCATCCGCCAGTTGCAGGATCTCAGCCTTATGTTCCCGGTCAAGAAGAATCGGAAAATTATCAAAGTCACCCACATTGAGATTCAAGGTGGGATTCATCATTTTGAAAAGATAATCAGCTATCGGCGTACTGAGCAAAGCCAGAAGATATCTGAGCAGGTCCGGATCATCCGAAAAAGCTGAATTGCCGGCCACATTGGGTACGCTGCCGCCCTTACGGTAACGAATACTGAAACCGGCACTGGTAATCAAACTCCAGCTGATCGCTTCCCGAAAATAAAACTGCCGTGACGGCAGACAATTTCCCTGGCCGGCCAGGATATCAAAATTTTCCTGGTCAAACTTGATCAGATAGTCGGAGTTGCCATACCAGCGGCGATAGCGTCCGCCTTTGTCGTGGGGTGCATAGAGCTTGCCCGAGCGATGGAAATCCTCCACCGATACAGCATCGTCGTTGATCTTGTCCTGTTCAACTTCGAACCAGAGCCGCAGGAAACGGCTATTATCACCACTGGCCAGGCCCTGGCGAGCTTCGACCAGACTTTTCATCGGCCGGCCTTGTTCAAAAATGTCAAAAACCTCTTCACCGGCCCAATAGGCGATCGGTGTCGAAGGCAACTTGCGGAAATTTTCCGCCTTACTCTCGAAAAAGTAGGCGCATTCTTGTGCAGCCAGAGCCTGGCGCAGTTTTTCTTCCTGGACACGGAGACCGCCGGTGAATTCAGTCAGCTTGATGTAGAGGCCCTTACTTTCAGCCGGAGCATTTTTCAACACGAAGGCACATATGGGCACGGTAGCAGCATCGAAAGCGGAGTATTCCAGCTGCACCAGGGTTGTAATGGCCTTGTTCCTGACTATGAAACGACGCAGCTTTTCATAACTTTTAATAAACATCCAGACATAGGGTGTCATCAGGGCTGAATATCCTTCCGGCTGGCAGAAGAGAAAATTCCTGTAAATATAAACGCTGAAAAGATCGCGCCTGTAATCATAGTAGTTTTTGTGGACAAAAGTTTTCAGGATGCCGGTGAACCTGTTCATATAAGGCGGGTTGGTACAGACTACCTTGTATTTGTCAGAAAGCAGCCTGGCCTGCTCTGCCAGCTTCTTCAGCAGGGGATAGGTCTGTCTGAGCCAGACCGCATTTTCTGCTGGCCGGTGGTCGAGCTGACCTGCTGCCCGATCGAGCCAGTGGATAAAGCTCTTGTAGTCCCGATCCTCCACCTGCAGGAGAGAACCGATTTCTCCGGCCTCGCGGAAGATCTCAACAAGATACTCAGCCGTATCAGCCGCCTCCGGTGCCATAGTCTGCAAAGAAGCAGGCAGACAAGAATCTACAGCCTTACTCTCTGCCAGCGCGAAAACCTGTACCTGAATCCCGCTGTCAAAAAAATCCGGATCATAGCTGCGGGCTTTCATGGTGATAGCGAAATTCGCCAGGTCCGCTACGCGTTTGTCAATATCAAGGCCGTGCAGATTATAGCGCACAATCTCACGCGCTGCCTGAGCTTCGCTATAGCCGCATTCCCGGTAAATCTCCACTAGAAGATCAAAAGCGTAAAGGAGGATATGGCCGCTGCCGACACAGGGATCGAGTACTGTCAGGTCCCGGGGCTTAATCGGATCCAGCCTGTGATCGCGGCTCCCGGCAGGGCTCCCGGCTTTAGACTCAACGAAAAGCTCCAGTTTTTTGCCCAGAGGGCTGTCCGGATTGCAGTCCAGCCAATAGCGGCCCAAAGAGTTATCCAGCAAATAGCGCACGATCCAGTCGGGAGTAAAGACCTGGGTAGCGGTCGGAATATCCTCTCTTTCAATCTGTTTTACATTGAGGCTGATAATCTCGTCGCGGCGGTCGGCTGTAAAGTACTGATAAAACCAGCCGATTATCTCCACCTGCCCCCTCTGGCGCAGGTCGAAATCCGCCTCGGGAATATCATGCAGCAAATGCCAGACCAGGCCGTCTTCATCCTCTGAAGAGAGGCTGACCAGCAACTCAAGATAATCCGGAAGTCCGGCAAAAACCGAGGGGAATTTATCAGCCAGGCTCTGGCATTTTTTTATAAAAAGAAAAGTATAAAGCTGTTCGCTGTTATTTCCCTGCTGCAAGCGGATCAGCTGCTCCTGATCAGCGGGGCTTAAGCTCAGGCCTTCGCCCGGATTGCAGGCTGAGAGTGAATATTCGTCTCCGGATAGAAAAGCGTTCAGTTCAAGAAAGCGCAAGGCGATCAGGCAGGAAAAGCAGCTGTAGGCTGCCTGGGACAAGATCTTCTTGTAGGCAGAAAGATAATCTCCCTCAGCAGCTTCCTGCAAACTAATGGCAGCAATCAGTTCGCGGCGCAGGCGCTCCCTGCGGCTGTTAGCAGGGCCGGCTGCCACAACAGCTTCGCTTTGCTCACTAATAGCTGAGGGCTTTATACCTAATGCGGAAGCCTTTTGCTCAATCTCTGCGCTTAATCTGCGCTGCGCCCCCAGCGCAAATTCTTTAACAGCTTTTATTGGCATGGACCTCCCGCTTCCTCAAAATTATTAACTCCGTCAGGTGAGATATTGATTATTGCTGTAAACTAGTCAGCCCTTTGCTCAGCCCGGAGCAAACGCTGCTGCCTCTCATTTTCCAGTTCCCCTTTACTGATGGTAGCCGGGGCCGGGGGGCGATTGGGCGCATCGTAGTAGCAAAGTCCCCGGTATTGGCAGTAGCCGCAGGGTGAGCCTCCGTCATTATCTGAGCGGACCACCGGTGTGGCGGAAAAACAGCCCCGCCTGATGGAGCGGATGCTTTCTCTGGCCATAGTAATTGCAAAGTCGCTGTCACTTTCCAGCTCTGCTGCACTTTGTCCCTCAATGGTCTTGTTCAGCTTACTCAGGTACTCATCCTCAGCCCGGTAAACATGTGACAGGCGATTTTTGTTGTTCTCCGACCTGTTTTTAAAAAAGAGCAGGAGGGAAGCATCAACCTGCATCTGCGGGTTAGCCTGCTGCCAGACTTTGCGGTAAATCGGCAACTGAATATCCGTGCCGTCAACAAGTCCGACCTGACTTTGCTTATTCGAGCGTTCGCTGCGCTTGAAGTCATATAGTCTGAATTTCTGCGCCCCGGCATCCACATCAACGCGGTCGATCAGGCCGCGCAGGACAACGGACTGGCCATCGACATCCAGGGCATAGGGCCTGGGGTCATTATCCCGGGGGAACTGCCATTCCAGAGCATGAGGATAAAAGGGTCCTGTCTCTCCCGGCAGTTCCGCCGTTGTATATTCCAAAGTTGCCGCTGCGTGCTGAAGCAGACGTTCTCCGATCATACCGGCTACTTCCGGACGGCCGTAAACATAAAAACCCGGCTCCTTCTGGACCTGTGCATAATAATTTCTCAGGTAACCACCGGCAATCTGCTGGCGCCATTCTGTCATAATACGGCTGCGATCAGGTGGCGGCACCGCCTGCAGCCGCTTTTGCAGGTCCAGCAAAGCCAGTTCCAGCAGGCGGTGAACAAAAGAGCCCTGCTCCCGCGGATTATCTTCGGCGATATCGCGTTCACGCAGCTTAAGTCCGTAATCGACAAAATATTGAAATGGACAGCCGTTGTAACGCTGCAGGGCTGAAATACTGATTGATCCGGGTTGCAGGATCTTATAGCTTGAGTCAGCCAGTATAAATCTGCCGGGCTGCAGAAGGAAGTTAGCAGACAGCCCATTCCCGACCTGCGGGGTCCGGCTGTTTTTCTCTATCTGGCCCACAGCGTTGCGCCAGAGACTATGGCTGTATTTTTCTCTGCTGAAGATTAAGCCGCGTCTGGCATATTTGAGAATATTCCAGCGGGCATCAGGCTTTGTGTCCGTTTCCAGCAGGACAGTTTCCGTATCGGCTGCCTTGATCCAGGCTTGCAGCTGCAGGGACTGCTTGTCTTGGGATTTTGTCGCTGCAGAAATGCGCAAGCTCTCAGGCTGAGTTTCCAGACGATAATTGATCAGGGACTGGGTAACTGCTAAGTTATCCAGACGATGCGGCAGCTTGGTCCCGGTATGCTGAGACAGCCACTCACGTTCATCATCCCGCAGGAAGCCTTCACCCGGTCCCGCAGGGGGGAAGTGGTCTGCATCGGCGCCCAGGATATAGAGAACTTTAGCAGGATAGTCAACAATCTGGGCCAGCGAAGCTACCCGCACACGATCAATGCCCACAGGAATAGAGGACTGTGACAAACCTTGCAGGCCGGCCATAAGCATTTGGGTGAAGTGCTTTTGCGACATTCTTTCATCCTGCAAAACCAGGCCGGCTTCGGCTGACAAATCGACTAAAGCATTCCAGGCTGCAACCAGATGCAGGGCCTCCTGCTCGTGACCGGCTTGCAGCAGGATTTGTTTTTCCGCCTCTACTCTTTCCTGAAAGCTGGCTCCGTTAAAGATAGTGATCTTATCTCCGAGAAGAGTCTCTTTCAGATAATCGAGCTTGCCCTGTCCTGTCCTCACTTGTCTCATGCCGGCACCGAAGGCAAAGATCTCACGCAGATGGGCGGAGACTTTGCTTACTGCTGCTGCTATTTCCTCGTCATCGGACAGTTCTTCGTAGTAGGAAAGCTGCCTGTCTTCACCTTCACAGAATCGTTTCAGGATACCGGCATTATTAACGCCCGCCGACAGACAGACGTTTTCAAAAGAGTCTATTTCCGATTCACTCAGGCCGGTCAGACCACAGCGCAGGTATTGCATGGCATCAGCAAAGCTGAAATTGTCCACTGATAGTTTGAGTATCTGCGCTAAAGCCCGCAGGCATGATGTTTGTGCCAGTTTGCGGCCGCTGTCGATATATGAGGCAATACCATATTCACTAAAGGCGGCCTCCAGCTCAACTGTAGTCATATCTGTTTCACACAGGCCCACAGCTATATCCCGCCGGCGGTATTTTTTTCTAAAAAGCAATTCGCGAATCTCACCAGCCACATAGTTTACTTCGTCATTAAGGCTGTCCGCCAGAACAACTTTAATCTGTGCCTTTTTTACTGCCGGGCAGATTAATTGCCTGAATTTTGCCTGGGGGTAGGTTTTTTTGATCTCCTGCAGGCTTCGCCGGCCGAGATCAAAAGACAGGTCTCTGCTGCCGGGCTGATCGGCAAGAAGGAAAAAGGTCATGGCCCGTACACGCCGGGACAGGGCTTGCAGGATTCTTTGTTCCTGTACCGTCAGTAAACGTTCGCTGCCAAAACCATAGATAAAAACATCTGTCGTTGCCAGAAAATCCAGACGCGGGTATCCGGCGGGATCTTCGATGATCCTGCAGGCGCGGTCCAGGTTGCTGTCGCGGTCTACCAGACCCATTTGCGTAAAAGAATCTTCCAGCAGGTCTTTCAGGCTGGCAAAATCCGCCAGTTTATCCTGCGTTATCTCCCCTGCTGAAGACTCGCCGGCAAGAGCTGCCCTCCGCAAATCATCTGCTGAAATATCGTAGCGGTAGAAATCGCCCATGACTTCCGCCATCTCTGCGGCGAAAGCAGGGCGTTCAGCCAGATTTTGAAATCTGCGGAATTTTTCTTCATTTTTGATTAGCAAACGCTGGATCAGCATGGCCTTGCCCGGGCGGGAAAGAGTTCCGGCTTCGGCCCCTCCGGCTTCGGAGAAAATGCGCTGGGCTAAACGGCTGAAGGAGAGGACCTCCGACATCATCAGGCCTTTGGCTCCCGGCTCTTCCAGATAAGCGCGCTCCAGATCAGCCTTTTGCCGCTCGGGTACAAGCAGGAAAGCTCTGTCATCCGGCCAGTCTCCGCTGTGACTGATCATTTCGGCAAAAAGCTTATTCTGCAGGACAGAGGCCTGTTCTGCGAAATATACGTCGATTCTCGCTTTTTTCAAAACTACAACAACCGCCTTCTTCGACTACTAAGATACCTTGTCTGCAAGCTTCCCAAAAAAGGAATAAATTGGATCTGCTCTTCAAAATTGATATACTTAGTCATAATCTATCATAGATTGAAGAGGAATCAGGTGATGAATATGCAATATTCGCTCGGTATAGATTTGGGCGGGAGTCACATAGCCGCTGCACTTGTTGACGAAGAGGGTCAGCTTTTTTATAAAGAAACGCGGCAGACTGATGTCAGTGGTGGCGTCAAGGGTGTAGCTGCAGATATTGGACAGCTGGGGCAGTCTATTTTAAAAAATCTGGACCATAAAAAGCAGATTTCGGTACAATATCTGGGAATCGGTGTACCCGGCCCTGTCCATCCTGAAACACACAATGTTATCCTTGCTCACAATCTCGGCTGGGATAATGTAAATCTGCTTCCTGAATTAGTGCCATATTTTCCAAATCAGGAAATTCATATCGTAAACGATGCCAGCTGTGCTACGTGGGCAGAGTATAAGTTCGGTGCCCTCCATGATTACCCCAACAGCATGCTGCTCACTCTGGGAACCGGTCTGGGCGGCGGTGTTATCTATCGGGGCGAAGTCTTTGATGGCGGAAACGCTTATGGCTTTGAACCCGGACACACAATCTTAGTAGCGGACGGCGAATTGTGCAGCTGCGGGCGGCGCGGCTGTCTGGAGGCCTATGTTTCTATCAGGGCCTTGCGCCGTGAAGCTGACAAAGCCCTGAAGCAGCATCCCGACTCTCTGCTGTTAAAAGACAAGTCTCTGGACTCTTCAATGCCCTATACCATCCGTGAATTGTTTGCAGCAGCTGATGCTGGTGATCCTGCAGCCAAATATTCTGTCGACCTTTATGTGCACTATCTTGCCATCGGCATTGCTTCTTTTATTGTTGTTCTGCAGCCAGAAATTATTGCTCTGGGCGGCGGCATCAGCTATCAGAGCGAAAATTTCTATTCTGACCTGCAGGACGCAGTGGCAAAGCACCTGCTGGCAGGAGCCTGTCAGCCTGTTCCCCGGATTATCCAGGCCAAACTGGGCAATGATGCCGGTATCGTCGGAGCTGCGATAAGCAGATGAAAAAGTTTGCCCCCTGGCAATATGTCCTCACTGCTTTTTACTCCGGTCAGGCTGCCTCGACTCTCGGCACTGCCCTGGTTCAGTTCGCCCTCATCTGGTATGTGACTTTCCGCACCAACTCCGGGCTTGCTCTGACAATAATGACCATAGCATCCTTTCTCCCGCAGCTTTTGATCGCTCTGGTTTCAGGTGTCTGGGCCGACCGCTATGACAGGCGCTGGGTGATTATACTTGCTGATGGCGGGATCGCATTGGCGTCCTTGATTGTTTCGATTTTCTTCATCAAGGGCTTTGAGAGTATCTGGCTGATTTTTCTGGTTTCCGCTATCCGCTCTCTGGGCGGAGGCATTCAGGGACCGGCTATTAATGCACTGATACCGCAAATTGTCCCTAGAGGCAGTCTGGTTCGCAGTAACGGCATCTACAGCACTATCGGTAATATTATTCAGTTGCTTTCTCCCATTCTGGGTGCCACCATGATTGTGATTCTGCCGATCTGGGCTATCTTCATGATTGATGTCGGCACAGCAGCCATTGCTATTGTCATCATGCTGGCCTTGCCTCTGCCCCACCAGAAGACAGGCGACGTCGCCAATGCCTTTGGCGTTAACAAGCAAGGGGCTGATTTCGACTGGGGCTTTCCCAGTGGTGCCGTGGAAGCAGAACAAATTGCTGACTTCGCTTCAGTCGAAGAGGGTCTTGAGGCGGAGGACAGTAGCCGGATCGGTGAGTTCAAAGCAGGTCTGCAATATATCAACGGCAAGCCTTTTATCAAAAAACTGATGACCGTTTACGCCATGTTTATGATTCTGCTGGCCCCCATTGCCACCCTGCTGCCCTTATTCATCAGACGGCATTTCGGTCTGGAAGTCTGGTATGTCACAGCTGCGCAAATAGCTCTCTTCGCCGGTATGGCTCTGGGAGGTTTGCTGGTTGCTGCCAAAGGCGAGTTCAAGAGCCGCGTCCGGACTATCCGGGCAGTAGGCATAGTTTTAGCCCTCCTCACTATGACTCTCGCAACCTTAGGCATAACGAATGTAAATATATTTGTTTTCTTCGCCATGATACTCTTGCTCAGCGGCCTGGCGGTTCCTTTTTATACAACCACTATCAATGTCCTCTTGCAGGAGAATGTAGATAAATCCTTCCATGGACGAGTGTTTGCCGTGCTTTACATGATCGGCTCGGCCGCCATCCCTCTGGGAACAATTATCTTTGCTCCTTTAGCCGATGTCATTCAGATCGAATTTGTTCTCTTCCTCACCGGCAGCCTGCAGTTCCTGATTCTGCTCTGGTCCTGGAAGAAGATTCCGCTGGATCTGTAGGGGGTACAGAGCAGCGATTTTCTGCCCGGATAAACTATTTATATGCAGCCACAGATTCGGCCACAAGATCCCAGAACTTTGGCAAATCAACTGCCATGCCGACTGTTAGGTTAGGAGCTTTTTTCGTGGTATTTAGAATATCGCAGACGGTTCTGCCATAGCAGGGGCCGCGGTTGATATCAACTACTACGTACATGTCCTGTGTTGTGAATAAGTCCGGGTCTATGAGATAGGCAACAGTGGTGACGTCGTGCACAGGACCTGCCTCGAGGCCATAGGCAATATATTGGGAGTGCAGGGTAAAGCGCATGATATCGCCAAAGAGTTTTCCGGCTTTGTTGCCAAGAGATTCCATACGGTCAATAATCTCAGGCGTGCAGACGGTCTGATCGGTTAAATCCAGCCCCATCATAGTGATCTTGACCCCGCTGCTGAAGACAACATGAGCCGCCTCCGGGTCGGCAAAAACATTAAATTCCGCTGATGGTGTTACGTTTCCGGTACCGTAAGCGCCGCCCATCAGGACAATCTCCTGAATTTTTGGCAAAATTCCCGGCTCCAGCCGCATGGCTGTGGCGATGTTGGTCAAGGGGCCAACCGGGACCAGAGCGATATCTCCATCACTTGCCAGCAGGGTCTATGGCCGGGTGATTGCCGGCGAGCATGATCGCTATAGCATCATCGTGACCCGGATCGCAATCCAGAATAATTTTTTGCTTCTTCATGTTCGGCTCCTCCTGATTAGTGCTTGTGTTAAGTATAAGCTATGGGGAAGCAGCTTATCAGGGAAATATCCGGCTGTGTGAATCTAATAAGAATGGACTGACTGAATTGAATGCCGATATTCATGTATTGTCTGCTGTTCCAGGTCCTTCATCTTAGCAGCAGTTATTAATCTGTCCAAAGCAATCAAATAGGCGCCCTGTCGCAGGGATGTAGAATATTTCTCGGCTTCATCCCAAACCTTGTTAAAAGCTTCTACCATAATTGTTTCAAGTTTTTGATTTATATCATATTCCTCCCATTTGAGGGAGTATAGATTTTGGATCCACTCAAAATAAGATACAATAATACCCCCGGAATTTGCCAGGATATCGGGAACAATGATCACACCCTTCTTAGCAAGCATTTTGTCCCCTTCAATAGTCGTGGGTGCATTGGCTCCTTCCACTATAAGTCTTGCTTTAATCTGGGGCGCGAGCTCTCCGGTAATTTGGTGGCCTAAAGCAGCAGGTATCAGGATATCAACATCTTGAATTAATAGTTCCTCCCGGGGAATTCTGCGAATACCCGGTGAATAGTAGTCCTGTAGCAAGCGTCCTGTTTCCTCAGAGAGGAATTTCAATATTTCCTCGATATCCAATCCCTCTTCCTGATATATTCCTCCCGAAACATCACTTAGGGCGACAATCTTGCAGCCAGACCTATGAAGGTGTTTTGCAGCAGATCTGCCAACATTTCCACATCCCTGAATTGCAATTCGCGCGCCTTTAAAAGCTAGCTTATGTTTTTTGCATATTTCTCTTACCATGAGCTTAATGCCAAGGCCTGTGGCATCAGCTCTTCCTAGTGAGCCACCGAGTTCAATCGGTTTTCCTGTTACAACAGCAGGAGTCGGCTCTCCCCGCAAACTACTATATGTATCCATAAACCAAGCCATTGTTTCTGCATTAGTATTTACATCAGGGGCAGGAATGTCAGTGTCAGGCCCGACAATAGGATAAATCATATTTGTATATGCTCTTGTCAGCCGTTCAAGTTCACTTTTGGATAATTCTGTGACGTCAACTTTTATGCCGCCTTTGCCTCCTCCGAAAGGTAAATTAACAACTGCGCACTTAAAGGTCATCCAGGCTGCCAGGGTTCTTATTTCACTAAGATCAATACTTTGATGATATCTGATACCGCCTTTATATGGGCCCAGAAGATTTGAATGCTGGACTCGATATCCCTCAAATATTTGAAGAGACCCATCGTCCATTTCAACCGGTATCGATACTTTCATTTCTCTTTCCGGGTATTTTAGTCTGAGATAATCCTGTTCTTCCCATCCCAGAAGTTTTGCGGTTTGATCCAATATTGCTAGAACTTCGTCATATGCATCATGCTTATCAATCATGTTCGTCTCCATGAGAATCCGGAATTTTATTTCCACCAATATTATCTGTAAAAAACATGATTGTATAGTTATGCGTATAATTTCATTAATATGTATAATCTTGCCGGTTGAGCCGGTCAAGCTATCTACACATTCACAAGAGGCTTTAATGTTGTACACATGTTCGCTGACCGGTCATGATGCGTATCTGGCTCAGGTTTTCGTTTTCCGCAATATGCTAGTTGAACTAATAGACTTGGACGATATGTGCGCTGTCGATATTGGCTGTGCCAAGGGACTTTAGATCTTCTTTTGAAGATTAGCAAAATCGGGTAGGACCCCGTTCATTATTTGAACGGGGGACCTCCCACACCACCGTACGTAC
>LFRM01344965.1_pt1 | contig 23298 bp, 15 predicted proteins | sample 618341 | NCBI WGS metagenome assembly LFRM01 (sample SAMN03654438, study PRJNA283298) | anaerobic digester metagenome | isolation source: pool of bioreactors CSTR01a, CSTR02a, and CSTR03a thermophilic anaerobic... | place: Denmark: Kgs. Lyngby | collected 2014-05-21 | reverse complement strand
CCGCCATAAACGAAGAGCCCGAAGTGGAAAAGAATGTGGTAAGCATAACCTACGAGCAAGGCAAAATCGGCATGGGAACGGATTTGCAAGAAACCTTGCGCAACACTTATGTAAAGGTGGCTTACAGCGACGGGACGGTAAGCGAAGTAGCCTTATCCAATATGATATGCAAGGGGCTGGACATAACCAAGGAAGGCGTATGCACTGTGGCGCTGACCTACGGCGATTTCCACCAGACCATAAAGATGGAAGTAGTGAGCGTGGACTGCAAGCTGATGTACCAAGCCAGCATAGGCGGCAGGGTAATAGGACAGCTTGAACAAAGCGTTTTTCCGGGCAACGACGGCGACGAAGTAAGAGCGGTGCCCGATGTGGGGTATGTGTTCATAGATTGGAATGACGGCAACCCCGAGCCCATCAGAAAGGATTGCAACGTAAGGGAAAGCGCCGTATACACCGCCCGCTTCGAAAAGGCCAAATACACCGTAGTTTTCAAGTACCCCGACGGCACGGTGACGAAGGAACAGCTTGTGGCATACAACGAGGCGCCCACGCAGGTGCCCTCTCCTTTGGACAAGGAGATGCAGGTATACGGCTATGAGTTCGACAGATGGAATTTGCCCTTTGACCATGTAACGCAGGATATGACCATAGAGCCCATATTCGTAAAGAAAGCCACCGACGTTTCTTTGGAAATCACAAGAAACAACAAAGGCGAGCCTTTGGGCACGGTAAATTTGCACGAAAAAGGCTATTATCCCAAAAACAAGGAAGCCACATTGCTTGCCGACCCCATGCCGGGAAGGGCTTTTTCGGGCTGGCAAATAAAGAGGTTTGACGGCGTATGGGAGAAGATAACGGTAGACGACATACAGCAAGGCAATTCTTTCAGAGTAATAGACATAGGCTTTGAAGGGAACGGCATTACCTTCGAGGCGGGGCAAACGGGAGACACCAACCAGTACTTTTTGATATTCACCCCAAGCGAACACACAGAGCTGATAGAGCTGAAAGCCGATTTTGTGTATGAAGTAAGCACAATCACTTTTATAAACAGCATGAGCGCCAACCCCGGCAACATAGAAAGGACAGTGAACTTGCCCAACGGGCAGGAGATAGGCGAACACCTTGCCGATCCCGTAGGGTCGGGATTGGGATACCGCTTTGTGGGATGGTACAGAGACGACGGTTCATCGGTGGACGAGTTCGGCAACGAAATCCCCGTACAGCCTGGCGACACATTCACCCAGCCCGTCACGCTGGTGGCAAGGTGGCAGAAGGTATATTGCCAAGTGAACTTTTTGCGGGGAGACGGCGACCTGCCCCCCAAGACCGTTTATGTGCTGTATCAAAACACTTTGGCTTCGGCGGTGGAAGAGCCGGTATACATTGACCCCGTGCCTACCGAAGGCGTGCCCTCCCAGATTCCCAAGCGCGAGCATTACATATTCGTGGGCTGGTATCTTGTGGGCGACGGCGGCGTGCTTACCGATGTGGTTATTGACGACGACTACAAGGTTTACGAAGACATAAACGTGCGCCCCAAGTTTATCCCCATAGAGCACGATTTGGAAATATCCTTTACGGGAGCGGGCAGAGCGCAAAGAAAATACCTTGACGAAGAAAGCGCATTTGAGCCCATACAAGCGGGCGTAAACAAAGTCCTTGAGATAGGCCGCTACATTTACAGGTTTATCGCCGACGACGGATACCAAATCAAATCCATTACCGTGAATGGCATAACCACAAATTACCAAGGCAATACGGAATGGGCGGACACCGAAGTATTTTACCCCACAAAGGACATGACCATTTGGGTGGAGTTTGTGCCCAAGACATATTTAATCACCATAAACAACGGCAACGGCGAGGACGGCGGCATAGTGAAGTTTATGGTAAAGACGGGCGACGACATGGAGGAGATAGAAAAGAGCGACCATATAATAGAATTTTATATGGAGCACAACTCCTCAAGGAATATTCACGTTACCGCGCAAAGCACCCATTTCATAAACAAAGTGAGCATAAACGGCATAAGCGTACCCAACATACCTTGGCAGTCCTCATACTACACCATAACGCTTACCCCCGAGATAATAACGGGCAACACCCTCATAGACATAGAGTACCTTCCTTTCGCGTATACGGCGGAAATATCCGACAACCCTTATGTGGACGCGGGGGAAGCGGAGTACGACGAAAGCAGCGGCAGCTATTATTATGTGCCCAAGAAAGCCACTTACGCTTACGGCGCCGACCCCGCCTTCAAGTTCGAGGCGGCGGAAGGCTACTATATCGCGGGCTTGAGAATAAACGGCAAGAAAGTGGATTTATATTCCCCCGACATGGGGTTTGAGATTTCCCAAATAATCATAAACAACGACTATTCCCAAAGCGGCGGCGGAGAGGACATAAAGGACGACAGGGTAACTTCGCTGGTGCTGAAGATACTAGCCATAAACGGCAATTATGTCATAGAGTCTTTGCATGCGCCGCTTTATTACCATGTCAAGGTCAGCCGCGCGGGCAGGGGCTATATTGACAACGAGCACATTACGGTAAGCTACGGCGACGATGTGCAGATACAGGCGCAGACGGACGGCGGCTATTATGTAAAAGGCTACACCCTCAACGGACAAAGCCATATCTTCGAGGACATGCTGGAAACGCAGACAATCGACATAGAAAACATAACCGCGGACATAGATTTGCAAGTGGAATTTTCCATAGCCACTTTCTTTATAACCTTTGACGGCTCAAAGGAGGGAGGGCTGAACAGCCAAGTAAGGAGAAGCGGAGAAGAATACCGCAGGCTGAACGCTGGCTATACCGCCGAATACAACAGCGTCAACGGCTTTACCTTGCTGGCGGACGTAGGTTATTACATTTCCAAAATAATCATAAACGGCTTGGAGCAGGTCATACCTTACGGCGTAACCGAATACAGTTTGCAGATAGACAACGTGGACAAAAACTACCATGTGGAAGTAAATTGCCGCAAGCAGATAATGACGGTAAGGACGCAGGTCAACAACGACAATTACGGCCAGGCCACGGCGCAAACGCAAGTGGAATACGGCGGCAGCGCGGTAATAGAAATAACATATTCGGAAGGCTACACCCTTGACAGCGTAAGCGAAGGGACGCTTTCGGCGGACAACACCGTTTTGACCATAAGCAATGTTACCCAAAACAAACTTATAATCATTAATTTCAAACCCATAATATACAACATAATTTGCAACAGCTTGGGCGGCGGCGACGTTACGGCGCCCTTGACGGCGGAGCGCGGAAGCAGCGTCTTCATAAGAGCGGGCGCCTTCGGGGGCAATGTCATAGACGCCATCACGCTTAACGAAGAAACCGTGGCTTTGGCCAAAAACTACTCAAGCTATGTGCTGATAGTGGAAAACATAGAAGACAACGTGGAAGTTACGGTATCTTTCAAGCCGCTTGCGGGCGAAAACCCCCAAAGCGTCAATATTCTGCAAAGCGGAGGGCTGGTAAACGGCAGCAGCGGCAACTACACAGCCACGGTTTGGGACAACATCAGCGCCATGGTGTTGATAACGGCGCCCCAATACCATTACGTAGCTTCCATAACGGGGCAGAGCTTGCCGCAAGGAGCGAGGGAATACGCGCTTGAGATAAACAAAGCCGACGGCGTTTACGACATATATGTGGAATACGAAGGGGAAGAATACGCCGTAGACCTTGTCCATGGCGGCAACGGTGAAGCGGAGATTTTAGTAAACGGCGGCGGCGGCTTTGAGCCGTCGGCGAGCGCCCGATACGGCGATACGATAAGGATAGTATTCACTCCCGATACGGGATACTGCGTGGACTACATCAAGATTAACGGACAGATAAGGACGGACTACCAAGGGGGAGACCATTACGACTATACAGGCTTTGCCCAGGACCAGAGCATAGAAGTGGCGTACCGCTTGATTCAGTTTGCCGTAAACACCGAAGTAACAGGAGGATACGGCATAATCAGCGCGCAAAGCAATGTGTTTGAGTACGGCAAAGGCTTTGAGATAAGGATAATCCCCGCTGCGGGCTACTACATAGCCACCATAGTTCTGAACGGCCAAGCGGTGGTAGGGGAAGAAGCCGAACAGATAAAAAATACCTTTATCCTTGAAATTGAAGAAGGCAGCGCCCTAAGCAAGGCGGACATCGACCTTAAAATAAGCTTTGAGCGCGTTTACCACATGGTGAACATAGCGCTTGAAGGGGAAGGGAGCATTGCCCAAGACCTAAGCAACGAAGCGGCTTACGGCGAAGATTTTTACATTGACATAACCGCGGACGAAAACAACTTCATAGAAGCCATAGAAATAGACGGCGTGTTATTGGACGTGGACAACACCAATTTGCGGAACTACACGCTGAACGCCGTAACGAGGGAATACACGGCGGGCAGATATGTTCTGAAAGTAACCAAGGACATCCAAGTAAGGATATACTTCAGAAGAAACATCTATTCGGTAACCATAATGCCTTCGGTGAACGGCGTTACCACAGCCAACATGATATCGCCGAGCATGGACTATTCCGAACTCAACATAAATTCCATAGAGCACGGCAACTTCCTGCAAATATGCATGAGCGCGGACACAGGCTACAACATATCCGCCTTGTATATCAACGGAAAGGAGATAACGGGTTTTAAGCACGACAATGTCAACGCCAACAACAACCGCTTAATCAATTATATATACGAAGGCGAAAACGGCGAAGGAGTGTCGGGCAACATTTTGATAAGGGTAGATTACGACATCAACTACTACAAACTGCAATACGAGCTCATAAACGAATCCCCCAACTTCCGAGAATTCGACACCTTGCCGGGGAGCTTCGGTTCTTTCGAGATATTGGGCCATACGGGAAGCGGCAACATATATTCGGGCATACCGCACGGCGAGAATTTCCGTTTGCGCATAACGCCGCTAAGGGAAAGGGGATACATAATTTCGGGCATAACCATAACCTACAAGGACCCCGCTTCGCCTTCGCAAACCGAGATAACCATAAGGCCGCAGGTGGGGGGAGCGGGCTCCACCGTAGTAAGGACGGGAGACACGCTGTTTTTCAGCGAGCTCATGGGCCAGCACGCGTCGGCCATGGTGGGCGATGTGCAGAATGTGCAGATAAGGTTCACAAAAGAAACCTTTACTTATGACCAAGAAGTGATAACCGCCCAGCATACGGGGACGATTTCCACAAGGTTCTACCATCCCAACGATTCCTCAAGGTTTTTGATGGTGGGTTCGGAAGAGCCTTCCACGCTTCACTTGGTGGACGGAAAATACGAATACGGATTGGGCTACACCATAAGCGTGGTGCCCGCCAAGGGATACAGCAGAACGGCGTTTTACTTCCTTATAGGCGGGACTTTGGTGGACAGAAACGCCAACGTAAGGGCAAACACCTACAACAGCATAATCCAAAGCAACATATCCGCCAAGGTGGAATACGAAGTCAACAGATACGACATACGCTTCAATTATTTGGTATACGACAGCATGGACAGACTGATATCCAACCCCGGCGACGAATACGCCACGATATGGCTGGAAGTGGCGGGCGGCGAGATAATCCAGCCTGTGGACGGGGAGGTAAACTATTACGGCTGCCCGTACGGGGCAAGGCTGAGGCTGACGCTGTCCCCCAATTACGCGGACAGAGGCTATTACATCCATTCGCTGATAATAGGAACGCACATAATAACCGAATTTGAAGACAAAAACAGCGATTTCACATATGTTACCGACATGGGCGACGGAGATTTGACGGCGACGGCGGTATTCAGAATAAACACCTACACCATAAGCTTTATCCATATCGGCGACGACGACAACAACAGCGTAAGCAGCGAAACGCAGGGCAAGATACCGTGGGGAACGGAGACGGTAACGCTCAAGGTAAGCACGGACACAGGCTACAACCTTTTGAGCTTGGAGGTTTACCAAAACGGCGAATGGACGGAAAGGAAGCAGGACATACAATACAATATCCCCGACATCAACCTTAATTACAGAGATATTCTGCAATTATACTATATAAAGGAAAACATTACGGTAAGGGCGACATACGAAAGGAAGCAGTACCAAATAACCGCCATAGTCAACGATTTGGATTTGGGAGCGTTGAGAGTGGACGCCTTCAGCCCGTATGCCCCCGCAAGGGAGGATATCCCGCAGCAGTATTCCCAAAAGACGGAAGAGGTGCCGGGCATAATAGTGGATCCGTACACGGGGGAAGAGTATCCGGGAATGGTGGAGAAGACTTGGGACATAGTGACGATGACGGTGAGCCACTATGACGAATTAGTGTTCTATCTTTGGCCGGTAAACGGTTATAAAGTAATAGCGGGCAGCGCGGACAAAGTCAGGATATCGCTTTATAAATACGTAAACGGCGAAAGAGTGCCGTATATCGACAATTTCGGCAACCCCGTGGTATACAATGTCAACGCCGAAGCCTACGACCAAGCCAACCCCGACTATAGAAGGTTCACCTTGCCGCTGGGCGTAAAGGTATACGCCGATTTGGAGATAGAGGTTGACTTTTTGATAAAGACATATTTGACATCCATAACCAAGACGCCCTTTGATTTGTCGGGAGTGGAACAAAGCCAGCTTATCGTGCAAAGGACGACGGGCGGAACAATGGAGGACATTGAAGACGGGGCGATTATGGAGCATTTCGACACCTTCTCCATAACCTTGGACGCGGTTTACGGCCTAAGCTTGGACGCTTTGGTAATAAACGGCAGAACCATACCCATAATCGACTATGTTTGCGAAAACAACCAATACACTTACTATTTCTACCTTCAAATAACCGACGAGCTGCTCAACGGCAGGTCGAGTTTGGATATCGAAGCCCGCATGAGAAGGAACATTTACAATGTCAGCGTAACAATTTTTGACGAAAAGAGCCAAATTGAGACATCGGGCAAGGAAGCGCCCACATTGCGGGTGGAGACTGTGGAGATAATAACCCACGGCAACACGCTTAACATAAAGACCATAACAAGCGAAGGCTACTCCGTAAGGGCGGTAATAATAAACGGCGAAGACTACACCGCGGAGATAGCAGCGGGCGGCGGCAACATAAATTCCCAATTCGGACTGTGGATGAGCGGAGACATATTGAGCAAGATGGACGTGCACAACGCCGACAAGAACACGCTGCAAATCCGTTTCATAACCGACATAGACATGCACATAAGCAGCATAAGGGCGTTTGTGTACGAACAAGGAGTGGACACTTTCAGCGACATAGCGGGCAACACCACGGCGGAATACGCCCCCGCGGACACCATGAAGATAATAGACGGCAAAATCAAGTACGAGTACTTCACCGAAGTTACGGTAACGGCGGTGGCGATATCCACGCCCGAAAAGACATACAGATTCGCCTATTTCCAAGAGGAACTGCCCACGGGCTGGCAGACGGTGAGACACGGCGAAAGGGGCATAGAGCTGTCGGGGGAAAACAACAATGTGCTCAAATATACCATAAGGGAAGACAAAGCCAACAACGTCAGCGCTGACAGATACTTCAGAGCGGTGTATTACAGAGTGCTTACGGTGAGCGTAACGGTTATGCCGCAGTATAAGTATGTAAGCGGACAGCACACCGCAAGGAGCATGAAATATCTGCCCTACCTTACGGCGGAAGCCTATGTGGGCGGCGTCAAGCTTGAAGACAAAAACCCCGAAAACGCGCTGATATACGCCAAAGCGGCGCAGCAGGGAACAATCCCGTATGTGGAGAAGTACACATACTATGTGGACAGCGGTTCGTATTTGGTGCTCAAGCCCCAAGACCATGTGGACAGCAACTTAAGCTCCATGGGATTTTACGATAAAGAAGGCAGCGCCGATTACCGCCTTATCCCCAACGCCACTTCAAGCGGCATAAGGATAGTGGAGGACAGGGATATATATTTGGTGGCAAGGAACAGCGCCATGCTGAGCTTTGACATCAGCACCATAAAGAACGAATCGGGCATAGACGGCGGCAGGCTGGCATGGAAGGTATTCAGCCACGAGGGCGGAGAATACGACGGCAGCCTTTACAGAGGAAGCTTGACCAACGCCAGGGCGCTTGACACCGTGCAAGTAACGGTAAGGGCGATAAACGACACCTACAGGTTTACGGGATTGTATGTCAAAAATGTGGACAGGCAAGCCACGGAAGAGAGCGGGGAGCTTAAATTCGTGGGCGACGGCGAAATAGGCGAATGGACGCTGATTGACTCATCCAGCGACTTGATACACATAAGGCAGGAGGGCAGCAACACCATATTTACCATTTTCGTAACCGAGAACATGGTTATGAAATTTGAATTCTACCGCACCTTCAAGGTAACATATTCCACCAACTACCAAGGCATAGGCGAGGGCCCGGGCGAGCTGTACAAGGACGAAGAGGCCAGCTCTCCCCCCGTAAGGACGCAGTACATAGGCGGCAAAATAGATTACGAGATATACGACTACAATTCGCAAATAAGGCTGATAACCCCCACGACGGACGAGAACTACCAGTTTGTGGGATGGTTCGTCAACGGCGACAACATCTATACCGAGCTGGAAACACAATTCCCCGATTCCTCAATATGCTCTTATTGGTTTAAATTCTACCAGAATTCGCAAGCGCTGGGGATATACGACGGCTTGGATTTGTACAAAGACGGGGCGGACATATACGAAGTGGAGATAGTGGCGACATACCAGCCTATTTATAAGATATCGGTAATAAACGAGCTGTATTTCTACCACGGCGGGGACGACCATTGGAACACATGGAGCCCGTCCATGAACACGTCGGCGACATACTATCCGTATTACACCAGCGAGCAGGTATTCAACGGCGAAAGCGAGGGAATGAACTTCGCGTTGCCGAGCATGAGCTTTACCAAGAGCATCTTCATGGATTTGGAGCCAAGGAGCATAATGGAAGTCTATAACAGCGTAATCCCCGAAAGGGCGCTTAACGCGATATACGACAACCAAGCGCCGCCGTGGTCGCAGATACGGGCCATGATAGACGCGCATTCGTGGGCGGATTGGAGCTCAAGGTATGTGTATTCCGAAACCATGTATTTCAGAATGCTGTTGCAGCAAATAGAAGAGCCGCATTTGAATTACAACGCCTGGACGGAAAACACGCTGTACCTTGACACCTATTTATACGACGATGTGGCGCTGGTGGAATGGCAGTACTACAATTGGAACACCGGCCAATTTGAGGAAATACCGTACATGTCCCAGCCCATTTTGGGCAGCAACGGCCAAATTATAGGCTACTCCAACAACGCAAAAAGAGAAAACTATTATATAAGATTGAGCGAATCCGCCGATTTTATAGACCACACCAAGCCTTTTGTCATAAGGCCCATGTACCAGAAGAAAGTCAAGCTGACATTGGGCAAGAAGGCTTATTATAACTATTTGGGCGACGACTCCACCATAGGGAATTCGGCGCAGACGCCGCAAATCCACAATTCGCCCGACCAAGACATGACGGCGGAATTCAACTATTACTCAAGGTGCTTGATAATCCCCAGAGCGGGCACAGGGTACAGGTTCATAGGGTGGTTCTTAAACGATTTCACTTGGGATTTGGACAACGCGCTGACGCTTACCAATGTGCCGGGAGAAGAAAGCACGGCGGCATGGGAAGTGCATTTGAAGTTTGAATACGGCCAAAGCGAGCAGTACAACAGATACATTCACGGCCGATATATCAAGCAATGGACGATAGACATAATATCCACCAATGTGGCGACGGGCGACTACGCCAAGAATGACGCGCCCAAGCTGGTGCTGAGGGACATAGTTTCCCAATACGACGGCGTAACGGTGGATACCAGCATGTACAGAATATTTGAACAAAGCGCTTGGCGCATATCCGTGCTTATAGACGCGGGTTTGGACATAGACGTGGACATGGACAGCACGCCTACCTACAATTCGGTTACGGGGCAGGGCTTTAGTCCCGTATTCGACAAGTATTACGACTGCACGAACATAGACGCGGGCAGAGGGGAAAGGCTGAACTTGTCCGCCGACAACAGCGAGGCGCTGTCGCTGTATGTAAGGTCTTACCGAGACAAGCAAGTAAGGGTAAGATACGAGTCTTTCGGGGAGATAACCTTTACGGGATTGATGTGGTATTCGGCGGTAAGGCTGACCGACATCATGGCTTCCTATATTCTGGCAAGGTTCGGAACGAGCTTTAACGATATGTTCCCCGAAGTAGGCTGGCAAGGCGGGGCGATTTACATCGGCGACACCATAGACGGCGTAATTGACGGCAGAGCGTCCTTCAACCGCATACCTATAAGGGACGCCAACTATTTGGGCACGGGCAACGCCTTGACATACGACTTTGTGCCTTACGGCTTTGATACCGACGGCGACAGATGCATTAAAGTAAAGCGCAACAAATTCCCCGCTGGCGTTTACGACAGCGCGCATTTCAGCAGCGCCTTGCCCACCTTCAAAAAGCAGGTAACCATAGACTTTTCAAACTATAAATTATTCGGCATAGCCAGCAACACGTCGCCTCCGGGCACGGAAGCCAACCCTTACTTAATAGGCGTGAACGTAAACGACGCCAGCCAATTGTCTTCGGTAGCCCAAGCAAGGGAGCAATTCAGAAACATAGAAGTATTCTTTGACGCCAACGGCAGCAGCTGCAAAGGCGTGGTGTTCAAGCTTCGCCAAGACATCCACCTTAACAGCGGCGTAACCGTAAGCAACCCCAAGCGCACGCAGGTAGAGAACGGCTATACTTGGGTGCCCATATGCTGGAGCAACGACAGGGGATTTGACGGCGTGCTTGAGGGCAACGGCAAGACCTTCCGCTCTTTGATAGTGGACGGCTCTTCCCAGTATTTCGTGCCGTACAGCATGAACGCCACCCCCGAATCGGTGGGCATAACCGTATACCAGTACAATCTATACGGCTACGGCATATTCAGCTGTCTGCAAGACGCCGTAATAAGGAATGTGAAACTGGGCACGACGGCCATTAACCTTGACGTGATGCGCAACGAACTGGGCGAGCAGGATTTGGGCATAGGCAGCAACGTGGGGATATTGGCGGCAAGGATAATAGGCAACCAGACGGTGATTGAGAACATCAGCTTTGTCAACACCACGCACAGCGAGGACCCCAACGGGTATGTCATAGACAGCGACACGGGCATGGCGTACAATTACGCGATAATGGCGGAAAGCGCGCAGAATGTAGGCATAATAGCGGGGTCGATAAATTGCGACACCATAATCAACCCCAACGACAAGCAAGAGCTCAACAGCTTAATGAGGAACATGAACATGACTTTCAACGTACGCATAAGCGCTTCAAGCAACGCGGGCGTAATAGCGGGCTGGATATCCAAAATGATAGTAACGGACATATCCGTAACAGGGGGAACGATAGTGGTAACCGCGCTTAACCAGGCGGGCGGTTTCGCGGGTATGATAAGCGACAGCCATGTGGACGACTGCCACGTAAGCAGCGTGTTCAAGATAGGTTCGGAATCGTCCAACAACGCTGGCGGCTTTGTGGGGATGATAGGCAGCAGCATGGGGGAAGTGGGCTGCGTAATAGAAGAATGCAGCGTAACAAGCAGCTCAAACAGCTTCATAATGGTAACCAGAGCGGGCAACGAAACGACCGGGCTGGAATACAACAATTTGGGAACTTGCGGCGGATTCGCAGGCAACAACGCCAACGGCGAAATAATCAACTGCTCTATCAGCAATTACTTTAAGCTGTACGGTTATTACGTGGGCGGCATAGCCGGCGTCAATTCGGGCAAGATAAAGGATTGCCGCATAAGCGCCACGGGCGGCTTTATGATAGACGTGGAAGCGCCCCTTTACACCAACGGGGCGTACGGGATAATAGCGGGCGCCAACATGCGGACGGTTATAGACGGCTTGACATATGTTGGGCTGATAAGCGATTGCGGCGTAATCGGAAGCGGCGTCAACACTTCGCACGACACCAGCTCCACCGTTTTGCAAGTAAAGCCCGCCTTCATAGGTTTGACGGGAAAAAGCTTTAAGTACAGACCGGGCATAAACGAAACTTCGGCGGTTATCGAAAACGCGTATAACGGCTATACCAGCATAGGCGGCATAGTGGGCCTTAACAACCGAGCGAGGGTATTCAACAGCTACACCAAGCGGGTAAAGATATTGACGGCAAAGGTGGGAGCGACTTCGTTTAACTTCAATGTGGGCGGAGTAGTGGGCTTCAACTACGTGTCTAAATACGCCACGGGTATCAGAGGGGAAGGAGTAAGCAGCTGCTACGCCGACGGCAACGCCATAGTGCTGAGCATCATACTTTGGGCGGATACGTCGCACGGGATGGCGTATGTGGGATTGGGCGGCGTGGCGGGCGGCACCCAAAAGGCCACAAGCGTGCCCGACGACCAATATTCCATACGCTACTCCTACGGCATAAACAATGTGTTCAGATGCTACAACGCCTGTTACGGGGAAGCTACCGTATTTATCGACAAGGGTTGGCCTTTCAAAGACCACTACAACCCCAAGAACAATTATACAAAGGTAAGCATGGGCATGGGAATGGTGGTAGGCGGAGGACAAAACGAAAATTCGGCGTCATACTATTGCTGGGGAGGCACGACAAGCAGCTTTGTGCCCATGATACAGCACTATAAAGGGTCGGGCGAAAACTATGAAAACGGTGCGGGCAATATGTTAAGGGACGGCCCCGACGATCAATCATTGCTCATGGCTTTTGACGATTTCCCTCCCGACGGCGTTTACGATACCGACCGCTGGGAAAATAAGGATCAAGATTTCTTTGGCAGAACAATGATATTGAGCTTGAACATGCACAATGTAAGCTATTACTCAACCAAATCGGGGAACAACATGCCGGCTTGCTACGGCGGCTTCATAGGCAGGGAGCATAACGGCAACAGAAACGACTCAAGGGTTATCCGCACGAACGAAGAAGGCCACTTGCTTTACAATATCAGCGGCTATGACTTTGATGATTCGGGCAACTATATAGGTTCCATACCTTGGAGCACAATTACCAACAGCTTAGTAAAAGACCAAACAAAATACAGTGGGAACTTTTAGTTTCCGCTGGGTAAACCCAGCGGAAACTATGGGCAACCTTTTCTCTTCACCAAGCCAAAAAATCCGTCTGTTTCTGCTACTCTCCGATAACCACAAAGAAAGATTAGGTATTGACTTTTTCTAATTACCTAATCCAATTAACAAAACAAAAACCATTCAGCGCAAAATAAAAAAAGGCTATCAGCCTTTCTTTTTTTATCTCTTATCTCTTAACTATTTTATCTCTTAACCGTTTTTATCACTTTCAATATCTCATTCATGGTATCGTAAAGGTCTTTTTCGCACCTTAGCTTGGCTTTTTCAAAAGGCAAAGAAGCTCTGTTGGAGCAAAAGACGGCGCCCACCCCCCGCTCATAGACTTCGCCGGTCAAGTCTTCGCCTATGGCGCCCACCACGGCGACAAGGAACTTGCCCAGCGCTTTGCAGCGTTTGGCGATGCCGATTATGGCTTTGCCTTGAAGGCTTTGGGAATCGATTTTGCCTTCCCCCGTAAAGATTAAATCGCAATCCCTTACTTTATTTTCAAAATCCACAGCGTCAAGCACGGTGTCTATGCCTTGCTGAATTTGGGCGTTAAGGAAGCTCCTTAAGCCGTAGCCCATGCCGCCCGCGGCGCCCGCGCCGGCAAAGAAAGGTTGGGAATTGGGCAAGTCTTTTGCCACTTGGGCAAGATGCCTTAAGCCTTGGTCCAGCTTTTCAACCTGTGAAGGAGTTGCGCCTTTTTGAGGAGAAAACACATAAGCGGCGCCGTTTTCGCCGTACAAAGGGTTGGTTATGTCGCACATGGCTATAAGCTTGACTTTGCTTAAACGCTTATCCAAAGAAGAAAGGTCAATGCGATGGATTTGGCCCAATGTTCCGCTGACGGGAATAAAGGCCTGCCCGCTTGAGTCATAGAACTTGCCGCCCAAAGCGGCGCACAGTCCGCAAGCGGCGTCGTTGGTCAAACTTCCGCCCAAACCGACGATAATTTTTTCCGCGCCAAGGTCAAGCGCCTGCTCAATAAGCTGCCCCACGCCGTAAGTGGTGGTATCTTCGATATTATGGAATTCCCTTCTGAAGCCTATGCCGGCGGCGGCGGCCATTTCAATGACGGCGGTTTTGCCGTTGTCGATAAGCCCCAAGAAGCTGTCGGTTTCATTGAAATAAGGGTCATAAACCCTGCAATGAACAATTTCGCCTTGACAAGCTTTGACAAAAGCCTCCACGGTGCCCTCTCCGCCGTCGGCGACGGGAATGGAAAGCGCTTGACAATGGGGAAAGTTATCGGTAACGGCCTTTGCCATGATATCGCAAACAAGGGCGGCGGACATGGTGCCTTTGAAAGAATCGGGAACGAGAGCCACTTTTTTCATATTATCCTCCTGATAAAGATAAGTATAAAACAATCAAGGCGTTTTGTCCACAGTTCACAAAACAAGAAGTGGCTTTTATTGCCAATGACACATATACATAAATATATCAAGAAATTCATAAAGAGGTGGAAACAATGGAAATAACCCCTTTGAATGCGGAACTGCCCTATCCGCCCATAGACAGCATAAAGCCCGACGCCGAGGCGGCAAGGATAATAGCGCCTTTATACGCCAGCGGGGAAACATTCGGGGAAGCGGCGGCTTTTTTTCAATACCTGTACCACTGTTTAATATTTGACGAATACAAAATGCAAAAGCAAGCAAGGAGCATGGAAAATATAGCGATGGCGGAGCTTATCCATATGCAGATTTTGGGCAAAACGCTGATAAAGTTAGGCATCGACCCCGTATATACGGCAAAACCGCCTATTAGAAGCGGCTTTTTCAACACATCAAGGATATCGACGGCAAAGGCTCCGCAAAAAATGCTTATGGACGACATAGCCGCCGAAACGCAAGCCATAAACAACTACAACCAAGCGCTCAAACGCCTAAGGAACGAAGAGGCGGCGGCGGTTATACAGCGCATAATCCTTGACGAAAAACTGCACCTTGAGGAATTGAAAGAGCTTTTGTCCCAATTGACATAATTAAAATGCAAAAATAAGACAAACAAACTTTTTTTACCGCAAAAAAACCAATACGGCAAGAATATCATAAAATGCGTATTGCGCGTTAAGCGCGATATGGTATAATAAAAAAAACTAAAATAAAAGCGGTGGAACATGAAAGTAAGAAGACAAAGCTACGGGCAAAAGATTTTGAATTCCTTTGCGGCGGCCATATTGGGCGTCATTATGTTTTTGGCGTCGTTCGCGGTGCTGTTCTGGAACGAAGGCAGGGAGAATCTGGCAAAGGCGGCGGGGCTTGCCGAGGACATAACGGACAGCGCTTCGCTGGACGGCGTCAAAGAAGGCAAAGCGGTGTGCGTAAGGGGCAGCCTTGACGCCACGGGATACGCCGCTGACGAATACCTTGTTTCGGGCGACTACATATACATAGAGCGCACGGTGGAGATGTACGCCTATGTGGAGAAAGTAAAGACCACGGAAAAGGACAATTTTGGGGGCAGCTCAACGATAATCGAGGAATACTCCTATGAGCTTGTATGGACGGATTCCCCGCAAAAAACGGACACCTTCAAGGGGGACGTCAACGAACAGCCGTTTTCCTTTGACAAGACATGGTATAACAACCGCATAGACACAAAGCCCGAAAACAAAAGGGTAAAAGCGTCGGGATTGAAGATAGGGCCTTTTTCGGTGGACAACGACCCCGAGATGTCGGGAGCCAAAAGGCTGGAGCTCAACCAAGGCAACACAAAGATTTTAACGCTGGAGCAAGCGGCGCTTTACGCGGACTACATATATATGGGGCAAAACCCCGCTTCTCCCCAACCGGGCGACATAAGGATAAGCTACAAAGCGCTAAGGTCATCGGACAAAGGCATACTTTTCGGAGAGGCGGAAGAAGGCAAAATAACCAAATACAAGACCAAAAAAGGCAACGAGCTTTTCAGATACTTCGCGGACGCTAATTCCAAAAACCAAGCGGTGGACATTTTGGACAAGGAACACCGCGTCATAAGCTGGATATTGAGAATAGTAGGCTTTTTGCTGATGTTCATAGGCCTTATGGCAATGAGCGGGCCCATAACCAAATTCCTAAGCGTTATTCCCGTATTCGCCAAGATAAGCAACTTTGTATTCGGCATAGCGGCGTTCATAATATCGCTGGTATTGACTGCCTTGACCATAGCGCTGAGCATACTTTTGCACAACTTCCTTTGGGCCATGCTTATAGTGGCGGCGATTATCGCCATAACGATAACGGCGGCGGCGCTGAAAAGGAAAAAAGCCACGCAAATGGCAAAAGCCAAAAGGTAAAAAAGGTAAAGGGCGACAGAACAGACCATAATAAGACATTATCTAATAAAAAAAGAAGCAAGCGTTAATTTATACTATTACTTAAAGCTGCATAGGGGAATATGTTGAAAAAATTGTCGCTTGCCATAATATTCTGCATAATATTTTTCGGTTTCTTTTATTCCGCGGAAGCGGCGAAGGCGTTGACCACCCCGCATATCGTAATCGAAGGCGAAGTGTGGCTGCTTGACATAGAAAGCGGCAAAAGGCTTTTTTTGCTGCCCGACACCTATTACGCCGCCATAAAGAACATGGACGAAAACTTTTACTATGTAACCTTCAACGGCGTGGAAGGCAAGGTGGAGAAACAGCTGGTTTCCACGGTAGGGTACCACACGCAGGCGGCGGGCACAATGCAGGAGCTCAAGGTGCACCCCCAATACGGAGACTTTGTAACAATAGCGTTAAAAACATCCATGGACTCCGCCGGCGAAGACATTCATTTGCCCGTAAACGACAGCTTTATATTCTTGGGGCTGTACCCGCTGTCGGAAATGTGGTATTGCGTAATGTACCAAGACAAAATAGGCTACATCAAAGCGCAAAGGACCACCGTGCCCGAAATGCAAATCCCCGAGTTCGCGCCCGAACAGCCAAACGGCGAAGACAAAGGACAGCCTTCGGGAAACGATAAAAAGGAAAAAAGCTTTTTCAAAAAAGAATCCACGCTGAGGATAATAATAATAGCGGGCTTAAGCGTGCCGGCGGTTGTATTGATAGCTCTGCTGTTCAAACCCCGAAAAACCAAACGGGGCAGATACTATTACGAAGAATGACAAAATTAGGGAAAATTTTTTCAAAGGCCAAAAATCCCAATCAAAACAAAAAAATTTCAGGCTTGCCAAAATTCTTTTTTTTAGCGACAAAGAAAGCTAAAAACCCCGAAAATATCGGGCTTGTAGAGCTTAAATATTGTGTTATCATAAAAATGTAACCGCTATTTTTTGTTCAAAATGGGGAGGTGTCGCCGTTTTCCATACGGCAAAGGAGGTGTATGTGATAAACAAGGTCCATATAACCGACGAAGCAAGATTTGATTTTGAGGAAGTCATAGCTTGCAGGCCAATGCCCATAGCAACCTACAAGAAGGATTTGGAAGAGTATTTCAAGCATGTCGCGCCTTTTGAAAGCTAGGAGATAGAGGACCTGTTAACCAATAACAAGGAATACCTCAATCAAATAGCCGTGCTTAAGCAAACGGGGGGAGAATACCAAGATTTGCAGGACAAGCTCAAATTCCTGTCTTTCAGCCTCAGCTTGCTGGACACCCACCAAAGGGAACTTGTTTACGCCATATTCATGAAAGGCGTTTCCATGCGGCGTTACTCTTTGCAAACGGGCGTAAGCCGCAACTTCATAGCCAAAGAAAAGCAAAGGATTTTGGACAAGCTGAACCAATATTTTATGATTAAATACAAAAGCGCGTAAACCTCAACATTTAACGGCGATTCCGTCCCCAAGCGAACAAAAAAGCGCAAAGCCCCCCTTGCTTTTGAACAAAGCGAACAAAAGGCGCTTGCCCCAAAACAAAGCAAGCCCCAAACAAGAAAAACAAAAAAGGCGTTCCCCATACGCCTTTTTTTTTGCGAACAAAGCGCAAAACCGCATTCCATATTTTTATAATGCCAGTCCGCCCAGCCAACAAAAAACAAAACTCCTTTACCATTGAACAAAGCAAGCCCCAAACTAAAAAAACAAAAAAGGCGTTCCCCATACGCCTTTATTTTTTTGGAACAAGCAAAAGGCTTTTTGCCCTAAAGAACAAATAAAACTCAAGAACATTTTAAGGACGGGAACAAAGGATAAAACAGGCGATAATTTAAGTGTTGACAAAATTGTAAATTTAAGTATATAATGTAAAAAAGACATAGGAGCGAATAAACATGTACGGTAATTACGGCAGGCCTCCGCGCAGACCGTCTCCGCGCGGCGTTTCCCAAAGGGGATACGGTGAAGAAATGACATTGGGGAAGTGGATGGGCACTTTTTTTATTTTGCTTATCCCGGGCATAAACATAATAGCCATGCTGGTATGGCTTTTCGGCGGCGGCAAAAACCGCTCCCGCGTAAACTACATAAGGGCGGCGCTGTTGTTTTCGGTGATACTTACGGTTATAGGCGTAATTTTGGCATTCACCGCGGGCAATATAATTTGGGGCTACCTTAAAGAGCTTATCGAAAAATCCCAAAACTTTATCCCCTGAAATAACGCCCCTTAGCCCCTGCAAATCAAACAGCGATAAACAGTTTTTAATTATCATTCAAACTGCCGATAATTACATGTTTTTAATATAAACCAAACCCCAATAATTACAATACTTTCCCACACTGCCAAGACCCAAAACTTCTCTTAAACAAAAAAGGAGAAGTTTTTTTGATGGGAGCGTGTGCAAGGTCCGCCGAGCAAGCTCGGCGGAACAAAATCGTTTTACATATTTACATTTTGTAAATTACAGAGTATTATATAATTAGGATACAAAATTCTTCGGCTCAAAAAGAAAAGCAAGAAAGGTAAATGAAATGAATAAAGACAAACTTAATCAATCGAGCATGGAAGAGAAGGACATTGTAGACAGAGCGAAAGCGGTATTGATAAAGCACCTGTCCATGACCGAACAGCAAGCCCACAGGTTCATAGAAAAGCAAGCTATGGACATGCGCGTCAATAAAACGGCGGTGGCGGAAGGTATCTTGAAAACTTACGAGAGCTAATCGCCCATTTTCTTTTCCCCCTCAAAAAAGGGCGATAGTTCAAGGCTCAAGGCTTTTGGTCTTGAGCCTTTTTTATTTATTTTTTCAGTATTGATTTCCTTTTTTAACGGCGACGACGATAACATGTCCAATAAACCACCCACATTTTCTACAAAAATCGACAAATCCAAAAATCCCCTTATTCCTCCAATATCCCTTTTTATCATCTCTTATCTGCAAAAAACCTTTCCCAATCCCCCTCATTTCTTTCGCTTTCCCCAAGTTCTTACAAAATTCTGGCTACCAAATTGGGTGCCATTTTGGGCCACTTTGGGCCACTTTTGAGCCAAAAACCCAAAAACCTGTGGTATAATATAATTAGAAGCATATTCCAAAAGCCAATTCAGAAATCCACAGCAAGGACGCCAAAAATTAAAAATGCATATCAGAAGACTTCTCTTTAGAACAAGCGAGAGAAGTTTTTTATATGCAAAAAATTAAAAAGGCGACAAGAAAATTTAAGTAATAAACCTAACCTAATCTTTTTTTGCGGTTATCGGAGCGGAACAAACACTGGGGGGCGGTATGAACAAAAACGAAAAATCAATTATCGAACGCCTTCTTCGCATAGAGCAAATTTTGCGTCTGCGCCGCGAAGAGCACAGCAGACTGAACGAGTACAACGCGGGCGAGGTGCGCCACGAAAAACAGCTTGAATTCCACCGATGCGCCAAGCGCAACAGATGGATACTCGGGGGCAACAGAAGCGGCAAAACCGAAGCGGGGTCGGTGGAATCGCTGTGGATGGCGCTGGGCAGACACCCTTTCAGAAAAAACAAAAAGAACATAACGGGCTGGGTGGTTTCGGTATCGTACGAAGTGCAAAGGGAGGTGGCGCAAAACAAAATCCTTCACTACCTCAGCCCCTCATGCATAGAAGACATTACCATGAAATCGGGCTCAAAAGGCAGTCCGAGGTCGGGCATAATCGATACCATAGCGGTAAGGAACATATTCGGCGGCGTATCCCGCATAGTGTTCAAATCAGCCGACCAAGGCAGGGAAAAATTCCAAGGCGCAAGCGTGGATTTTGTGTGGTTTGACGAAGAGCCGCCCCAAGACATTTACCAAGAATGCAGAATGCGGATTATGGACACAAAAGGCGACATTTTCGGCACAATGACGCCGCTCAAAGGCCTTACCTTCGTATATGAAGAGATTTTTTTGAACAAGCGCCTTGATCCCGAAATCCAATGCTTTCACATGGAATGGGCGGACATAGGCTGCTTCACTCCGCTTATATTGGGGGAAACAAGCCAGCTTCTGGTCAACTTCAACAACTTCAGAGGGGCTTATACGGGCATGATTGACGACAGCGGAACCTTGTTCGGAACGCCGCTCAAAAAACTTTGGCAAAGCCCCAGAACCAGCCTTCTGCGCCCGGACGCCGACAAGATAATAAGGAGGATATACCTAAAAGCGGACGCCCCCTTGACCATAACGGTGGGAGAGGGGGAAGACGGGGAAGAAACGGTTATAGAAGCGGAAGAATCCCACTTAATCCAAACGCTGTTTCTCAGCCAAAAGTGTCAAGAAGTATGCGTAAAATTGGAATGGACACGGGCGGCGAAGTTCTATTTGAACGGGTTTTTGATTGAATTTGACATCATAAAAAGGAGGCATGAAAGCGGTGGACAAACAGACGGCGGCCATACTGATTGAAATGCAGACCAGGATATTGGCCTTGGAAAAAAAGATAGACAAATTGATTGAGCTATTGCAAAAGGAGGAATAAGCAAAAAATGAGCGCCACACTAACTTTGATTAAAAAAATAAAGGAAATAACCGACAACATAAAAAGCGGCCAGCAAAGACAAAAGAAAAACAAGGCGGGGCACCAAAAACTGATAGAAAGCCTTGTGGAAATGGAAAAAGCGTACACACAAAGGACGGCGGCGGGGAAGAGCGGCATAGCGTTCGAAGCCGCTTCGGGCACAGGGAAAAGCGCGGAAGAACTTGCTTCGGCGCACATATCCGCCCTTGCTCAAAGGCAAAGGGAAGAACAAGAGGCAAAGGCGCTGAAGCGCATTGAAGAAACGGAGGAAAAACAGAAAAAAGCCTTTGAAAGCAAGGTAAAGCAAGAAAGCCAAACCTACTCAGAATTTCAAAAACGGCAAGAACAGGACTTAAGCAAGATAATAACGCAAGGATTGACGCGCTCAAGCATAGCCGAGCAAATGACCGAGCGGACGCTTAAGGAATATTTGGCGAAAATGGGCGAGATAAGGAAAAGCTACGACATGGAAATAGAAGCGCTTAACAACCAAAAAGCCATCATAAACGTCGAAAAGGAAAAGGCGCTAAGGGAATTCAACTTGAGCCTGAGCGCGGAATACGAAAACAAACTTGCCGAAATAAAGGAGCGGCAGCTGCAAGCGGCACAGATGCTTGCGGAAAGCGAAGAACGCTATCGCCTTGAAGAGGAAACACGGAAGAACAAAAGAGGAAGTTTAATCGAGTACCAAGGGGAAGAACAAGAGGAAATGCGCCAAAGGTATCTTAAAGCCTTGGAATTTTACAAATCCATGGACAAAAAGGAAGCGCTTAAACTCATAGAACGCTCAGACGAGCTTAAACGGCTGCTGGGGCTGTACTACGCCGAGCTTGTGGAAGAGATTGGCAAAGGATAGCCCCCCTTGGGAAAGATTAAAATGCGGATGGAAAAAATAAAAAACAAAGGAGGAAAGCAAAAAAAAAACCAAAGAAAAAAGCAATGGCATAAAAGGAAGCTCATCGGCAAAGCCTTGAAGCCCAAGAAAAAAAGGCTTTAAGCAACCTTCAAAAGGAAGGAACAAAAACAAAGGCGCTCAAAAACATAAAGCCCCAAAAAAACGCTTTTTCCAAAAACACAAAACAAAACCCCAAGCGAACAAAAAAACAAAACCAAAAAAACAACAACACAAACCCCAAAAAACAAAAACAGCGGACACAAACCAAAGAAAAAAACAAAAACACACCAAACAAAAACCCATACCAAAGAAAAAATCACACAGAAGAAAAACCCAAACCCCTCAACGCCGTCCAGAACCGCTTGGGAAAACAAAAAAACAAAGTTAAAAGACAACAAAAAATGTCAAAAAATCGGAAGTTTTGTAAAAGGCATTCCAATAAATCAAAAAATGTATTACAATGAATGCGCAAGAACAAGCAAAGCGTCTCCGAAGCAAAATCCAAAGAAAAGGACAACAAAAAAACTAATTTCAGCTATACGACCTAAAGCCCGAAAACGCCGATAAAGAAACCTAATTTTCGCCATAAGGTAACCCAAAACGGCAAAAGGGCGCACCGTTGTCCTAAAGGAAAGCGCCGACATCTTTTCCACCTCAAATTTAAGACTGTCGGCGTTTTCCTTTGCCAAAAAAGGGCGTTTGCCCCATTAAAATACCGTAAAGGGCGTTTGCCCGATTAGAAAAAAATACCGTACAAAGGAAGTGAAATTATGTGGGAAACGATATGGAACATGGCTACAAAGAGCGGGATATGGGCCATGCTTTTCGTCAGCTTGTTCTTTATTCAGCTTAAAGACAGCAAGAACAGGGAAACCAAGTATCAGCAGACCATAGAAAGCCTTGCGGACAAACTCAAGGTAGTTATGGAAATCAAAGAAAGCGTGGAAGACATCAAGGAAATGTTCGGCGAAAAGGAATAAGAACGCTTGCAAAAGGCTTTATCCTAAAGAAAAAATTAACAACCCATAAAAAAGCGGCGGCGAAAAGTCCGCCCTTTTTTTCTGCCTTTTTGCCAAGAACCGCCTTTTTGCGCCTTTTTGCTTAACCGCGACAGCCGCCTTTACGATTTTTTGTTAACCAAAAAACCGCTTTTTTATACCTTTTTCAAAATTTACACCCTTCCCCAACCCCGCTTTTTTATGCTTTTCTATTTAACGGCAAAAGCCGCCCTTTATATGCCTTATTTTTTAACAGCCGCTTTTTTTTGCGCTTTTCAAACCCCGCCTTTTTCTGCCTTTTTGCCCCACCGCCCCCCGCCCTTATTTTATGCGCGCAAATACATTGACAACCCCCTTTTTTTAATGGTATATTATTAGGTAATTCA
>LFRM01354178.1_pt3 | contig 23304 bp, 25 predicted proteins | sample 618341 | NCBI WGS metagenome assembly LFRM01 (sample SAMN03654438, study PRJNA283298) | anaerobic digester metagenome | isolation source: pool of bioreactors CSTR01a, CSTR02a, and CSTR03a thermophilic anaerobic... | place: Denmark: Kgs. Lyngby | collected 2014-05-21 | reverse complement strand
GAAACGGTTGCTCTTGTTTCTGCTGGTGATTTTTCTTGCAGGCTGCAATGCCAACACCGATTCCGACATCCCTGTGATCTTGGCCGAGGAGATTTTTGAAATAAAAGCAAAAGAATATTTTGTGCTGTTAGTACAAGATGATTGCGCTGGTTGCAAAAAAGCAAAACCAGCTGCCCTCGCATACCATCGCGCAAGCCTCCTGAAAACGGAACTCCCAAAAATCTATCTGGTGAACATGAGTGGTGCCGCGAATAGGATAATAGTTGGAGAACGGGGGGAAGAAGTGATTGACGGGATTTCTTCAATTTCGGAATTAAGAATTACGCAGACGCCGACATTGATCGTGATCAAAGAAGGCATGGTGAGTGAGCATTACATCAAAACTTCGGAAGTCATGGATTTTTTGGATGGGGCCAGGAAAAAATAAAAAGAGCGATGTTTTTATGAACATCACTTTTTTTATTTCAAGTAGCAATTTCTGAGTTCCTCTTCCAGGCTCTCCGTGACGCTTGCGTATCCGTGCGCGACGGCGGTCGCCATTTTGACGTCACCAATGGTGGATATCGTAATCAGGGACGAAGTTGAAGCAATGTATAGATCCTTCCAGTCTGTGACTCCAATTACATAAAAGTCCCCCCTCCTGCCGTGCCCATCCTCTCCCTGATAAGCCCGATAAATGTAGACTTCTTCTCCGGGTTTTTCTTCTTCGGTGTAGAGGATGACCGAATATATTTTCATTTTCCCCTTACATTCTTTCTTTTTTAAATTGGCAACGTATTCTTTAACTTTTTTTTCTGCAATTTCACAGTCCCCGCAACCCGGCCGATGGAAGTAAACAAAGTATTGCTCTTCCTTTTGTTTGAAGATGTCCTCTTTCCTGATGCTTTTAACGCCGGCAATGTCTTCTTTTCCTTTGCAACCAAAAAGTATTGCAATAGAAAACGCCATTACCAACAACAATAAGATTTTTCTCATGGCGAACTCCTTTTCCCTTGGATTTGTCGGTAGACAATTTTCCTCCCTCTCAATTCCGCAATCACCCTGATCTCATCCAGATGCATCCTTTTCAAATTAATCAGAGCAAGAATGAGAAACAGGAGGGCAAGAAAGCCTGCGACCAAAGAACTGTTCGGATGCAAGCTCTCATGGAAAGCGAATAAAAAAACACCGGTCATAAGAGAAAGAACCAACAAAAACAACGAGGGAAGCAACAATCTCGTGAGGGTATGGATGCGCATGTTCTTTCTGCGCATTTCCTCCAGGTAGAGCGGATTGATTCCGTATCGCTTTTGGGTAGCCAAAAATGCCAGCCATTTCTTTTGGGAATAAGCTTGTCCGAAAAATATAAATTTGCTTCCCTTTTTTTCAAGCAGGTTCTTGCTTCCGCATTCGCATTCCCCATCTTTTGGGGCGCGCAAACAATTCAGGCAGAGCATCGCATCACCCACACTTATTATACATCAAGCTTCCGGCAATTCCAAGTGGGAGGTTATTTTTTATGAAAAAAGAAGGTGAGGGACATCCAGACGCCGATGACGATGAGAAAAACCTTGAATGTTTCGATGAACACAAACAGCAAACAAATCAGACAGAGGAGGAGATAAGCAGATATGAGAATGATATCGAAATAAAAGAACCTAATCCTGTAAACGCCTTTTAAGATCAGCACTTCTGCGATTACTATCAGAATGGATAGAAAAAAGATGATGTCTCCAAAAATCCAAAAAAGCAGATACGATAGGATGAAAGTTATCAACCAAAAGTAATTGTTCCAAAAATGTTTCATAATATCCCCCTACTCTACAATATTATTCAGGGGAAATAAATATGTGCCGCAAGAAAGAAAAAAACGCCTAGCGGCGTTTCAGAGCGTTGACAAAGTCAACGCTCATTTAATTTTAATATAGACATATTTAAAAAGTGGGAGAAAAGGATTTATATTATCTATTTATTATATCATTTTGTTATAAAATAACTAATATTTTATACTATAGTGGGNNAAAAAATAAAACTACTCTTTTAGGATTTCCTAAAAAAGTAGTTTGTCAACAGGCTGAAACGCCTAGCGGCGTTTTTAGTCCTTTTCTGCTTTTCCGTCGGAACCGAAAACGGTGATTTTGTTTCTCACCACTTCCGCTATCCCTTTTGTTGCGGGGCCGATGATTTTGCGCGGATCATAAACCTTGTCGTCCTTGGCCAGCACTTCGCGAACGAGTTTTGAAAAAGCTTGTTGGCATTCCGTGTTGACATTAATCTTGGTGGTCCCGCAAGCAATCGCGCGTTTTATCTGCTCATCGGGAATGCCCGTCCCTCCGTGAAGAACCAGGGGAAGGTTCGTCGCGTTCTTGATTTCTTCCATTTCCTTGAATCCGAGTTTCGGTTCAGCTTTGTAAGGCCCATGGACGCTTCCCAATGCCGGAGCCAGGCAATCAATGCCGGTGGCTTTCGAAAGCTCGACGCATTCGTTCACGTCCGCGTAGATGACGCCCGAAGCAACGACGTCGTCTTCCTGTCCGCCGATGGTTCCGAGTTCCGCTTCGACGGTTACGCCCCTGGCGTGGGCATACTCCACGACTTCCTTGGTGATTCTGATGTTTTCTGCCAGCGAATGCTTGGAAGCGTCAATCATGACGGAAGTGAAACCCGCGTCAATCGCCTTTTTGCAGGCCTCAAAACTCGAGCCGTGGTCCAGATGCAGGGCCACGTCCACGGTGACCTGCAAATCCTCAAGCAGCCCCTTGACCATGCCCGTGACCGTTTTATAACCGCCCATGTACCTGGCGGCGCCTTCGGAAACGCCCAGGATGACGGGAGCGTTCATCTCTTCCGCAACCGTCAGAATCGTTTTAGTCCATTCAAGATTGTTGATGTTAAACTGGCCGACGGCATATTTTTCTTCCTTCGCTTTCTCAAGCATTTTTTTCATATTTACCAAAGCCATATGTTAACCCTCCTTCTTCGGCTTGATTTACTTTTCCAGTATAAAATATCCGAACCCCAGGCATCCGCAGCCAATGTGTGCGCCGACTGCCGGGGTGACGGGATGCAGTTCGACCGCAACCGCATTCGGACAGTTTTCGCGGAAGTAAGCGACAAGTTCTTTTGCTTTCTCTTCCGCAAGCGTATGTTCCACAATAATTTGCACCCGCTTCGCATCCTGGATTTCTTCCATGAACATTGCTTTTGCGACCTCCAGAGCCCTTCTCTGCGTGCGAACCTTAACTTTGGGAACAATTCTTCCCTGCTTGTCAAGTTCCAACACCGGTTTAATCTTTAGGAGACTCCCTACAAAACCGGCTGCCCCGCTCAGCCTACCGTTTTTGACCAGGTATATCAGGTCGTCAACCACAAAATAGGCGTGGCTGTTTTCCACAAGATGCCGGCAATGTTCCAATATTTCCGGAACTGATTTCCCCGCATCTGCCAGCCTCTTGGCTTCGACAGCTATGAACCCCTGAAAATAAGTCGCGGTTTTGGTGTCCACGACATGGATGTTCAGCCGTCCCCGATATTCGTCCTGCAAGTTTTCGAACATTTGCCCAATCGAACTCAGTTGGTAAGAAATCGAACACATAATCACGTCCGTATAACCTTCCGAAATAAGCCGGTCAAACAAAGCCATGGCTTCGCCGACAGTCGGGGCGGAAGTGGAAGGAATCACGGGTGAACTCTTTAATTTTTCATAAAATTGATCGGCTTTGATATCAACGCCGTCGACATAATGCTCTTCCCCAAAATTAATGATTGATCGCAGAACCGGTATTCCGGGGTCATATCCCAAATAATCCAATCCGGCATTGACATCCGAGACAACTGCAATTTTACTCATAATGGCCTCCATTTTAGACCATTATACCATTAAAGCGCACGTTCTTCAATAAAAATCTATAAATCCCTGCTGCTGAAAAGCCATTTCCCAAACCATAAAAAAAACTACTGTTGCCAGTAGTTTCAGAGCGTTGACAAAGTCAACGCTCATTTAATTTTAATATAGACATATTTAAAAAGTGGGAGAAAAGGATTTATATTATCTATTTATTATATCATTTTGTTATAAAATAACTAATATTTTATTCTGTAGTGGGAAAAAAAACTACTCTTTTAGGATTTCCTAAAAAAGTAGTTTGTCAACAGGCTGAAACTACTGTTGCCAGTAGTTTAGGTTTCAAGATATTTTCCGAGGAAGGCGCTCGTCATATCCGCGAGCATTTTTTCTGCTTCCACAATTGTATCTTCGCCGATGACGATCACCGCTCCGATGATGTCGCCGTATACGGTAATCGGTTTCAATACCGCAGCGGAATTGATGACCAGGTTGTCGGCAACATCCAAGCCCTCATTTTTTTCAACTATCTGCGTGGTTTTTTTCTGGATTCTTTCATCCAGCCGTAGATCGATCTTCTTGCCCACGACATCTTTTCTGAAATTGCCGGCCGCGGCTATAATTCTTTCCGTATCGGTGATGATGATTTCCTTTTTATTGGCTGCATAGACGGCATCAACATAATGAATGATGAAATTATGGATGCTTTCTATATGTGAATATTTTTTGAGAATAATTTTATCTGTTCCGTCGGTATATATTTCCAAAGAATCTCCTTCTCTGATCCTTAAATTTCTTCTGATTTCCTTAGGAATCACTATTCTCCCCAAATCATCGATTCGTCTTACGACTCCGGTTGCTTTCATTGTTTCACCTCGCTAGTAATATTATTAGAAATTTAGTATATCTTATACCAGTTTTTTCTCGCATTCAAGCAATTTGCTCAGCATGAAAATCCAATCTTTGGACTTCGGTTGTTTTCTGATCTTGATTATCAATTGTCGTCTCTTGTACTCGAAAAGGATGTCGGGGCTGATTTCCGTCGCCTTCATGAACATCGTTTCGGCGGATATCAAAGCGGTTTTTTCTTTGGATATCACGGCCATGACCATGTTCCGGGTTTCCAGAACTTCTTTGATCCCATAACGTTTAAGCAGGCTCTGCAGATATCTTTCCTCAATGTAAGTCAGGATTTCTTCGTTGAGCTTTCCAAAGCGGTCTGTTAATTCCTGGATTACCTCCTCCTTGTCTTTCTTGTTTTTGACTCTGTGAATTTCTTTGTGAATTAAGATTTTTATTTCGTCATCGCTGACATAGGATTCGTCAACATGTTTGGAAACATTGATCAAAACGGGTTTTTCTTCCTCTGGGGGCGGATTGTTGCGGGCCTTGTTGATGGCCTCGCTCAACAGTTTCATGTACATGTCGAGCCCGACCGTATCGATGAAACCGGATTGTTCCTTCCCCAGAATGTCGCCAGCGCCGCGGATGGCAAGATCGCGCACGGCTATTCTGTAGCCTGAACCGAGGCTGGTGAATTCTTTGATTGCGGAAAGGCGTTTCGCGGCTTCGTCGGTCAGAACCTTGTTTTTCCCGTACATCAGATAGGCGTAAGCCACCCTGTCGGTTCTACCCACACGCCCACGGATTTGGTAAATCTGCGAGAGCCCCAGATACTCTGCCCCGTCGATGATCAGGGTGTTGGTGTTCGGAATGTCGATTCCCGTTTCAATGATCGTCGTACAGAGCAGGACGTCGCACTCGCGGTCGATGAAGGCCTGGACAGCATCCTCGAGCTGATTTTTCGTCATCTTGCCATGGGCGACGCCGATTCTCGCTTCCGGAACCAACAAACGCAGTTTCCGATGTAGATTGTCGAGGTCTTCGATTCTGTTGTGAAGATAGAAGACTTGGCCGCCCCGGGCGATTTCGCGATAAACCGCTTCTTTGATGACAATGTCGTTTTCCTCAAGCACATAGGTTTGGATGGGATAGCGGTCTTTGGGCGGGGTTTCGATCAGGCTTAGTTGCCTGAGGCCCACGATTGCCATCTGAAGAGTCCGGGGGATCGGAGTCGCCGTCAGCGTGAGCACGTTTACGTTTGCTTTCAGGCGTTTGATTTTTTCTTTGTGGACGACTCCGAACCGCTGTTCCTCGTCGACGATTAACAACCCCAAATCCTTTGCCCTGACGTCGTTGCTCAGGATGCGGTGCGTGCCGATCAATATGTCGACCATGCCTTTACCGAAATCAACGACGAGCTCTTTCTGTCTCTTTTTCGGAACCAACCGGTTCAGCAGTTCGACTCTGATTCCGTATTTTTCAAACCTTTCCTTGAAGCTGAAGAAATGCTGGCGCGCAAGAATGGTCGTCGGCGCCAAATATAACACTTGCTTTCCGGAATAAACGGTTTTGAAGGCGATTCTCATCGCGATTTCCGTCTTTCCGTAGCCCACGTCCCCGCAAATCAGCCGGTCAACAATTTTCCCGGCTTCCATATCCCTTTTTATTTCTTCGACCGCTTTGACCTGGTCGGGAGTTTCCTCATACGGAAAATCGCTTTCGAAAAGTTTCTGATATTCGCTGTCGGGAGGATATTTGAAGCCCCGCAGCTGTTCCCTCTTGGCCTGCAAAGCGAGAATGTCTGCGGTGATGTTTTCCAGTTTTTCCTGGATTTTCTTTTTCTTGCGTTCCCACTCGCCCTTGCCGATGCTGGTGAGCTTCGGAATGACTCCCTCCCTGCCCTGGTATTTTTCCAAAAGCGTGATTTTTTCAACGGCGATATAAAGTTCCATGTTGGCATATTGAAGAACGATATAATCGTTCCTCACATCCTGGAGTTCAACGGTTTTTATTCCCAAATAGCGACCGATTCCGTAATCGTAGTGGACGACATAATCGCCGATTTCCAAATCCTCCTTCGAAGAAATCGGTTCCGTATGCTGGATCACGCTCCTGAATTTAGCTTTCGGAACTTTGAAGCGCTTGAAGATCTCCTCTTCGGTAAAGACTTCCAGTTTGCCCAAGAATCCGAAGCTGAGCGCATTTTCCGAACGGATCAGATTGACTCCCGGAACCAATTCCCGGAAAGAGGCTATCCTTCTATGGTCGATTTCATTTTCCCGAAGAATTTCTCCAAGGAGATTCAATCTTTCTTCAGCATAGAAAGCAAAAACATAGGTTTTTTCCGGATTGGCTTTAAGATCGCTGACCAATGCTTTCACATCGTTCTGATAATCGACGACCGCGGTTCCGCCGATGTCAAAGAGGCCATCCAGAGCCAGGTCCGGGAAGGTTTTTCTGAACTCGCTCAGGAAGATTTTCTTGGGCGTGTGATGAAAGAGGTTATGGAAGTCGAAAAAGAAAAACAAATTGAGACCATCCGGAATCGATATCTGTTCCAGGTAATTTTCCAAATCGATCCTTAGCTGCTCATAATTGTCCTTAATTCTCTGATAATCTTCATAAAAAACTTTTTTGGTTTCCGTATATTCCAGAATCGTCGTAAAGTTTTCATCGAAATAATTGATGTATTTAATCAATCTCTCGGGATTGTTGTGGTTTTCAAGATCCGCCAAATCAGATTTTAAGAATTCCGGCATTTCTTTGGCATCATCTTTTATTCTTTTCAGCGCTTCCGCCTTTTCTTCTTCGCCATAGAAGATTTCGTCAAGGGGAAAAATCAGCACTTCATCCGCGCTCCCGATGCTCCGTTGCGTTTCTGGATCAAATACCTTGATTTTTTCGATTACTGTATCAAAGAGATTGAGTCGGAAAGGCGCTTCGGAGAAAAGGGGAAAGATGTCGATGACTTCGCCCCGGATGCTGAATTCTCCGACAAGCGAAGTCGTCGGGACGCGTTTGTATCCGAGCGCTATCAATTTTAGAACAAAATTATCGAGATTTATTTCATCGCCTTCCCTTAGCGCAAACATCGCTTCCCTGAATCTTTTTTTCGGAAAAACAGGGCGGAGCAGCGCCTGCGGATGGGTGACAATGATCTTTTTCTTTTCCGTTAAAAGGCTGTGGATGGTGCTGAGCCGCTCATTTTTTAATTCTGAACTCGCCGCCAAGAGTTCCGCTGCCACGATTTCGTCAGCGACATAGAGATTGACATCATCGTAACCTGCGAGCTTGCAGAAGGATTCGTAAGCAAGATTGGCTTTGTAGGGATTGCTTGCAACATAGAAGACATTGTCGCCACCCTCAAGGAACGACAAATAGGTTAACAGATATCCGTGATGCGGAGTGATGCTGTTAACCAAATAATTGTACCTATTCTCTTGAAGCGCGGTTAAAAAATCCCGAACGGATTTTTCTCTAGCATATAAATCTACTATGCTGTTCATTCCAATCTCCTAGTTGTAGCGGCCCATGAACTCATCAAAACTGTGGCTGATGAGGTAATCGAACATCTCCATTGCTTTCGAAATTGCCAGGTCGATTGCAATCGCCCCGTCTCCTTTCGGCTCTGATAAAACATATTCGACGCTGTCGGACATGGGGGAGCCGATTCCGATTCTAATCCGTTTTATCTCTTCCGTATTCAGGGTTTCGATAATGTGCTTGATTCCCTTATGTCCTCCGGACGAGCCCCCTTTCCTGATTCTGATTTTTCCCTCGGGCAAATCCATGTCATCATAGATAACCACGATCTCTTCGGGAGCAATTCCGTAATACTTCATCGCGGCAAGGACAGCCCCTCCCGAGAGGTTCATGTAGGTTTGCGGTTTCAGGAGGATTATTTTTTTTTCGTTGCGCACGAATTCCGCAACCTCCGCCCGCAAATCTTTTTTCAGCTGAAAACGTTCGCCCAATTCTTGCGCGAGCCTGTCCAGAAACATAAACCCGATGTTATGCCTTGTTTTTTTGTATTTTCTTCCGGGATTCCCCAATCCAACAAGCATCAGCATATTTCCACCTCACGGGGATTTTACAGGAGATTCCTCATTTCCCTTCCTTTGACTTGCATTCTGTAACAGCAAATGACGTTTTCCAGAAGCGAAGCAATCGTCATCGGTCCCACTCCCCTCGGAACCGGGGTTATGTAGGATGCAATCTCCTTGACTGCAGCAAAATCAACATCGCCGACTATTTTTCCTTCGACTTTGTTGATGCCAACGTCAATGACGACGGCTTCTTTTTTCACCATGTCGGCGGTGATGAATTTCGGTTTGCCGACCGCTGCGACCAAAATGTCGGCCTTTCTTGCCAATTCTTTCAGATTTGTGGTTCTTGAATGAGCGACAGTCACCGTCGCGTTCTTCTGCAGAAGCAAAAGCGCCAAGGGCTTACCGACAAGATTGCTGCGTCCGATCACGAGGGCATTCTTCCCGCTCAAATCGATGAAGTATCTTTGCAGGAGCGTGATGACTCCCTTGGGCGTCGCGGGGAGAATAGCCTCCATGCCGTTAAAAAGCCGCCCTTGGTTAATGATGGTTAGTCCGTCAACGTCTTTTTTCGGGTCGATGGCGTTGATGATGAGATCCTGCTCCAAATGGGAAGGCAGAGGGAGCTGCACCAAAATTCCGTTGACTGAATCGTCCCTGTTGCAGTCCTCGATGATTTGCAGGACCTCCTTTTGCGTCGCGTTTTCACTCAGATAATAATCCCTGACTCCTATCCCCGCATCGTTGCAGGCTTTGATTTTGTTCCGGACATAAACTTGGCTGGCAGGGTCTTTTCCGACCAAAATGATGGCAAGCGCGAGCGGCTCGGGCAGTTTCGAAACCTCCTCGGCCACCCTTTTTACAATCATTTCCGATGTTTTCTTTCCATCTAAAATCATAAAAAACCTCTCCTATAGATAGATTCCCATTAAATTATACAACATATATTGGAAAAATACCATCAGAAATTAAACGATGACGAATTCACCGTGTTTGCAATCGACGAGATAATCGCGATTGGGTTGCATGGCTTCATTGATGACCGCTTTCGCAAGCAATGTTTCGATTTCCTTTTGGATGTATCTTTTCATAGCTCTTGCCCCATATTCATGGGAATAGCTTTCGTCCAATATCTTCCTTTTTGCGGCTTCAGAGAAGTTTACCCGGTAATGCTGCTCTTTCAGTCTCTCCGCCAATTCGCCCAATATTTTATCAACGATCTGGAATTGAACCTCTTTGGAAAGGGGATTGAAAATCACGATTTCGTCGATTCTATTGATGAATTCAGGCTTGAAGGTCTGTTTGACCAAATTCTCGACCAGTGATTTGTTTTCGTTCCTAAGCAAAAATTTGCTTCCCAGATTGGATGTCATGATGATGATTGTGTTTTTGAAATCGACCACCCTGCCCTGTGAATCGGTGAGTCTGCCGTCGTCCAAAATCTGCAATAAAAGATTAAAAACATCGGGATGGGCTTTTTCTATTTCGTCAAAAAGGACAATCGAATAGGGGCTCCTCCTCACCTTTTCGGTAAGCTGGCCACCCTCTTCGTATCCCACATAGCCCGGAGGCGCTCCGATCAAGCGGCTCACGGCGAATTTTTCCATATATTCGCTCATGTCGATGCGGATGATGCGGTCTTCGCTGTCAAACAAAGCTTCCGCAAGACTCCTCGCGACCTCGGTCTTCCCGACGCCCGTCGGCCCCAGAAACATGAAGGAACCGATTGGACGGCGCTGATCTTTGATGCCAGCTCTTTGTCTGATAATTGCGTCCGCCACCAACTCAAGCGCCTCATCCTGCCCCTTCACGCGCCGCTTAAGAACATCATGCAGATTCAGTACCTTGTCCTTTTCTCCCCTGACGATTCTCGAAACAGGGATATTGGTCGCTCGCGAAACGATTCTTTGGATTAATTCTTCGGAAACGACTTCGGAAAGCAAAGTGGTTTCTCTCTTGAGTTGGAGGGTTTCTAGTTTCTTTTCCAACTCGGGAATCACTCCGTATTTAAGTTCGGACGCGCGTTTATAGTCGCCCTGATTGAAAGATTTGTCCAGTTCGTGCTTTGCTTCTTCGATTCTTTTCTTTATGTCTTTCGCTTCGGAGATTTTATTTTTTTCATGCTGCCATCTTTCACGCAGTTCGGCCGTCTTCCTTTTCAAATCTTCGAGTTCTCCCTGCAGTTTCTTGAGCCTTTCCTTGCTTGCTTGATCTTTCTCTTTTTCCAAGGCCAGCTTTTCGATTTCAAGTTGGGTCAATCGCCTTTGGGCTTCGTCAAGCTCGCCCGGCATCGAATCGATCGCCATCCGGATTGTTGAACAGGCTCCATCGATTAAATCAATGGCTTTATCGGGTAAAAAACGGTCGGTAATGTAACGGTTCGCAAGCACCGCCGCGGCGACTATCGCCCCGTCGGTAATCGTCACCCCGTGATGAGTTTCATACCTTTCCTTCAGCCCCCTCAGGATGCTGATGGTATCTTCAACGGTGGGTTCTTGGACCAACACCGTTTGGAAGCGTCTCTCCAAAGCTCTATCTTTTTCGATGTACATTCTGTATTCATTCAGAGTCGTCGCGCCGATGCAATGGATTTCACCTCTTGCCAGCATTGGTTTGAGCATGTTCCCGGCATCGAGGGCCCCTTCCGCCCTGCCAGCGCCGACAATCAAATGGATTTCGTCGATGAAAAGAATGATTCTGCCGTCGCTTTCTTTGATATTGTTCAGCACGGCCTTCAATCTTTCTTCAAACTCGCCCCTGAATTTGGCGCCTGCCACCAGCGCTCCCATATCAAGTTCATAAACCGTCTTGTTTTGGAGCGTTGCCGGCACGTCGTTTTTTGCTATTCTCATCGCCAAACCTTCAATCACCGCGGTTTTTCCAACCCCGGCTTCGCCGATTAAAATGACGTTGTTTTTGGTTTTTCTGCCCAAAACCTGTATTATTCTCCTGATTTCTTCGTCGCGACCGATCACAGGGTCAATTTTGCCCGTACGTGCTTCTTCGACTATGTCCCGGCCAAATCTTTTCAATATATCCTTATCTTGGCTGTAGTCTTCCATTTGCATAGTTTCACCCTCTTTCTATTGTTAGCACTCTACCACGCTGAGTGCTAAAAATATTATAATACTTTCATTTTTGTTTGTCAACCAAAGAACAAAAAAAAGGGAAGTCGTCTTCCCTTTCATATCAATTTCGCAACGATGTTTCTGGCTATCCAGACGCCGTTGGCTGCGGCCTGCGCCAACCCCCGCGTGATTCCGGCGCCATCTCCGCCGACATAGAGGTTCTTGATTGCGGTTTGGAAATCCGAGCCGACGACGGGCCTCGCGCTGTAGAATTTGGCTTCCACTCCGTAAAATAGGGTGTGGTCGCTCGCGATTCCCGGCGTGACATTGTTTAAGGCCTCCATCATTTCGATCAAACTCTTCATCGTGTTGTAGGGCAGGACCAGCCCTAAATCCCCGGGCACGGCTTCTTTTAAAGTGGGCGTCACAAAGCACTCTTTGATGCGCTTGGCCGTCGACCTGCGCCCTTTCAGGATGTCCCCGTAGCGCTGAACGATTACCGAACCGTTCGCGAGCTTGTTTGCAAGTTTGGCAACCTCGTAAGCAAATTGGTTGGGATTGTTGAAGGGTTGGTCGAATTCGTGGGAAACCAGCAAAGCAAAATTGGTGTTCTCCGTTCCCAGCTTTTCGTCCCGGAAGGCATGACCGTTCACCAGGACCACACCGTCCTGGTTTTCGACAACCACATGCCCGCTCGGGTTTGCACAAAATGTCCTAACCGTTGTGCCGACGCTGGTATTGAAAATGAATTTCCCTTCGTAAAGGTGATTGTTGATGTCTTCCATGACAATGTTGTTGGTTTCGACGCGGACGCCGATGTCCACCTGGTTGTTGATGAACTCGATGTCATGGGACTCCAATGTTTTCTGAAGCCACATCGCACCTTCTCTGCCGACGCCGAGAACGACCGCTTCCGCATGGATTCTGTCCCCGTTTTCGGCTTCGACTCCGACCGCCTTCCCCTCTTTTACAATCACATTCACTATTTTTGTCTGGAAAAGGTAGTCGACGCTGCCTTTCATGGTTTCATAAATGTTTTTCATGATTTTCAGATTTTTCTCCGTGCCGAGATGGCGCACCCGGGCACGAAGCAATTTCAGTCCGGCGCCGATCGCTTTCCTTTCGATGGCCTTGACGGCATCCGTGTTGGGATCGGTGATTTCCGAATCAGCTCCATGTTCCAAATTCACCTGGTCGACATATTTGATTAGCTCCAAAAGAAGGGAGCTGTCTAAGTATTCGCCCATCCAGCCGCCGTATTCGCTGGTGATATTATACTTCCCGTCGGAAAAAGCGCCGGCTCCGCCGAAACCCGTGGTAATAGAACAGGAGGGGCGGCAGCCACTGTAGCCGTTTTTGTCGGTCGGGCATTTATTGATTTTCTTCTGCAAGATCGGGCATTGGCGGTTATAAATATCATTTCCTCTGTCGACCAACAGAACTTTCAGATTCGGGGCTTTCTTCATCAATTCGTAAGCGCAATAAATCCCCGTCGGCCCTGCTCCGACAATTATGCAATCATATCTTTTTTCCATGTTCTCTCCCGTCTTTTATTTTTCCCCGATATTTATTTTAACACAATTCCGAATTATTGTAAATGGACCTATTTTACCTATTTCCCGCCAAAAGCGGCTTTGATAAAGGCCCGGAAAAGCGGATGCTCGCGGTTCGGACGTGAAAGGAATTCGGGATGGAATTGGCAGGCCACGAAGAAGGGATGGTTCATCAGTTCAATCACTTCAACGATCCCCTCGTCCCGGCTCCTTCCGGAAAAAATCATGTCGCTTCCGCGGAAAAGCTCCGCATATTTATTATTGAATTCATAACGGTGCCGGTGCCTTTCGAAAATCGTTTCTTGGCCGTAAATTTCCCGCGCTTTGGTTCCGGGAAGCAACTCGCAAGGATGGAGCCCCAAACGCATGGAAGCGCCGTTCTTTCTGAGGTCGATGAGCGGAAGGTCCGCATCCTGTTTCAGTTCCCGCGAAGTCGCGTTTTTCAGACCCAACACATTGACGGCAAATTCAACAATCGCAAGCTGCATTCCGAAACAAATCCCGAGATAGGGAATTTTCTGTTCGCGCGCATATTTAATCGCAGCAAGGATGCCTTCTATGTGCCTTTCCCCGAAACCACCGGGAACGACGATGCCGTCGTAGCCCCGCATCAGTTCGGAAACATTGTCAGCCTCGACCTTTCCCGAATCAATCGCCACGGTCTCGACTTCGACTCCGTTGGCATAGCCCGCATGCTTCAAGGCTTCGTAAACGGAAATGTAGGCATCCTTCAGGGAGGCGTATTTTCCGACCAGGGCGATTTTTGCTTGCTTTTTCAAGCCCTTAATGTCTGTGACCATTTTCCGCCATTCCGCCAAGTCCAATGCTTCGGTCTCAAGCCCGAAATGCTCACAGATGAGCCCGTCTATGTTTTGTTCTGCCAGCATCAACGGCACTTCGTAAAGCACGTCGCAATCAAAAGCTTCAATGACGCATTCTTTCTTGACGTCGCAGAAGAGGGCGATTTTATCTTTGTGGGCATCGGAAAGCCTTTTTTCCGTCCGAAGTATGATCAAATCCGGGATGATTCCCAAAGAGCGGAGTTCCTTGACGCTGTGCTGCGTCGGTTTCGTTTTCAATTCTTGGGACGCCGCGAGATATGGAATCAATGTATTATGGATGTACATCGTGTTTTTGTATCCGACATCGCGTCTGAATTGTCTGATCGCTTCCAAAAAGGGCAGGGATTCGATGTCCCCGACCGTTCCTCCGATTTCCGTTATCACGACGTCGGCTCCGCTGTGCCGTGCCGCGTCATGCAACGCTTCCTTGATTTCGTCGGTGATGTGGGGAATGACCTGGACGGTCGCCCCATCATAGACGCGGTTGCGTTCTTTTTCAATGACCCGCAAATAAATTTTTCCTGTGGTGACGCTCGCGTATTTATTTAAATTTTCGTCGATGAAGCGCTCATAATGTCCCAAATCGAGGTCGGTTTCGGCGCCGTCGTCGGTAACGAAGACTTCGCCGTGTTGTAGGGGCGACATGTTCCCCGGATCCACATTGATGTAGGGATCGAACTTCTGCATAAATACCTTCAATCCCCGGCATTTAAGCAATCGGCCGATTGATGAGGCATTGATTCCCTTCCCCAAACTGGAAGCAACTCCGCCGGTTACGAAAATGAATTTGGTTTTCATGTTATCCTCCAACATCTAAAAAATATAAAAAAGTCCTCAAGCTTGGTTGAGAACTTTTGCGGCTCTTTTATATTATATCAAATTTAAAATTCTAGGCAAGGGTTATTTTTTAGATTTCATCGCCAAACTCATCGTCATCTTCGCCAAGCTCGAGGAACTCCTCATCTTCGTCCAAATCGTCAAACTCATCGAGCAGATCGTCTTCGATGTCGTCCTCTTCATCCTCGTCTTCATCCAGCGAAAGCAATTCCTCTTCGATTTCGTCATGCTCTACCTCATCCTCATCGTCATCGTCGGTGCTGTAAATTTCGCCTTCTTTATATATGGTGTCGTCTTTGAGCTCATGCATGAGGACGTCTTCGTCGTATTCGTACAGGTCTTCAAGCAAACTTCCGTCCTTATCCAGAAGGGACGAAGGTTGACGGTTTTTCAAATCCCAGACTTTATTGCCGTGTTTATCCTCGCCGCAACAAACAAAATAACCGCTGAGCATAAAGTCCATCTGAAACTGGGCCAGGGCCTTTTTTTCTTTCTTTATGTCAAGGCCTTTGACCTCAAACACGTCCTTCGCGATTCTGGCAAGCGTCCGCGGTTTCCTTTTTGATTTCATTTCTCGCAAAGCAATTTCTATAAGTGAATCGTTCATATCCATGCCTCCGTTGCATTATTTTAACCCAATCGGGACGCTTTTTCAAGTCCCTATCATAACAAAAAGAAAATAATTAGAATGATTGCTCCCGGCAATCTGAAGAGAGTGACGAAGAGGATTGTCCAGAGATTGACGGGAATGTTGATGTTAATGAAAGAGCCCAGCAGATTGATTCCGAAAATGATGACCAAAGCGATTGTTAAAGACTTGAAGAGCCATTTGAGAAAAGCTTTCATTTGCATCACCCATTAAAATATATGGGACAACACTCTATTATATGCCTAGCTGTTCAGTTTTCTCAAAAGACCATAATCCGTGCGGTCAAAATTCAGGGGCGTGACCGAAATGTACCCATTGTGAATCGCCCAGACGTCGCTTCCGACATTTTCCTCTCTTTCGCGGTGGTGTTTGCCTTTTTGGAAAAAGAATCCCTTGGGGCTCAAGTCAAAACGAGTATCATAATGATTGTTACCTTGGAAGGTAAGTTTTATCCCCTTCGTTTCTTCCGGAACATTCACATTGTATAAATCCCCTTTTTCAAGCAGCCCTTCGGAAAGAATGAATTCCATAATCGCGTCAAATTCGGAAACGATTGTGTCGAAGGTGTGCCAGACCGTTGAGAAAGCCAATCCTTTTTTCCCGAGCAGTGCCGCTTCCGTGGCGGCCGCACAGGTTCCCGAATAAAGGATGTCCTCCCCGAGGTTCAGACCCCTGTTGATTCCGGAAAAGACAATGTCGAAATCCCAGCCAAAGCCGAACCGGGCGGCGCGAACGCAATCCGCGGGGGTGGAATCCAAGCTGTATGCTTCCACATCCCCCAAATCAAACTTCTCCAGCTTCAATCCGGAGCGGATGTTGATGCCATGGCTTTTTCCGCTCTGCTCGCGAGCGGGAGCCAGAACTTTCACCTCGCCGTATTTTTTTGAAAGCCTCACAAGTTCCCAAAGGCCCTTGGACCGAATGGAATCATCGTTCGTGACAAGTATCTTCATCAAAACACTCCCGGATTGCTTTGTTTGTATTCTTTGAGCAAATTGTCGGCATCCTTAAGCAGGGTTTTCATCTCCTTTTTGCTTCGGACCAGGGCGCCCGCTGCTTGTTTATGCCCGCCTCCGCCGTATTTCTCCGCAAGCCCGTTGATCGCCACATAGCGGGAGCGAATTCTCACCCTGTAGGTTCCGTCCTCGCTTTCGATAAAGAAGAGCCAAATCAAATGGTCTTTGATGCTGTCGAGGAGATTCACCAGCGCGGAAGCGTCGCTCACGGAAACGCGGTGCCGCCTGCAGAGCCTTTTGGTTATTTTGAAATGAGCGACTCCGTTTTCGGTTGCTTTGAAATGGTTCAGAACATGTCCCTGAAGTTTAAGAATGTTTTTGTCTTTCAGATAGAGATGGGAATATATTTCCTCAATGTTGATGTCCCGCTCGAGAGCGAGCGCCACCAAGCGCATGAAAGGCCCGTCGATGTTGTTGTAACGGAAGCGTCCGGTGTCGGTGACGAGCCCCGTGAATAGGGCCTTCGCCGCGGCATCGGTCAACACGAGTTCGTCAGAAAAAGTATCGTACAAGTCAAGAATAATCGCGCAGGTCGCCGGCAAATCCTCGCGGACATAATTGATGGTTCCGTAGTCATCCACCGGAATGTGATGGTCAATTTTAATGATTTCCTGGGCAACCCCCGCGTGATTGCTGTCAATCCTGTCAAAAGTGGCGGTGTCGACCACGATCAAAAGCGAATTCCTGCAAATTTCTTCGTCCTCTTCCTCATCCTCGGTGCCGATGAATTCCAGATAATCAGCTTTTGAGCCTCCGAAGCTATAAACCTTTTTATCAGGAAAACTCGCTCTGAGAATTTCCCGCAAACCAATCGAACTTCCCATGCAATCTCCGTCGGGTTTCACGTGACGGACAATGACGATGCTGTCGTGGGCCTTGATTCTTTCCAATATGCTTTTTTTAATTTCCAATTCCATTTTCGTTTTCCTTTACTAAATTGTTCAAATCTTCGAGCATGCGGTCGGCATCCCGGAAGGATTCCAAGGTTGCGCCGCTGGCCAAAAGATGCCCTCCGCCGCCATATTTTACGGCGATTGGGTTAATATTATACTTGTTTGAGCGTATTTCCGCAAGCACTCTCCCGCTTTCGGGATCCTCAGTGAAATTCACCCAGACATTGACGCCCCTGATACCGCCCATCACGTTGACCATGCCGCGGGAAGCGGTAAAGGCGTCGAGCCCGTATTCTTTGAGTTCTTTGGCGGTTGTTTTGATGTAGGCAACGTTATTTTCCGTGAGCCTGAACTTCAGGATAAACTCCGCCCTCAACTTCGCGAGTTCCAGATCTTCGAGATATAAATTCCCGTACACTTCGGAAAGCGAAAAGCCGTGCCCGAGCAGTTTCGCGGCGTTCTCAAAGGTTCTCGGCGTGACGGAATCGTACCGAAAACGCCCGCTGTCGGTGACGATGCCCGCGAAAAGAGCTTTGGCGCCTTTTTCCGTGAGCGCAAGACCGTGTTCAAAAATCAAGTCAGCTATGAGCCCCGCGCAGCTCTCATAGCTTGTATCCACCAATTCCAAATCGCCATAACTAGTCCCCGACAGATGGTGGTCGATTTTTATCAAGAAATCACCCGACCGGTAGCGGGGATCGCTGATCAAACTTTCATCAGCGGAATCCAAAACGACCACCAATGCCCCCCGGTAATCACCGTCCCCAACCTCGTCCATCCTTCCGAGGAATTTGAATTTTTCGCTTTCGTCCCCGGTTACAAGCACCCTTTTCTCGGGATAGGTCGCAGACAGGGCTTCTTTTAAACCGATTTGGCTTCCGATCGCATCGCCGTCGGGCCGGCTGTGGCGGTGGATGATAATGGTGTTGTATTCTTTAAATTTCTTAATGATTTTTTTCATAACTGACTCCTGAATATTTTATTATAACAATATTTATGAAAAAAGCAAAGAAAATCACCTTCGAAATAATAAAAGGAATAATTTCCAACTTCGGACATAGAAATTAATAGGAGGGATTATCTTGGCCGTAATAGCCCACAACGAGGCGGAAGTCAAACTTCTGGCGAGATTGATGCGAGCGGAAGCAGAGAGCGAAGGAAAATTGGGAATGCTGATGGTGGGAAACGTCGGCGTCAACCGGGTCAGGGCCAATTGCCTGGACTTTGTAAACATCAGAACGATCACCCAAATGGTCTTTCAAAGACCCGGGGGTTTTGAGTCGACGCTCTACGGATATTTCTACCAAGCTGCTAGAGAAGTGGATATCCAGCTGGCCAGAAGATGCCTTAGCGGCGAAACTTTCCACCCCGCAGACCGCGCCCTCTGGTTTTACAATGCCTTCGATGAACCCTGCCGGGCCCAATGGTTCGGCCAATGGAACAGCGGGCGTTTCAAATCGCATTGTTTTTACGCTCCCGTAGAAAGCGAAAGATGTTTTTAGGAGGTTAGGATGAATTATTACCAACAGCCCTGCGGATTCACGCAGTTTCCGGCCGGATACGTAGGCAGTCCGGTGTTCGCTCAGGGACCGATGGCCGGCCAGCCTTTCGTTCCGCAGCAAATGCTCCCCGTCACGCCGGGATTTCCTGAAGGCGTGCCGTTTGTGGAGGAGTCGTACATTGAGAACATCTTGCGGCTGAACCTTGGGAAAGTCGCCACGGTTTACATGAATTTCGAAAACAGTCAATGGGGATCGAAAATCTTCAAAGGCTACCTCACGGCAGCCGGAAGGGATCACATCATTCTCAAAGACCTGCAGACTGAAACCCGCTACATTCTCTTGATGGTTTATTTGCTCTATGTTACGTTTGATGAGGATATCGAATACGAATATCCCTTCAGGGGGCAGAAAAAAAACTCTTAATGCCTTGGGCCTTAAGAGTTTTCTATTTGGTTTATAAATTCATTCACCCTGATGCCGACGAAACCGATGATGATGCTGGTAACGAGTGAGAAAAAAATCAAAAGCGCTCCGTAATAAATGATCGGAACCCCGATGCGGTAGAGTCCCTGAACGACCGCAAGCTGCGTCACGATGTGGAGGAAGCCGCCGATGACGCTGACGGATATCGGCGTAGCCACATTCCTCAACGCCTTCCATGCACAAATCATGCCGATGAAGCTCGCCAGGGATGCGCTGAAACCAATCAGAAAATTAATCGGACCTCCGTATATCAGATTGGCGAGAACGGATTTCAAAACAACCATAATCAATGTTTCCCTGTGGGAAAAGCGGTACACCCCGACCAAAATGATGATGTTCGCAAGTCCGATTTTTGTGGTCGGAAGAAAGGGAAAAGCTAGTTGTGAAATGTAGCGGTCAAAAATCGAAAGAATGACGCTGAAAGATATCAAGATGGAAATCAAGATTAATTTCTTGATATTTATTTGTTTTCGTAAATTGTCCATTATTATCACCCTTGGATAAAGCGTTTCTATTATAACACATCCGCATTGCAATTTAAATAATTTTTCGCTATAATTAACAAAACGGAGGTAATGTTATGTGCGTGTTTTGTAAAATCGCAAACGGGGAAATACCCGCTTATAAGGTTTACGAAGATGATGATTTTCTTGCTTTCTTGGACATTTCTCAAGCAACGATTGGTCACACGCTTGTGATTCCGAAAAAGCATTATGAAAATTTCTTTGCTTTGGAAGAAGAAAAGGCTGCGGATTTGATGCGCGTCGTTTCGAAAGTCAGCAAAAAACTGAAATCCGCGCTTGCTTTCGAAGCCTTCAATCTCTTAAACAACAGCGGTGCCCTGGCGGGTCAGACTGTGAATCACATTCACATCCATTTGCTTCCCCGCTATGAAAACGACGGTCTCAGAATCGAGTTTTCAGGAAAAAAACTTTCGGAAAAGGAATTTAAGGCACTTCTGGAAAAGATCAATTCAAAATGAACGGAGGGCTACCCCTCCGTTTTTTCATTCGCTTTCATTATCTTTTAAATAGTGGTATAAGGTGTTCACGGGAACTCCCGTGCCGCCGTAACGGTGTTTCGGCTCGGTCCGGAAGGCTGTCCCGGCAATGTCTAAATGCAACCATTTTGTGTTGCTTTCGATGAACTCTTCAATGAAGGCAGCTGCGCCGCTCGCGCCCATTGCCCTTCCCGTCGAGTTTTTGAGATCGGCAACTCTGCTGCTGCGAACCTGTTCGCGTATGCTTTTGTTGATCGGAAGCCGCCATAATTCCTCATTCGCCTTCCGGGAAGCCGCCATGATTTTCTCAACCTCTTCATCGCAGTTTCCGAAGAGGCCCGTGACGTGATTCCCCAAAGCGACGACGCAGGCTCCGGTAAGCGTGGCGATGTCCACCACCGTTTTGCATCCTTCTTTCTGCGCAAAGCAAACCGCGTCCGCGAGCGTGAGCCTTCCTTCCCCATCAGTCGAAATGATTTCAATCGTTTTTTTGTTCATGGCGGTTAAAACATCATCAGGAAGAAGCGCTTTCCCATCAACCCGGTTGTCGGTTGCGCAAATCACGACCTGAAGGTTTACTTTCAGGTTGTTTTTCACGGCCGCTTCAAATGCGCCGAGCGCTGCCGCGGCTCCCGCCATGTCCGATTTCATGTTGATCATGTTTGTTTTGAGAGAATAACCCCCGGTGTCATACATGATGCCCTTGCCGACAAGGCCGATTGCTTCCCCGTCGCTTCCTTTGTATTGCAGATGAATCAGCTTCGGTTCCGCATCCGACCCCTTGTTCACGCCAAGAAAGGCATTCATTCCCAGGGCTTTAATTTCATTCTTGCCGAGGATTTTCCAGGAGACGCGTTCGTCTGCCAAAGATTCCGCAAGATTTGCCGCGTATTCCGCAAGCTCCGCTGCAGACAAGCGGTTATAGGGTTTGTTGACCAAATCGCGGGTATTGGCCACCGCGGTCGAGAGATTGAACGCCTCCTCGATTGCTTGCTCAATCTCGTGTTCCGTGTCAAATTTCAAATCCAATTCGTTGTCGGTCTTTTCAGATTTCAGTTCGTCGTAAACATAGTTGTTGTCCGCCACAGCTTTTACAAATCTCCTCGCAACTTCCCCGGGCTCGAGCTCGCCCAGAAATGAATCGAAGTCGACAATCAGTTCTTTGCCGAGGCGGTAATCCACACCCGCGAGGCATTCTTCCAGTGCCTCGTAGCCATAGTCGGCTTTGTTTCCAAGTCCGATAATATAGATGATCTGATTGGGGATTTTTCCGAAAGTATAGAGTTTGTTGACTTTTCCGGTTTTAAAATCCAGGAGTTTTTCGGAAACGAGAGCATTAATTTCCCCGTCTATTTCCGGGTCAATTCTCACTTCCTCATCGATAAAAGCGCCAACAAGCAAGGGACTCTTGCTTTCCGTTTTAGTGAATGTTTTCGAAACTGTCATTGTTTACTCCCTTCCAATGTATTCTACTCCCATATAGGGAATTAAAACTTCCGGTATTTTGATGCTACCATCAGCCTCCTGGTAATTTTCCACAACCGCAACCCAGGTCCTTCCGACCGCAAGGCCGGAACCGTTCAAGGTGTGGACATATTCGGGTTTCGCGCCCTTCTCCCGGCGCAGGCGGATGTTTCCGCGGCGGGCTTGATAGTCTTCCGCATTGCTTATGCTGCCGATCTCCCGGTAGGTTTTCTGTCCGGGAAGCCAGACTTCTATGTCGTAGGTTTTTGCCATGCTCGCCCCGAGGTCCCCGGCGCATTGAGCAACAACCCTGTAGGGAATTTTTAGAAGCTGCAAGATCAATTCCGATTCCTTAAGCATTTTTTCAAGTTCGTCGTAGGAGCTTTCCGGAGCCGAGAACTTAATCAGTTCGACTTTGTTGAACTGGTGCGTTCTAATCAACCCTCTCGTGTCGCGTCCCGCGCTTCCGGCTTCGGAGCGGAAAGCCATCGTGTAGCTGCAGAAATTCAAAGGCAGGAGGTCGAAGTCGATAATCTCGTCCCGGTAGAGGTTGATCGTTGGAACTTCCGCCGTCGGGTTCAAGAACCATTCGTTTTCCGTCAGCTTGAAAGCATCTTCCTCAAATTTTGGAAGCTGGCCGGTCGCCGTCATGCTCTCGCGATTGACGATGTAGGGCGGAATGATTTCATGATAGCCGTTCCTGCTGTGGACATCCATCATGAAAGCTATCAAAGCCCGTTCCAAACGGGCGCCGAACCCTTTGTAGACGACGAAACGGCTACCCGCAATTTTTGCAGCCCGCTCAAAGTCCAAGATGTCGTGTTTCACTCCCAGCTCATAGTGGTCCTTGGGTTCGAAATCAAATTGCGTTGGCTCCATAAACCTCCTGATTTCCTTGTTTTCTGTTTCGTCCTTGCCGACCGGGACCGACTCATGCGGGAGATTCGGTGTTATCAAGAGCACATATTCAATTTCTTCTTCAAGATCTTTCAGCTTCGCGTCCAGAGCGGAGATTCTATCTCCGTATCCCGAGACTTCTTTCAATATTTCCGTGACGTCCTCGCTCTTTCTTTTCAGTTCGCCGATCAGTTTGCTGGTTTCGTTTCTCTTTCTTTTCAATTCTTCAACTTCGGCGATAATCTTCCTTCTCTCCTCGTCTTTCACTAGCAAATCCCTGAGATAACCGAAATCCTTCCCCCTTGTGTTCAGGCGTCTGATGGTTTCTTCGGGATTTTCCCTGAGTTTCCTGATGTCGAGCACGATTAATCCTCCTTCTCAGTTCTTT